>Ga0316613_10002698_pt1 | contig 11355 bp, 8 predicted proteins | sample OWC_soil_day10_C_2_FD_207647 | JGI IMG/M metagenome (GOLD analysis project Ga0316613, IMG submission 207647) | Wetland soil microbial communities from Old Woman Creek delta, Ohio, United States - OWC_soil_day10_CT_b | ecosystem: Environmental > Terrestrial > Soil > Wetlands | place: USA: Ohio... | reverse complement strand
CATGAAGGCTTTCGATCCGGACTCAAGCTGGCGTCCTGTTGATGCTGTCGTAAAAACGAACCCGGTCCGATAGAGAGATTTACTCACCATTGCGCCGCCTGTCCGGCGGCTAAAATAGCGCAATACGGCATGTACCTTTCCCGATTTCATCGGCTCCGATTCTGCTCTCGATATTCTGGCCTGATGTCCTTGTGTCGGACATCAAGCCTTGGAGCGTGCGTTTAAAATTCTTCCCACTCGTCCTTCTTCTCAAAGGGGATGACAGGTGTTTTCCTGGGATTATCTGAAGAGGGAGCCAGCCTGGATGCCGATGGCGGGGTGACAGCCGCTGGCCGGGGGCGTGCCACAGATGATGCCGCGGCCACCTTCAGGAGCGGTTTTGCCGGATTCTGAATATTACTGCTGGTCTTGAACGTGCCGACAAGGTTGACCAGATTGCTGGCCTGGTCCTGCAGTGACTCGGCGGCGGCGGCGGCCTCCTCGACCAGGGCGGCGTTTTGCTGAGTAACCGTATCCATCTGGGTAATTGCCTGGTTCACCTGTTCAATTCCCGCACTTTGTTCATTGCTCGCGGCGCTGATCTCGCCCATGATGTCATTGACGCGCCGGATGCTGGTGACAATCTCGTCCATCGTTGCTCCCGCCTCGCCAACAAGCCTGCTACCCGAATCGACCTTGGCGACGGAGTCGTCGATCAGCGTCTTGATCTCGCGTGCTGCTCCAGCCGAACGTTGGGCAAGATTACGTACTTCACTGGCGACCACGGCAAAGCCTCGGCCCTGCTCGCCCGCACGTGCCGCTTCCACCGCCGCATTCAGCGCCAGGATATTGGTCTGAAAGGCGATGCCGTCGATGACGCTGATGATGTCGGCCATTTTCTTTGATGAGGCATTGATGCCATCCATGGTGCTGACGACCTGCGACACGACGTCGCCCCCTTTGACAGCCACCTCGGATGCCGCCACGGCAAGCTGGTTTGCATGACGTGCATTTTCCGCGTTCTGGCGCACGGTCGAGGTCAGTTCTTCCATCGATGACGCGGTTTCCTCCAGGGACGATGCTTGTTCTTCAGTACGGGACGAGAGGTCGGCGTTACCCGAGGCGATCTGGCTGGATGCAGTCGCAATCGTGTCCGATCCGCTGCGGATCTGGCCGACGATCTTCAATAAGCCATCGTTCATATCCTTCAACGCCTGCAGAAGCATCCCAGTTTCGTCGCGGCTCATGACTTGGATATCCTTTGTCAGATCTCCCGCAGCTACTGTCTGTGCAACCTTGACCGCCTCGTTCAGCGGGCCGGTAATCCCCTTGGTCAACCGCCACGAGCAAACGACACCAATCAGAATGATGATTACGGTTAGGGTGAAAAGTTCATTACGGCTCGTCCTTTCGGCTTCGGCAATTCGGGCTGCCTCGTCATTCAGCGACTTGCGCTGCATCTCGACGAAATCCGCAAGCATTGACTTGTAGCTGCTGGCTGCAGGCAGGAACGAGGCTTCCAGCACCCTGTTTGCTTCAGCCACTTGGCCTTCCGCCTTCAGCTTGAATACCGCATCACGACTGGACGTGTAGGCCTTGCGCGTCTCGGTGATCTTGGCCAGCATGTCCTTTTCCTGGGGACTAGTCAGGAGAGGTTCGACCTTATTGATGATTTCCGACGTGCTCTTGGCGGATTCGGCCGCTTCTTTCGTGAAGAATTGGGATAGTGCAGGGTCGGCGCTCTTTGCAACGGCCGTGGTGCGGACGACAGCGCTATTGACGTTATCATTCCAGTCGCTAATCAGCCTCTCCTTCAACAGAGGATACTGCATCATCTGCTTGGTTGCTTCCGCAACCTTGTTCATTTGCCAGGCACCGATGCCAGTCGCCAGAACCGTGAAAGCCAAAACGATGGCAAATCCTAAACTGAGCCGTTTTCCTATCTTCATATCCGTGAGGATGCTCATTATTTCCTTTCATGTAGTCGATGACGATTGCAGGTCGCAAGAGGTAAAAAAAGAAGCGACAGGACGTACCAGTCCGGCCATATACATGATGAAATGGCCAAAGCCATTTCCTGAATTTTTATCGGTTCGTGAGCAAGGCGGACGGCGTAGCTGGTTCGGGCATATTTCCTGAAAGACAGGTAGACCAAAAACCGATAAATTCTACCTGTCTTGATTGCAGGAGCAGTTACATTTTTCATTATCTATGGTGGATACTGCCAAAACGCGTTATGTACATGCTTGGCTGAAAGCTCAAGCATGTAAGAATTACACTTTATTTATTGGCGCGATTTCATGTATATGGGCATTCCACAATGCTTACATAATCAATATCGCCCATGTTTGTTAACTTTAGGCAATTAATTGCTCCGACGCAACAGACAGTCTCTTTTGATGTGCAAAATGGTGCTGTTTACTATATTTATTGGATAGAAAATTGTTGTTTTTCAGGCGCCTTGCTGCAGCAGGAAAGAGTGTCGTTTCATGTCTAACGACAGAACTTGTAAAGCAAGCGGGTGTGGACGATGAGCGGATGGACTAACTGGATGCAAGCGTTTCTTTGCATCTTTTCAGGAAAGCCAAATTGGCATTGTCTAATTTTGGAAGAATTGCAGCGTGAATCGGTTATTCCGGGCTTGCAGCGGTTCAAGCACAGAACAGTAGCGATCGCTCCATATTTTGCCTTCTTCCAGCAGATCCTTGTGAATGGTTGTGTAGGGGTTGGCGATGGCGTCAGCCAGTTCAGGCTTCGGGTAGGCAAGCGTTTTGCTTCCCTGAAAGCTGAGCCATACAGGAAGCGAGCCATCGTTGATGAACATGTCAAGCATGCAGGAGACAGCGGGTGTATCGAATACGGAGGGGTCTGCCAAGGCCATGCACACAATGTAGGCGTTCTCAAGGATATGCCTTGGCTCGTAACTGATATTCAGGGAAAATATGACTCCCGATTTATCGGGTCTGAGTTCCGGCGACATGGTTTGTACACGCCGCCATAGACAATGCCAGGTTCGGCAGACATTGGGTCTGCTGTCATAGATCTGGCAGCCCTTGTCGACGATGCAGTTATCGCAGAGCACGTCAGCCGGTTTCTTGAGACCTGGTGCGTTTATATACATATAAGAGCAGCACACCATGCATTCACCGCATTGCCGATCCGCTACAAGCGAAAAGTACCGTTCTGAAACTGGCCTGGACCACATATCGAAGCACTCCTTCAAGCAGGAAGACACGAACATGGGGAATTACCAACAGCAGTTTCGGGCGGGAATTCTCTCTCTGCCCGAAGAGAGAGATATGGGGCAGTCGGTGCCGCCCCCTGAAACGGTTTCTGATTCTTATCATACGCCATCGAGCCCAGCCTGAGTTCGTTAATTCATTTTTTATTCCATTTTCTTGATATTCATCAGTCTGCTCGGTTCGTGAATGTGTCAGACGGCTTCGCGAGATTCGCGTCGATTCCTCTAGAGCGGGAATATGCGTTCCCTCGTTATTGCCATTCCATGGTGATGCTTGCTTATAATGACGGCATTCCCATCAACGAGCTTCCAAGATGACTGCCGCAACACTGTTTTATTTTCTTTGCGCATCAATCGCACTGACGCTGGCGCCCGGCCCAGACAATATCTTCGTGATGACGCAAGGGATCACCCGTGGCAGAAGGCCTGCCATTGTCGCCGCGCTTGGCATGTGCAGCGGGGTCAGTGTTCACACATCGCTGGCAGCTTTTGGCATATCGGCTGTGTTCTACTCCTCTGAACTGGTTTTCGATGTGGTCAAGTACGCCGGTGCGTCCTATCTGCTTTACCTTGCCTGGAAGACGCTGAAAGATCGGTCATCGATCCAAATGACGCATCCTGTCGATTTGCCGAGTGCCGCCATGTTCAGAAGGGGATTCATCATGAATGTGCTGAATCCCAAAGTTGCCATGTTCTTTCTGGCTTTTCTGCCGCAATTCGTCGTAACCGGGAGCGAGCATGTTCCGCTTCAGATGCTGCTGCTTGGTTTCGTCTTCATGTTGCAGGCAACCGTCAACATGTGCCTGATCGGTTATTTTGCCGGCAGCATTGGCAGTTTCATCATGGCTCGCCCCAAGGCCGCGCGATATTTCGAGTGGTTGACTGCATGCGTTTTCGGTTCGCTGGGAATCAGGTTGGCACTGATGGAGCGATAGGCCGGATAAGTTTAGGTGGGAAAGTGTGGTGCTAGTGGCTGGCTGAATGGGGTTTTAACAGTGCATGAAAAATAGAGCGTTTTTGCATGCAAGAAAAACCCGCCAGCTAGACGATAAAATGCAGTAGAATTCACAGTCTTGGCTAGCGCTTGCGAGGGTGGCGAAATTGGTAGACGCACCAGGTTTAGGTCCTGACGCCAGTGATGGTGTAGGGGTTCGAGTCCCCTCCCTCGCACCAATAGTCCATTTAAATCAACGGCTTGCAATTTGACGCTGGCACGGTGTAGGGCAACCTGCATGTTCGGGCTTGGCGATGCTAGCTCTTCAGCCAAGTCTTCTCCTTTTTCGTTTGTCGCCAAGGTCTTTGTCCGGGATGACAAATGTGCCGCTCTCGGCATACGCTTTCTTGTCTGACAATTATCGCTATACGTCGGAAGAGGTTGCCCGGCCCAGGATGGTGACATCGCCTTCAGCCAAGTATTTCAACCCGTATTTCCAGAACATCTGCCTGACCTGTTCGTTGCAGGGAGTAAAGATGGCTTCGTCTGGATAGGGGCCGCTGCCAATGTGCAACTTGTAGCATTCCAGAGTGACTTCGAAGCCGTTCAAGTCCATGACAGATTCTCTGACCTTGTGACCGTTGACACTCGGCCGTATATTGACTCGGCAACGGTAATAGACCTGCTGTTCTGTCGCGTTTTGCATATCTTCCATGGTTGTTCTCCGACGAAAACGAGGCAGCCGGACTCGATTATGCCGGCTGCCTCGAAGGTTGGTTTCTTTCAATTTTTCTTTAGATCAATAGATTTCAAGAAAGTTTCCCGAAATCCACAAAAAAGTGGATGAGCCCTCTTTTTCGGCAATGGTGCGGATTTTGCGCATCCGGTTGCAGGCGTGCATCGCTATTGCAGATAGGGCCCTTTGCGAGGGCTGATTCGTGCAGTAGGCAAAATCCTTACTGCACGTAGGAAATGAACCTATGAATCTTTTCGCTTTTCTCTCCGATAACGCAAGCACAGCATCGGCTGCCGCCAGGATATTGCCGCTTCAGGTTTGTGATTTGCCAAAAGCGGCAATCTCTTCCTGAAGCAAGGGCGGTTTGTAACAGGCGAAAACCATGCGCAGGTAGTTCCTGGTCAAGCTCTGGTGGCATCAAAAGCAGGCTTTGTTCCTTTGTAGGCGAAAAAGGAACCCGGTCAGGGTCGAGCGGAGTATGTCTCGACGTCGAGTTGCGAACGCACCGCCTGGCGACGTGTAGGACGATTTCTGGTTCGTAGGATAAGTACTATACATAGGGAAGAAATGGTTGGGGGCTGATATGGCTTCCATTTTTTATTGCCCGGATACAGTGACGTATCTGTATGCGTTTGTTTAAATCAATATATTTAACCACTTAAGAGTCGCACTGATGCCGGATTATATATTTTGTTCATTGGCCCATAGGGGAAAGCGAATCTTGTTCAGGACGATGAAATCGGTGTATTTGCCTGAAAATTTTGTCTTTTAAGCATTAATTGTCTTACTTGTATATAGGATTATTGCTTATAGACAACAGGTAATACACCTATACAGATTCCTTACATTGTTGCCGAAAATCAAAATGTTAATAACCTTGCTGGCGCGTCAAATCGATAGCTTGTCGAGATTCTCAAGAGATGCATTTCCAAGCATCGGGCTGACTTCACTTGAAGGGAGCATATGATCATTAACAGGGGGATGTCCAAGGGCCGATCATGCATGGCAAATGATTGTCAGCAGGCGAGTCAGCGCGCATCCCATTCCAGTAGCAATCTTCCGATAGGCCGGAACTGCCAGGCATCGCACTCTTTTCCCCCTGTTTCCTCATTGTCGGCACATGATGTGCACGATTCATTCCGATAACGCCATGACTAATTGCGCTTCCCCGTCCCGGTCACGTTTGCTTCTTGTCATGTCAGGCTTTGCCGGCGCAGTGTCCACGCTGGTTGCCGGCGGCTTGAACGGGTTTTCCGCAAGCCTTGCCGTTGCGGTTCTGGTTGTCGGTTTCATCTTTGTCTGGTTATCGGCCGGAAGCGGGCGCGAATCCAATGGCGGAATCGAGACGTATCTCGCCAGCGAACGGCAATTCGGCGAGAACATGGCACCGTTGTGGGCAGCGCATATTGCCGCATCCATCGAGCAGATGGATATGGCTATTTCCGCCTTGGCTGAGCGGTTTGCCGGTATCGTCAACAAGCTGGACGATGCGGTCCACGCATCCAGTGTGGCATCAGGATCGATAGGAAACCGTGAAGGCGGACTCATCGCTGTTTTCGCTAAGAGCGAAAAGGAACTCGGTTCTGTTGTTTCTTCCCAGAAGTTGTCCATGGAAAGTCTTAATGGAATGCTGGAAAAGGTACAGGGACTCAATGCATTTACCAAGGAACTGCAAGATATGGCGGCGGATGTCGCCAAGATAGCGTCGCAAACCAATCTGCTGGCGCTTAATGCTGCTATCGAGGCCGCGCGCGCGGGGGAAAGAGGGCAGAGTTTTGCGGTGGTGGCCAAGGAATTCCGTGCCTTATCCATCCAGTCTGGCGAAACCGGCAAGCGGATGGCCGAGAAAGCGGGCACGATTAGCGCTGCTATAGCGGCAGCCTGCAGTGCTGCCGAAGCATCCATGCAGGAAGGGGATGGATTGATGCTCTCGTCCGAAAAGACGATTGGATCGGTGCTGGATGAATTCAGGAATATCACCACGGCGCTGACCGAATCGAGCAGACTCTTGCAGGAAGAAAGCGTCAGTATCAAATCTGAGGTGGGCGAGGCGCTGGTCCAGTTGCAGTTCCAGGACCGCGTTACTCAGATTCTCTCTCAGGTCAAGACGAGCATTGAGCGTTTCCCCGTCTTTCTTGTGGAACATCATCAGGCCTGTGCAGACACGGGCATGCTTCAGCCGCTGGACCCGACCGCAATGATGGCGGAGATGAAAGATCGCTATGTCATGCGGGATCAGCACGCCATTCACGAAGGTGGCGAGATAACAAGACGAGACAGTTCCGAAATCACTTTTTTCTAGAGGTCAACATGGCAAAAACAATCATGATTGTGGACGATTCCGCTTCGATGAGACAGGTGGTCGCCATCGCGTTGAAAGGCGCGGGCTACGATGTCATTGAAGGACGGGATGGGAAAGACGCCCTGTCCAAGCTGACAGGACAAAAAGTCCATCTCATTATCAGTGACGTCAATATGCCCAATATGGATGGGATCACCTTTGTCCAGGAGGTGAAGAAGCTCCCCAGCTACAAATTCACGCCGATCATGATGCTGACGACGGAATCGGCCGACGAAAGGAAACGAGCCGGCCAGTCAGCTGGCGCCAGGGCATGGATGGTCAAGCCATTTAAGCCGGAACAGATGCTGACTGCTGTTCAAAAACTATGCCTTCCGTAATCCGACAGGCGCGATATTGAGGAGACTGATCGATGACGATTGACGAAAACGGCAAGACTGCGCTGCGTATCGATGGCGACATGACCATTTATCGGGCGCACGAACTCATGCAGCAATTGCTGGAGGCGTTTGGCCGGTCTGCCAATGTTGAAATCGACTTGTCGGGTGTAACCGAACTGGATACGGCAGGTCTGCAACTGCTCATGCTTGCCAAAAAAGTGGCCCAGGCCAATAGCACCGAACTGCATCTGACCAGGCATAGCCCGGCGGTTCTGGATGTCTTCGAACTGCTCGACCTGGCTCCGTTTTTTGGCGATCAGCTCGTCATTCAGCCTTCCTCCTGAATCAACTAACACCAGGTTATCGACATGAACCTCGACCAAGCTCTACTGACATTCATCGACGAAGCCCGCGAGCTGTTGGCGGACATGGAAAACGCACTGCTTGCTGCTGAAGAGGCAGAAGACAAGCAGGAACTGATCAACGCCATATTTCGCGCGGCTCATACCATCAAGGGTTCGTCCGGCTTGTTCAGCCTTGACCATATTGTCGACTTTACGCATGTGGTCGAAAGCCTGCTTGATCGCGTCCGGGATGGAGAAGTCGATATGGACGGGCAGCTCGTTGCGCTGCTTTTGTCATGCTGCGACCACATGGGTCTGATGATAGAGGCTGTGGCGCGAGGGGAAATCGCACCGGATGAGCAAACGAGCGTAAAAGGTGCCGATTTGCTGGCCCAACTGAACGCTTACCTGAACGCATCCGTGCAATCGCTGACGATCTGCGCCGGACTCGAAGAGGTGCCATCGATGCACCGGATCGATGGCGAAACAGACGAATCCGATCATTGGCACATCCTTGTTCGTTTTGCCGGCGATACGCTGAAAAATGGCATGGACCCGCTGTCGTTCATTCGCTACCTGGGTACGTTGGGCACCATAACCGACATCAACACCCTTCACAATGCGCTCCCTCCGGCTGCCGAAATGGATCCCGAAGAATGTTATCTCGGGTACCAGATCGCGCTGCTGAGCCAACACAGCAAAGCGGATATCGAGGGCGTATTCGAATTTGCCGGTGAAAACTGCCGTTTGCGGATTGTGCCGCCACACAGCAAGATTTCCGAGTACGTGCAGATGATTGAGAGCGCGCCGAATGAGTCCGCTCGTATCGGTGAACTGCTGGTGCGATGCGGCACACTTACCGAGGCGGAACTGGATACTGCGCTAAATGTTCAGAAGTCGATCAATCCGCCTCCATTGATAGGCAATATCCTGGTCGAACAGAACACGGTTCATCCGGTCGTCGTCGAAGCGGCACTGGCAAAGCAGAAGCAAATCAGCGACATGAAAGCCAAGGAGAACCAGTCGATCCGGGTAGATGCGGACAAGCTGGATCACCTGATTAACCTGATCGGTGAATTGATTATTGCAGGAGCAGGCGTCAACCTGGTGTCTCAACGTTCGGCAAATGCGGAACTCCAGGAGCGCACTTCAAGGCTTAATAGCTTGGTGGAAGATATCCGCGATAGCGCACTGCAACTGCGCATGATCAAGATAGGCGCCACGTTCAAGCGATTCCAGCGGGTAGTCCATGACGTATCCAAGGAAATCGGCAAGGACATCGAACTGGTCATCACCGGTGAAGATACCGAACTCGACAAAACCGTAGTCGAGCAGATCGGCGATCCGCTAATGCATCTGGTCAGGAACGCGCTCGATCACGGAATCGAACCGACGGAAACACGTGTCGAGAGAGGCAAGTCTGCCAGAGGAACAGTGGCCCTGAACGCTTATCACGATTCCGGACACATCGTGATTACTGTTAGCGATGACGGCGGCGGTCTCAAGCGCGACAAGATTCTGGCCAAAGCTATCGAACGCGGTCTAGTCGACCAGCATCAGTCGCTATCCGACGAGGAGGTATTTGGCCTGATTTTCGAGCCTGGTTTTTCAACCGCAGATCAGATTAGCAATCTGTCGGGCCGAGGCGTCGGCATGGATGTCGTGAAGCGCAACATTACTGCTCTGCGGGGCAGCGTTGGCATCCAGAGCGAGGAAGGCATCGGCACCACCGTATCAGTGCGCTTGCCGCTTACCCTTGCCATCATCGACGGGTTTCTGGTCCAGTCCAGCGATTCGGTTTTTGCGATACCGCTCGACATGATCGAGGAGTGTGTCGCATTCACGTCGGAAATCGGACACGACTATACGGATCTGCGTGGCGAGGTACTGCCGTTCGTTCGCCTGCGTGAGCTGTTTGAGGTTGAGGGCGAGCCTGCACGACGCGAAAACATCGTGGTGCTGAGGCATGGTGAGCTGAAAGTGGGCTTGGTCGTCGATCGGCTCCTTGGGGAATTCCAAACAGTGATCAAGCCGCTCTCCAAGATTTTTAGCCAGGTCAAGTGCATTAGCGGCTCCACCATACTCGGGAATGGCGATGTGGCATTGATCCTGGATGTGCCGTCACTGGTCAAGTTGTGCATCGAGAAGGAGAAAACGAATACCAATCTCAATTCCGGAAGCAGCAGTAACTACTTGTTGGAGTCGATCTGACCGTGAAGCCAAAGACCCATCTACGTACCGGCATCCGAAGACTAGGAAACAATCCGGCCATGCTCATCGAGCACATTCAATATCGTGCTGAAGTCAGGGCGATGCGTCTTGCCGGCATCGCTTTTCAGCACAACCCGCATTTCGATTTGAATTTCCAGAGGAAACAACATGCTAAGTAACCTGAAAATCGGACAGAGGCTTGGGGTAGGTTTTGCGTTAACGCTTGCCTTGTTAATTATTAGCTCCGCTGTCAGCGTTTATCGAATTTCTGCACTTGGCAGTGAAGTTGATGTCCTGACAAATCGCCGGTTCCCGGTAACGGTGCAAGCGAACAATGTCATCAATGGCCAGGATATTATTGCCCGGTCCTTACGGAACATGCTGCTCCTGAAAGATGCAGGAGAGATTAAAAAGGAGGTGGACACAATTCAGGAGCAGCGCAAGATCATTGTCGATAACCTGAGCAAGATGGAAAAGGGGATACACAGCGACAAGGGAAAAGATCTTCTGAAAAAGGTTATCAGCGACCGGGGTAAGTATGTAGCAGGGACCGATCAGTTTCTGGACTTCATGCGCGCTGGCAGACGAGACGAAGCAACTCATTTCCTTTTAGGTGAATTCAATACCTTGCAAAAAAATTATGTTTCGTCCGTCAATGCATTGATCGAATACGAAACTGAGCTTGTGGCCAAATCTGGCAAGGAACTGGATGATCTGGTCGTCAGCACGTCTCGCCTGACCATTGTCCTCGCTGTCATTGCTTCGCTACTGGCGGTGGTCATTGGCTATCTGATTACGCGCAGCATTACCGGCCCTACCAGCAAGCTAGTCACCAACGTCAACAAAATGGCTGTGGGGGACTTCGATTTTACGCTTGACATCAATACCAAGGACGAGGTTGGTGTATTGGCTAACGCTGTCCGCTCGGTTCAGAACGCTGTGCAAATCCTGATCGAGGATGCAAATATGCTGTCGCAGGCGACGGTGGCGGGCAAGCTGCACGTTCGTGCCGATGTGACCCGGCATCAGGGCGACAACCGCAAGGTTGTAGAGGGGATTAACGCAGTCATGGACGCGGCCAACGAACCGGTGCAGGAGCTGCGTGAGGTTCTGGGTGCGATCGAATCGGGCGATCTGACGCTGCCGATGAAGAAGCACTATGAAGGCACCTGGGATGAACTCAAGGTTGCCGTCAACAACATGCTCGATAAGTTGTCGCAAGTGGTAACCG
>Ga0316613_10002697_pt1 | contig 11356 bp, 12 predicted proteins | sample OWC_soil_day10_C_2_FD_207647 | JGI IMG/M metagenome (GOLD analysis project Ga0316613, IMG submission 207647) | Wetland soil microbial communities from Old Woman Creek delta, Ohio, United States - OWC_soil_day10_CT_b | ecosystem: Environmental > Terrestrial > Soil > Wetlands | place: USA: Ohio... | reverse complement strand
TTATTGTGTTGTTTGCTACAGCACAAGTGGATCAAAAGAAATTTGATCAGATGGCTTACTCCTTTAATGCTGCTTTTGGTGGGAGTCCTTCTGTTTTTGATAATAATCGAAGTATAGTTCCTGAAGCGGGTGCCTCAAAACCAGACCAAAGTCCAACGGAGAATCCTCAGGGGCAGGCTCAATTGCAGGAAACAGTTCAGCTTTCTGAAATAAAGAGACAGATAGATCGTTATATTCTAGAGAATAGCTTATCCGGTGGTTTAAGCACAATGCTTACAGAGGATGGTCTAATGATTCGTATTAAAGATTCAGCATTGTTCACATCTGGAAGTGCTGACTTGCGTCCCGAATCGTTACAAGTAGGGCAGGAAATAGCCAAATTATTGGTTCCTTTAAACCAAAAGATTGTTATTTCTGGGCATACCGATAATGTGCCCATAAATACTGCTCAATTCCCCTCTAATTGGGAACTTAGTGCTAAAAGATCGATTAATTTCATGAAATTTATATTGGAGAGCGAAAGACAATTGAAGCCTGAACGGTTTAGTGCTATAGGGTATGGTGAATATCGTCCACTAGGGCCGAATGATTCCATTGATAATCGTGCTAAAAATCGGCGGGTAGAAGTGCTCATTATGCGAAATATAAAAATATGATTGAAAGCAAAAGACTTAGCGGAAGCTAAGTTTTTTGCTTTCATATCGTTTATAAAATAACTCCTATGTATTGGCAAAAGGTAGTTAATGCTGGTACAATGCATAGTAAAGGGTAATATGGAGTGAAGTCAGTGATTATTGGTACTGGAATTGATATTATTGAAATTAATCGTATGAAAGATGCAATTAAACGTCAATCTTTTGTAGAGCGTGTGTTCACCTTAAGCGAACAACAATACTGTGAAAGTCGGGGTGTACAAAAAGCCTCTTCTTATGCGGCAAGATTTGCTGGTAAGGAAGCTGTAATGAAAGCTTTTGGCACAGGCCTGGCAGGCGGAAGCCTCCAGGATATTGAAATTTTTCTTGATAGCAAGGGGTGTCCTCATGTAAAATTAAGTGGCCAATTTGCTGTTTTAGCTGGCAGTATAGGGGTCAGTACCATTTATATATCATTGACACATGCGCGGGAATATGCCGCTGCCCAGGCTATTTTATGGGGAGGTAAACACGATGAAAGTAGTAACTGTTGCTGAAATGAGAAAAATTGATCTGACAGCAATCGAAGAATATGGTATTCCTAGTATCGTTCTCATGGAAAATGCTGGCGTAGAAGTAGTGAGACAAATGGAGAATATACTAGGTAATTTACATAATAAAAAGATTTCTATTTTTACTGGTACTGGAAATAATGGCGGGGATGGTTTTGTGGTTGCTAGGCATCTCTATAATCAAGGTGCCAAAGTTAAAGTTTTTTTAATAGGAAGTAAAACTGCTGTCCTTGGGGATGCATTGACGAATCTGCAAATCATCACTCATATGGGAATTGATATATTAGAAGTAGCAAATCAACATGACTGGGAGAAAGTGAAAATTGCTATGACCTTCACAGATTGTCTGGTAGATGCACTATTGGGCACTGGCTTTACAGGAAAACTAAGAGATAATATGATTCAGGTTGTAGAAAGTATTAATAAAATGAATAAGATTATTGTGGCCATTGATGTCCCAACAGGAGTTGATGCAGATACTGGGCAAATCCAGAGTGTGGCTGTAAAAGCTAACCATACCATAACCCTTGCTCTGGCGAAACAGGGACTTTTGTTGTATCCTGGTGCCTCCTATGTTGGTGAGTTGTCTGTAGCCGATATTGGTATCCCTAGATTATTGTTAAGTGATTTGAGCATTCAGCAGAATCTTATTACTAGTAATGATGCAGGAGAATTATTTACCAGGCGGCAGCCTGATGTTCATAAGGGAAGTTGTGGAAAAGTATTGGTGGTAGCAGGTTCTAAAGGTTTGACCGGCGCTGCAGCTCTTGCTGCAAATGCTGCCATGCGGTCAGGTGCTGGTTTGGTGACATTAGGCATTGCTGAAAGTTTACATGATATCATGGAAGTCAAATTAACAGAAGTAATGACAAGGTCGTTGACGGAAGAAGTGACGTCGGGCTTTTTGGGAGAAGAAGCTTTTGCTAACATTGCAACTCTTTCGCTGCAGAATGATGTAGTGGCAATTGGTCCTGGATTAGGACGGCATGAAGAAACATTGTCTCTTGTGCGTCAAGTTATTAAAAATGTGGAAAGACCTCTAGTGATTGATGCAGATGCCCTATATGCGCTAATTGGGCATACCTCTATATTAGCAGAGGCTAAATCAATGCCGATACTTACCCCTCACCCAGGAGAAATGGCGAGGCTTGTTGGCTTAACTGCTGACGAGGTAAATCAAGATCGAATTTATATTGCTAGGCAGGCAGCTGTAGAGTGGGGGAGTATTATTATTTTAAAAGGAGCACGTACAGTAGTAGCATTTCCAGATGGTGAGGTATATATTAATAGTAGTGGTAATGCTGGTATGGCTACTGGTGGTGCTGGTGATGTCTTAACTGGGGTAATTGGAGGATTAATTGGTCAAGGACTATCAAGCCACGAGGCGGCATTGGCTGGGGTGTATATTCATGGGTTAGCCGGAGATATTGTCGCCAGAAGTGGAATGATAGGTATGATAGCCAGTGATATTATTAAAGCATTGCCAGCAGCAATATTTGGTATTCAAGAAAAGGACTAAGCATAAATTCGTCTTTTTTCATGCATACTTAATGATAGCAGGTTTGTTTCAAATATAATATGCAGCTGGTCATCATTCGCCAAATGATAGATTCGTGTATAAAAAAATTGACATTTGTATATAAAGAAATTATAATCAATCTATATGAATGTATGTGTTAACTGGCGGGGGTGAGGGCGTGGCAGAATTGAGGCGTATTATGATTAGTATCCCGAATAGTTTGCTTCAAGAAGTGGATGGCATTATTGCGATAGAGAAATTAAGTCGTAGTCAATTTGTGCGTGATGCCATGCGACTGTGTATTGAGGAACGTAGACGTAAAGAAGTATATGATAAAATGCGTAAGGGATATCAGGAAATGGCTGGGATTAATCTGACATTAGCCGAAGAAGGATTGCTGGCTGATGCAGATATATTTGAAATGCCTACCCTGCTGGCGGAGCGTGAATAAAAATGGTCGTAAAACGTGGGGATATTTATTATGCCAATTTAAGTCCGGTAGTGGGTTCGGAACAAGGGGGGCATCGTCCCGTTTTAGTCATTCAAAATGATGTTGGTAATAAATATAGTCCGACCATTATCGTCGTAGCCATTACTTCGCAAATTTCTAAGGCCAAACTACCAACTCATGTGGAAATCAACTCGAAACAATCCAATTTAGAAAAGGATTCTGTCATTCTATTAGAGCAATTGCGAACCATTGATAAACGACGTTTAAAAGAAAAGGTTTCTCATTTGAGTGAAGATATTATGAGTATGGTTGATGAATCGATTAAAGTGAGCTTGGGTTTGGTTGAGGTATAATTGGTGATATTTTTATTTTAAAGCTAAATAAGCAGCTAGGACTTGGTGTGAACCAAGTCTTTTTAGCTTGCTAAACATAAGTTATATGGTTTCTGAATTATCTAAGTATACGAAACTTTTAGGTTTAAGGTGAACAAGTTTTCTTATGGGATTTCCAAGGAGGTTTTACTATGAAGCGTAAATGGTTATTGGCGTTAATGATGATCGGGATCACTATACTAATTGTCACTGGCTGTGGTAAAGAAAACGGAACGCCAGCTAGTCTGAGCACTCAACAAAATCAAAACAATTCATCTCTTACAGTGAAGGTGCTAGATATTGGACAAGGTGATGCTATTTTGATTCGAGCAGCGGGGCAAACAGTATTAGTTGATACAGGAGATATTGGTACTAGGGATAAATTGGTCGAATACATAAGAAAAGAAGGAATTACTACCATTGATAAGGTTATTATTACTCATCCTCATGCCGATCATTTAGGTGGAATGCCTGGCATACTAGAAAATTTTAAGGTTAACCAGATTTATGACAGCGGACAAACGACAACAACAGCACTATATCGTAAATATTTATCCTTGGTACAAAAGAAAGGTATACCTTTTAAAGTCCTGACCGCTGGTACCGAAATTGAAATTGCCAATGATATAAAACTCAAATTTTTTGCCCCAGAAAAACCTTTTATTACAGAATCAGAATTGAATAATAATTCTATTGTGGCAAAATTGATTTATCGCAACTTTTCTATGCTATTAACAGGTGATGCGGAAAAGGAATCAGAAGAACGTATGGTGAAAACCTATAGAACTGAACTTAAAAGTAGTGTGTTAAAAGTTGGACACCATGGAAGTAATACGTCGTCGTCAGTTGCCTTTTTAAAAGCGGTAGCTCCTGAAGCCGCTATTATTTCTCTCGGTGCTAATAATGATTACCATCATCCTCATCCCGCTACGTTAAAAAGATATGAAGAGGCAAAGGTAAAAGTATACCGTACGGATATAAACGGTACGGTGACAATTAACAGTGATGGTAAAACATATACCATCACAAAGGAGAAATAAATATTATGAAGGTTGTAGCTGTTATTGACCGCTTTGAAGGCAATAAAGCAGTATTATTGCTAGGTGATGAAGAAATTCAGGTTATATGGCCGCGAAAAGGTTTGCCAGTTGAGGTAAAAGAAGCAGATATTTTAACAATTAATCTTCAAATAGACGCCGAGGCGACTTATGCGGCTAAAACGGAAGCAGAGAGTTTATTAAAAGATATAGTAGAGAAAAATGAGAAAGGCTAGGGGCCTTTCTTACTTTTTTTCTCTAAAGCAGATCAGTAAAAACAAAATATTTTAAATAAACAGTTAATTTAAGCAGGAATTATGATAGTGAGTTAGAATATATCTAGTAAACGTTTACGAAAACGTTTACTAGATTATAAAACACAAAATAGTTTCCTCTTATATCGGCTTATCTTAAGAACATCTTATTTTAATGTGTTATATAGAGATAGCAGCAGTTTATGATTTTAAATAGGAGTAGAATAAGAAAATGAATGGAATTAAACAAACCACAATAAAAGATGTAGCTCAAGAAGCTGGAGTATCCATTGCTACAGTATCGAGGGTTTTAAATGAGCAAAGTGGTGTTTCTAAAGAATTGGTTGAGCAAGTAAAAGTAGCAGTGCAGAAACTCAATTATCAGCCTAATGCGATTGCACGGGCGTTAAAAAATTCTGAATCGCGCAGTATTGGCTTGATAATACCTGATATTGAGAATCCGTTTTTTCCTGCATTAGTGCGCGGGGTAGAAGATGCAATGCAAGAAATAGGCTATGCTGTGATACTTTGTAATACGGATGGTCAACCGGAAGCGGAAGAAAGATATATTAAATTTTTACTTAGCAAGCAGGTTGACGGCATCCTGTTTGTAGGAAATTTAAATTTCGTGCAAAACCCATGGTTAGCAGCGTTGCCTGTACCTATGATATTACTTGATAGGAAAATTGTAGGCGCGCCTTTTCCGACGGTGCTGGTAGATAATGAATTGGGTGCCTTTATGGTGGTGGAACATCTGATCAAACAGGGGAGGCACCATATTGCTATTATTAGCGGCAAGTCTCAATCCCCTATTAGCATAGATCGTGTTAATGGTGCTATACGGGCACTGACAATGTATGGATATCCTTGTCCTAAACAAAGTATCTTGAATAGTTATTTTACTTTTGAAGGAGGGTATCAGGCAGTCAATGACTTGATAGCTAATGAAATCTTTTTTGATGGCATATTTGCTGCCAATGATATGATGGCAATTGGCGCTATTGAATGTTTAACAAAATATGGTCGACATGTACCGGATGATGTGGCTGTAGTTGGATTTGATGATATTCGCTTGGCTGCATGGTATAAACCTTCTCTTACGACTGTAAGGCAGCCCGTATATGAGATGGGACAAATTGCTGTACAATCTTTGGTAGAACAATTAACTCATAGTAAGACGGAGACTTTTGATAAAATTTTAAAGCCAGAACTTGTAATCCGTCGATCTTCTGGCGGCAAGGGAGATACTTTATGACAAAGAAAGCAGTAGTAGTGGTGGGAAGTTTGAATATGGATTTAGTGGCTTCAGCTCTGCGCCTGCCGCAAAAAGGTGAAACTATTTTTGGGGAAAGCTTTGCTACTTTTCCTGGAGGAAAAGGTGCTAATCAAGCGGTAGCCGCAGGTAAGTTAGGGGCTTGTGTATCTATGGTAGGTTGTATTGGGTGTGATAGCTTTGCTGATAACTTGATAGCAAGTCTGAAGTCAAATCAGGTTAATACTGATTTTGTTCGTCAAGTTGGCGGCTCTACAGGAACAGCATTGATTATTGTTGATGATGAAGGTGCCAATACGATTGTGGTAGTAAGTGGAGCCAATGCCGAATGTAAGCCAAGGGATGTTGATAGAGCATTAGAACATTTTACGGATCCAGGAATTTTACTAATACAAAATGAGATACCGAGAGAGACAGTTGAATACTCTATTCGTTCTGCTAAAGAAAAAGGCTGGATCATAGTTTTCAACCCTGCGCCTGCTCGACAAATTGATAGCAGCTTACTGCCCTTCGTGGATATTATCATCCCCAATGAAACGGAAATATCTTTACTCACTCATTCTACAGTGAAGACACAGGAAGAGGTTGCAGCTGCTGCTCAAAAACTGCTGGATAGTGGAGTGAAGAATGTTATTGTGACAATGGGAGATAAGGGGGCGATATGCTGCAATGAGTTCGGCTGTCAGCAGGTCAAGCCCTATAGAGTAACGGCCCTAGATACTACGGCAGCAGGTGATGCATATACTGGAGCTTTGGCAACAAGTCTGGCAGAAGGCCAATCTTTGATTGAAAGTATGGACTTTGCGGCAGCTGCAGCGGGGTTATCTGTAACAAAAAAAGGAGCTCAACCGTCTTTGCCCTATCGTATAGAGGTAGAAGAATTTATTCGTAAACAGGAGAGAGTGAAATGAAGAAAATTGGCACTTTAAATCAAGCAATTAGTGAAGTGATTGCTGGTATGGGACATGGAGATATGCTGGTAATAGGGGATTGTGGTTTGCCGATACCTCCAGGAGTACGGAGAATTGATTTAGCTCTTTCACCTGGTGTGCCTACTTTTTTACAAACCTTGTCAGTGGTTCAGAAAGAATTGGAAATTGAGACTATAGTTATTGCTAGTGAAATGTCTCAAGTCAGTCCAGAGCTTTATGAAAAAACCAAGGAAGTGCTTGGCTCCATCGTTGTTGATACAGTTAGTCATACTGAATTTAAAAATTTGACAAAGCAAGCTGTCGCTGTAATTCGCACAGGAGAATGTACAGCTTATGCTAACATTATTTTAAAATCAGGCGTATTTTTTTAGGAGGTTACGTAAGTGGATATTACGCCATTCTTAGTCATGAAGGGAATTACGAAAAGTTTTCCAGGGGTAAAAGCATTGCAGAATGTAAATTTCTCGTTGCTGGCTGGTGAAGTACATTTTTTATTAGGGGAAAATGGTGCAGGTAAGTCAACCTTAATGAAGGTCTTAAGTGGTGTTTATAAGGAAGATGCAGGCGAGGTTTGGATTCAGGGTGAGTTAGTTGATATCAGTAGTCCGAAAAAGGCCGCCTTTCATGGGATCGGTATTATTCATCAAGAGATGAATTTAGTACCCGAATTATCAGTTTGGGAGAATATTTATCTTGGCCGAGAACTAACAGATAGGCTTGGATTTGTAAACGCAAAAGTCATGCAGCGCCAAACCGCCCTCCTTCTTGCTAAGCTTGGTTCCGATATTGATCCTGCTGATACTGTTGCCAATTTGAGTATTGGTGAACAGCAAATGGTCGAGATTGCTAAAGCGCTTTCCATAGAAACTAAAATTTTAATCATGGATGAACCCACAGCTGCCTTAACGGAACGTGAAACGGAAAAATTATTTGAAATCATCAGACAATTGGCAGCAAGCGGTGTAGGGATTGTTTATATTTCTCATCGTATGGAGGAATTATTTGTATTAAGTAATCGCGTTACTGTATTGAGAGATGGCACTTATGTGGGCACGGTGGAGACAAAAGCAACCAACTTTGATGATTTGATCAAAATGATGGTGGGGCGAGATATGACTACACGCTTTCCTAAACAAGTTACCCAAATAGGACCGGAAGTACTCAGAGTGGAAGGACTATCACGTCACAATGAATTGGAGAATATCTCTTTTAGTGTACGGGCGGGTGAAATTCTGGGGATTGCAGGACTGATGGGAGCAGGGCGTACAGAAGTAGGAAGGGCAATTTTTGGGGCTGACCCCATAGATAAGGGAGATATATTTATTGATGGTCAAAAGTGTACAATTAACTCTCCTGCTGATGCAATTCGTGCTGGCATAGGTTTCATTACGGAAGATCGCAAGCATCAGGGCCTAGTGCTTACTATGTCTGTCGGTGAAAATATGTCCTTGGCCTCTCTAGCCTCTTTCTGTGAGCAAGGTTTTATTAAAGAAGATGCGGAAAGCAAAATGATCGCCGGAAATATTGAACAACTCAACATTCGCACTCCAGATGCTGACCAACTGGTTAAAAATTTAAGTGGTGGTAATCAGCAAAAGGTAGTAATTGCTAAATGGTTGGCTACCCATCCTAAAGTATTGATTATGGATGAACCTACTCGTGGTGTTGATGTGGGTGCAAAAGCTGAGATCTATAATATTATGAATATGCTTACTGCTGCGGGCGTTGGTATTGTGATGATTTCTTCTGAATTGCCTGAAATTCTGGGGATGAGCGATTCCGTGCTGATTATGAGCCGTGGTCGTATTTCGGGACAAATGCTGGTAGCAGAAGCAACGCAGGAAAAAGTTATGGCCTATGCCGCGGGAGGAGAGTAATTAATGTCTGAAAAAAAACAACAGAAATTTGTGCTTATTCGTAAGATGGGTCCTTTACTGGGGCTGATATTGCTTGCTTTAGTATTAACAATATTATCGGACCGATTTCTTACTGTTAACAACTTGTTAAATGTTACTAGACAAATTTCCATTAATGCAATTATTAGTGTAGGTATGACGCTTGTTATCCTGACTGGTGGTATTGATTTGTCAGTGGGGTCAATTGTAGCCTTGACGGGAAGTATCACTGCAGGATTGTTAGTTGGTGGTCAAGCTTTGCTTACCTCCGTCCTAATCGGCATGATGGTAGGAGCATTATTAGGTTTGTGCAATGGATTATTAATAACTCGTGCTGAAATTCCGCCATTTATTGCTACCCTTGGTACCATGACTGCTGCTAGAGGCTTTACCCTAGTGTATACAGAAGGGCGTCCTATAACTGGTATGGGGGAGAGTTTTCGCTTTTTGGGTGGAGGCTACATTGCTGGTATTCCAGTACCAGTCATTCTTATGGTAATCATTTTTGCGCTAGCATATATCGTGTTAAAAAGGAATCGGCTAGGTCGTTATATTTATGCTATTGGCGGCAATGAAGAAGCAGCTAGATTATCAGGGATTAATACAAAGAAGATATTACTTTCTGTATATGTCCTTGGTGGCTTGCTTGCTGGATTTAGCGGTATCATTATGGCGTCACGATTAAATTCTGCACAGCCGACAGCGGGTGTTAGTTTTGAATTGGATGCGATTGCTGCTGTAGTACTAGGCGGCACAAGCTTGTCTGGTGGTGTGGGTACTATTGGCGGTACTTTAATTGGAGCGCTAATTATAGGTATTCTTGATAATGGACTTAATTTATTAAATGTTTCTTCCTTCTATCAGCAAGTTGCTAAAGGGTTTGTTATTTTGCTGGCAGTGTTTCTTGATAAAAAGCGTAGATAAAGGAGGTGGCTGTGGCAGAGAGCTGTGGTTATAATTAGATTTAATTATTAAATTTAGGGAGGAATTTATTGTGTTTCAAAAGATGAGTAAAAAAAGTTTATGGCTTATATTGCTTCTGGTAGTTTTTAGTGTGAGCACTTTTCTCACTGGCTGTGGTAGCACAAAACAAGAGCCTGCTGCTAAGAAAACAGTAATTGGTTTATCCATCTCCACATTGAATAATCCGTTTTTCGTAGATTTACGCGATGGCGCTAAGGCTGCTGCTGATGCTAATGGTATGGAATTAGTTGTTATGGATGCGCAAGATGATGCATCAAAACAATTAGCTAATATTGAGAATTTAATCCAACAAAAAGTAAGTATTATTATCATAAACCCTGTAGATTCTAAAGCTATCGTTCCAGCAATAGAAGCTGCCAATAAAGCTAATATTCCAGTGATTACTGTTGACCGCTCTGCTGCAGGAGGGCAAGTAGTCAGTGCTATTGCTTCTGACAATATAGCCGGTGGGAAAATGGCTGGTCAATTTATTGTTGATAAATTGGGCGGAAAAGGGAAAATTGTTGAGTTAGAAGGCATACCTGGAAGTTCAGCTGCTAATGATCGTGGCAAAGGCTTTAATGAAGCTGTTAAAGCTGCAGCTGGTTTGACGGTAGTTGCTAAGCAACCGGCTGATTTTGATCGTGCTAAAGGCATGAAGGTTATGGAAAACATTTTACAAGCGAATCCAGAAATCAATGCAGTATTTGCTCATAATGATGAAATGGCATTAGGAGCTGTAGAAGCAATTACAGCTGCTAAACGTACGGGCATAACAGTTGTTGGCTTTGATGCTACTGCTGATGCAATAAAGGCTGTTAATGATGGAACATTGGCTGCTACAGTGGCTCAAAAACCAAAAGATATGGGCAAAGTAGCGATTGAAACTGCTAAAAAAGTAATTGCTAAAGAGGCTGTAGCAGCAACTATTCCTGTGGCTTTGGAGTTAGTTGTTAAAAAGTAGCAAATTCGGTGGGAAAAACATAAAAAAAGCAGAAAAGCTGTCAGCTTTTCTGCTTTTTTTATGTTTTTAGCCTAAAGTCCTGCAGGGATTTTGTCATTTGACGCGAATCTTAAACAAACAGGTCAAAATAATGTTATTTATTAGATCTTATGGTTAATAAAGTTTACTTTAAAGGCTTTTAAAAAAGATATAACTTATAGTGGCGTTCGGAGGTGTTATAGTTGCGTCGATTTCGTTTTATATTGCTAAACTGGCTTTTATTAATGGTAATTCTTGTGCCCCAAATGGGTATAGCGGAATCAGCTAGTAATCAGCTGAACAATGTTCGTTGGCTAGTACATAAAGATGCTGTGGAGGGAACCAGTAAATTACGATTAGTAATTGATACCAATAATCCAGTGAAAGTCACTAGCAACTTGAATGGAAAGAACGGTTCCCAATTAGTTGTTGATATAAACGGCGCGGAAGTGGGAAATCTTGATGATTCTGTAGC
>Ga0316613_10002694_pt1 | contig 11361 bp, 10 predicted proteins | sample OWC_soil_day10_C_2_FD_207647 | JGI IMG/M metagenome (GOLD analysis project Ga0316613, IMG submission 207647) | Wetland soil microbial communities from Old Woman Creek delta, Ohio, United States - OWC_soil_day10_CT_b | ecosystem: Environmental > Terrestrial > Soil > Wetlands | place: USA: Ohio... | reverse complement strand
TTTTTTCGAAGCCCTACATGCCAACTTTTCAGGAAGTCATTCTGCGTCTCCAGAATTTCTGGGACAAACAGGGGTGCGCGCTGCTCCAGCCTTACGACATCGAAGTCGGCGCCGGCACGTTTCATACCGCCACGTTCCTGCGCTCGATCGGCCCGGAACCCTGGAACGCCGCCTACGTGCAGCCGTCGCGCCGCCCCAAGGACGGGCGCTACGGCGAAAACCCGAACCGCCTGCAGCACTACTACCAGTACCAGGTGGTCCTGAAGCCCTCGCCCGACAACATCCAGGAGCTCTATCTGCAGTCGCTCGAGGCGCTGGGCATCAACCTGAAAGAGCATGACATCCGCTTCGTCGAGGACGACTGGGAATCGCCGACGCTCGGCGCCTGGGGTCTCGGCTGGGAAGTGTGGCTGGACGGCATGGAAGTCACGCAGTTCACCTACTTCCAGGAAGTCGGTTCGCTGACCTGCAAACCGGTGCTCGGCGAGATCACCTACGGTCTTGAGCGTCTGGCCATGTACCTGCAAGGCGTGGAAAACGTCTACGACCTGGTGTGGACGGAAGCCGGCGGGCGCCGCCTCACTTACGGCGACGTCTATCACCAGAACGAGGTCGAGCAATCGAAGTACAACTTCGAGCACTCGAATGTCGAGATCCTCTTCCGCCACTTCAGCGACCATGAATCCGAAGCCAAGCGGCTGATGGGCCTGAACCTCGCGTTGCCGGCCTTCGAGCAGGTCATGAAGTGCTCGCACTGTTTCAACCTGCTCGACGCGCACGGCGCCATCTCGGTCACCGAGCGCGCCGCCTACATCGGCCGCGTGCGCGCCCTGGCGCGCGAAGTCGCGCAAGCCTACTACAACTCCCGCGAAGCGCTCGGATTCCCGATGTGCAAGGGCAACGAGCGAAATGCCGCGGAGGCCAAATAACATGAACGCAACGCTCCTCGTCGAACTCCTCACTGAAGAACTGCCGCCCAAGGCGCTCGCCCGCCTCGGCGAAGTTTTCGCCCACCAGATCCATGTCGGCCTGTCCGACCGCAATCTGGTTTCCGCCAGTGGCTCCTACGAATGGTTCGCCACGCCGCGCCGGTTGGCCATCAAGGTGCCGCAGGTGCTCGCTGTCGCCCCCGACGCCACCGCGTTCGAGAAGATCATGCCGGTCTCCGTCGCGCTCGACGCCAGCGGCCAACCTTCGCCCGCGCTGAAAAAGAAGCTTGAAGCAAAGGGCATCCCGCTGAGCGCCATCGCGACGTTCGAAAAGCGCATGGACGGCAAGTCGGAAACCTTCTTCTACAAGGCCACCGTCACGGGCGCCAAGCTTGATGACGTGCTCGCCGGCATCGTGGCCGACGCGCTCAAGAAGCTGCCGATCCCGAAGGTGATGCGCTGGGGCGATTCCGACCACCAGTTCGTGCGCCCGGTGCACGGCCTTGTCATGCTGCACGGCGACCGCGTCGTGCCGGGAGAGGTGCTGGGACTTGCCAGCCGCAACATCACGCGCGGCCACCGCTTCCTGTCGAGCGGCAATATCGTGCTCAAGAACGCAGAGGATTACAGCGCCGTCCTCAAGAGCGAAGGCAAGGTCGTCGCCAGTTTCGCCGAGCGCCGCGCCTCGATCGCCGCACAGCTCGACGCCAAGGCCGGTGAGCTGAAAGCCACGATGAACCCGTCTGACGGCCTGCTCGACGAAGTCACGGCGCTGGTCGAATGGCCGGTCGTCTATGTCGGCGAATTCGAGGCGGAGTATCTCGAAGTGCCGCAGGAATGCCTGATCCTGACGATGCAGCAGAACCAGAAGTACTTCCCGCTGTTCGATGCATCGAAAAAACTGCTGAACAAGTTCCTGATCGTTTCCAACATGCAGGTCGACGATCCGAAGCACATCATTGGCGGCAACGCGCGGGTCGTCCGCCCCCGCCTCTCGGATGCCCGCTTCTTCTTCAACCAGGATCTGAAGAACGGTTTCGTCACACGTGCCATCAAGCTCGGCTCGGTTGTTTACCACAACAAGCTCGGGTCGCTCGGCGACCGCGCCAACCGCCTCGGCGTCATTGCCGCCTTCGTGGCCGAGAAGCTCGGCGCCAACGCCATGCTCGCGCGCAACGCCGGCCTGATGTGCAAGGTCGACCTGTTGACCGACATGGTCGGCGAATTCCCGGAACTCCAGGGCGTCATGGGACGCTACTACGCGCAGCACGAAGGTGCCAAACCGGAAGTCGTCGAAGCCATGGATCAGCACTACCGCCCCCGCTTTGCAGGCGACGTGCTGCCCGAAGGCAACGTTTCGTGCGCCGTGGCGCTTGCCGACAAGATGGAAGCGCTCGTCGGCTTCTTCGGCATCGGACAGATTCCGACTGGCGACAAAGACCCCTTCGGCCTGCGCCGCGCCGCACTCGGTGTGCTGCGCATCCTGATGGAAAAACCGCTTCCGCTCGATCTGGGCGAAATGATCGCCGCCGCGTCGTCTGCCTTCCCGTCCGGCATGCTTGCATCCAGCGGGTTCGCCGAACAGCTGCACGATTTCATGCTCGACCGGCTGCGCGGTCTGCTCAAGGATGCCGGCCATGCGCAGGATGTCATCGAAGCAGTCCTGACCCAGCGTCCGACACGCATCGATCTCGTTCCCGCCAAACTGGCTGCGGTGCGTGACTTTCTCCATCTGCCGGAAGCCCTGGCGCTGGCTGCGGCCAACAAGCGTATCGGCAACATCCTCAAGAAGGCCGAAGGCACGCTGCCCGAACCCGATATGGCGCTGTTGCAGGAATCCGCTGAAAAGGCACTGTTCGAACGCATCGTGCTGATCGCCCCGCTCGTGGGATCGCACGTGGCCAACGAGGATTATGCCGACGCCCTCAAGGTGCTCGCTTCGGTACGCGCCGAGGTCGACAAATTCTTCGAGGACGTGATGGTCAACGTCGATGAACCGCTGATCCGCGCGAACCGCCTCGGCTTGTTGAAGTCTCTGTACAACCAACTCAACGCAGTAGCTGACATTTCCAAACTGGGCGTATGAAACTCGTCATTCTCGACCGCGACGGCGTCATCAACTTCGACTCCGATCACTTCATCAAGTCGCCAGCGGAATGGAAACCCATTCCCGGCAGTCTCGAAGCGATTGCCCGCCTGACCCAGGCGGGGTATCGCGTCGTCGTCGCGTCGAACCAGTCGGGAATCGACCGCGGCCTGTTCGACATGGACACGCTGAACGCCATCCACGACAAGATGCACCGCGCGGTCAAGGCAGCCGGAGGGCGGATCGACGCCATCTTCTACTGCCCTCATTCCGCCGACTCGAACTGCAACTGCCGCAAGCCCAAGCCGGGAATGTTCGAGCGCATCGCGGACTGTTTCAACGTCGACCTCGGCGATGCCTACGCCATCGGCGATTCGCTGCGTGATCTGCAAGCCGCCGCCGCAGCCGGAGCACGGCCGGTGCTGGTGCTTTCCGGCAAGGGAAAGAACACGCTGGCCGAAGGCGGATTCCCGGAAGAAACACCGGTTTTCGAAGATCTGGCTGCGGTTGTCGAGCACATTCTCAAGCCATGATCGCCCTGATCCGCTCCGCGCTCTTCCTTCTGCTTGCCACCCTGATCACCGCGCCCGCCGGACTGCTCGTCACACTCTCCGTAGTACTCCCCATGCGAGTTCGCTTCGCCATCATTGCCGTCTGGCGTGCCGGCTTCATGGGGCTGTGCGCCCACGTGCTCGGGCTGCGCTACCAGGTCATCGGCCGCGAAAACATTCCGTCCACGCCTTCGGTCGTTCTGTCAAAGCACCAATCGGCCTGGGAAACCATCGGCCTGCAGGCGATTTTCCCGCCGCTCGTCTTTGTGCTGAAGCGCTCGTTGTTGCTCATCCCGTTCCTGGGCTGGGCATTCGCCGCGGTGAAGATGATTTCGATCGACCGCAGCGCCGGCAAGAACGCGCTGAAGCAAGTCATCAGGCAGGGCAAGGAACGTCTCAAGGCCGGCTACTGGGTTGTCATCTTCCCGGAGGGAACCCGCATACCGCCCGGAGAAGTTCGCCGCTTCAAGACCGGAGGTGCGTTTCTGGCTGTCTCGGCCGGCGTCCCGGCGATTCCGGTAGCCCATAATGCCGGCGAGTTCTGGGCCAGGAATGCATTCGTCAAGAAGGCCGGACTGATCACGGTCAGTATCGGACCGGCGATAGACACTGCCGGAAAAACCCCGGAGCAGGTAACCGCGCAAGCCGAACAGTGGATAGAGACCGAGATGCGCCGGCTATCGCCGCACCGTTACCCAGCAGCATCCCATGCCGTGGCAAGCTGAGCTCCCGTTTGCCGCCGGCCCCAACGCAGAAGGCGAGACGACCAGAACCATCGCCCTCGGCGACCGCATCGTTCCTTACGTGCTACGCCGCGCTCGCCGGCGCACCATCGGGCTGACCATCGACCAACGGGGCCTGCGCGTCGGCGCACCGCATCGCGCACCGCTTTCCGAAGTCGAAACGCTGATCCGCAAGCACGGCGACTGGGTGGCACGGAAACTGGACGAATGGCGCGAGCGACGCCATGCCGCTGCCGCGCCGCTTCGCCTCACTGACGGCACCCGCCTGCCCTATCTCGGCGGCTGGCTGGAAATCCGCATTGCAGAAGGCAACAATCGGGCGCAATGGACCGACGGCGAGCTGCCGACGCTTTCGCTCCACCTGCGGTCATCCGCCGACACAGAGGCCGTCACGGTGCGCGCGTTGCGGCAGAAGGCGTTGAGACTGTTCGACGAACGCTTGGCGCATCACGCAGCGCGTTTCGGCATTGCGCCGCCGCCGCTCAATCTCTCGTCGGCCCGTACCCGCTGGGGAAGCTGCAGCCTCAAGACGGGCATCCGGCTGAACTGGCGCCTGATTCACTTCGCACCGCACATCATCGATTACGTGATCGTGCACGAACTGGCCCACCTGCGTGAAATGAATCACAGCGCACGCTTCTGGGCCGTCGTCAGCCATTATTTCCCCGACCACCGAAACGCCCGCGACGCCCTGAAAAAGCTCGCCGGCTCGCTTCCGGCACTCGCCTGAGTTCCGGCATATTCCCGAAAGGACTACGCCATGCGCATCGAACAGGACATCAAGCTCGACTTCAAGGACGTGCTTATCCGCCCAAAGCGCTCGACGCTAACCTCCCGCTCCGAGGTCGACATTTCCCGTGATTTCGTCTTCCTGCACTCGCAGAAGAAGTATCACGGCATCCCGATCATCGCGGCCAACATGGACGCCACCGGGACCATGGAAATGGCCCACGCGCTGGCCCGGCACAAGCTGTCGGTTGCCCTGCACAAGCACTACAGCGAAGCCGAGCTGCTCGCCTTTTTCGGCGCCCTTCCGGCGGGCGGCACGACGTTCTACTCGATGGGGATCACCACCCCGGATTTCGAGAAATTCCGGCGCGTCATGGAGCAGGCTAACGGAACGATCGAGAACGTCTGCGTCGACGTTGCCAACGGCTACACCAAGGCCTTCATCAGTTTCATCCACAAGCTGCGCGCGGCCTACCCGGCCATCACCATCATGGCGGGCAATGTGGTCACCGGCGAGATGACCGAAGAGTTGATCCTTGACGGCGTCGACATCGTCAAGGTCGGCATCGGCCCCGGCTCGGTGTGCACCACGCGCAAGATGGCCGGAGTCGGCTATCCTCAGCTGTCGGCAATCATCGAATGTGCGGACGCGGCGCACGGTCTGCGCGGGCTGATCTGCGCGGATGGCGGCTGCACCTCACCGGGCGATCTGGCCAAGGCGTTCGGCGCCGGCGCCGATTTCGTGATGCTCGGCGGCATGCTGGCCGGCCACGACGAATGCGGCTCGGACATCGTCGAAGTGGACGGAGAACGCAAGATGCGTTTCTACGGCATGAGTTCGCGGGAAGCAATGACCAAGTATTCGGGAGGCGTCGCCGGCTATCGCGCATCGGAAGGCAAGGAAGTCCTGCTCGACTACCGCGGCCCGGTCGAAAACACGCTGCAGGATGTCCTTGGCGGCGTGCGTTCCGCGTGCACCTACGTCGGCGCGCGTACGCTCAAGGAACTCTCGAAACGCACCACCTTCGTCCGCGTCACGCAGCAGTTGAACGAGGTCTTCGGCGCATCGTAGGTTCTTGCCGGTTAATCCAGCTGCAAGGCCGCATAGAGCATCAGACGGTCGCTCATCCGCGCCAGGTCCAGCGCGGTGATTCCGGCAATTTTCCGCAGCCTGTAATCGAGCGTGTTGCGGTGGATGCCCAACTGGCGGGCTGTACGGTCCAGCTGGCAGTCCGCAGAAAACCAGGCATCAAGCGTTTCACGCAGGATGCCGCTGCGCCGGTCGCATTCCTGCAGCTGCCGGAGAGGCTGCCGTAGCTGCTCGGACTGCCACCCGCTACCCAGCCCCGATAGCAACACGGGAAAGCTGAGGTCGTAGTACGAAAACAGCCGTGCGAACCGGCTGCGTCCCCGGCCCACGCGAAAAGTCCGTTTCGCGCACTGGTACGTCATAGGAACCGCCTCGATTCCGGGTAATGCCACGCCCAGCGCCATGGCTGCCGGCGATTTCAGCCCCTTGCGCGCGACCGCATCCAGAGCAAAAAGCTGCTCCCGCGCCAAGTGCACGAGCTTGCGCTCGTCGTTCTGGACCGGAAAGGTTTTCAGGATTACCAGTTCGCGAGGCGAAACGGCGGCCATGAGCAACTGAGGGTCGTGATTCGCGATGTACTGCTGGCAACTCTGCAATTCGGCCATGGCCAGATCCGGGCTGATCGCTTCATCGACCAACTCCAGGACAATCGCCGAGCGCGGAACAGAAAAATCTACGCCGAGGCGGCTCCCCCAGACCTCCAGACCAGCGCGTGACGTCTCGGACTGATTGATCAACTGATCGACGAATTCTTCGCGATATCGCTTTTCATGCTGCAGTTCGCCAACAAGCTGGGCCTGCTCAAGAATCATCTCGGCCATCACCCGCACCAGCTCGCCGAGCTGGCGGACCTCGTCAGGGTTGCCGGTTATCCCGACCACGCCACACGTCTGCCCGCGCACCGTGAGCGGCAGGTTCACCCCGGGCTTCGTTCCCTGCAGTGTGCGCGTCACCGCGGTATCCAGTTCCACCGCCCTGGCTTGCGCCAACGCCAGACGCGCGCCCGCGTGCAGTTCCCCGATACGCGCCGGGTTCCCGCTCCCCAGGATGATGCCCCGGACGTCCATCACGTTGACGTTGAACGGGATGATTTTCATCGTCCGTTCGACAATCTCCTGCGCCAGCGATTTCTCCAGATTGATCATGAGCCCCCGTGATGTCCTGGGTGATTTGCACAGATTTTTCAGATCATATTGCATCGCGTTTGTGCATTTCAACGATGTCATTGCTACGTTCCGTGATTATGATGGCCAAAAAAACACAAGGGGAGGCTGTCATGCAGGTCGTTGTTGCGCCCGATTCCTACAAGGGCAGTGTTTCTGCCATTGAAGTGGCGAACGCCATGGAGCGGGGAATTCTGAGGGTCTTCCCCGAGGCAGTGGTTCGCAAGATTCCAATCGCCGACGGAGGAGAAGGCACGGTCGAATCCATGGTCGGAGCGACTGGCGGCATCATCCGCCACAGCGAGGTCGCCGATCCGCTCGGCAGGAAAATCCAAGCGCACTGGGGAATCCTCGGCGACGGGGAAACGGCCATCATCGAAATGGCCGCATCCTCCGGACTTCCGCTGATTCCCCGGGAGAAACTCGATCCACGCGTCGCCAGCACTTATGGAACCGGCGAGTTGATGGTGGCGGCCCTGGACGAAGGACTGCGCAAGATCATCATCGGCATCGGTGGCAGCGCCACCAACGACGGCGGAACCGGCATGGCCCGCGCGCTCGGCATCCACTTTCTGGACGCGGATGGCCGTGACATCGCCGAAGGCGGGGCGGCACTGGCACAACTCGCAAGAATCGACCTTTCGGGCCTTGATCCACGCATTGCGGAAACAGAACTGACCGTCGCCTGCGACGTTGACAACCCGCTGTGCGGTCCACGCGGCGCATCTGCCGTTTTCGGCCCGCAAAAAGGCGCCACTCCCGCTGTAGTGCAAGAGCTGGACAACGCCCTTGCGCACTTCGCGCGCATCGCTTGCGCGACAACCGGTCGCGACGTGGCGGAGCGGCCCGGCGCGGGAGCTGCCGGCGGTCTCGGTGCGGGGTTGATGTTCTTCACTCCGGCGAGACTGCGCCCTGGCGTGGAAATCGTTCTGGAGGCCTGCGCCTTTTCCGATGCCGTCCGTCACGCCCAGTTTGTACTCACCGGCGAAGGGCGTACCGATTATCAAACGGCCTACGGTAAGGCGCCCGTCGGCGTAGCCAGACTTGCCAAGGAATCTGGCGCCCCCGGAATCCCGGTGTTCTGCCTCTCCGGAGGACTCGGGCAGGGCGCGAGCGACGTGCTGGCACAGGGAATCGATGCCGTCATGAGCATCTGCGACCGACCTCTCTCTCTGGAGGAATGCATGCGCGACGGAGCAGTGCTGATCGAGGCTGGCGCCGAGCGGCTGTTCCGGATCGTCAAGGCATCACAGGCCATTCAAACCGTTCAGAACACTCGCTAAGGTTTTCCCGCAACAAATCTTTCTCACAAGCATTTTCAATCACAAAAATCAGGAGGGGTAAAAATGGTACAGGGGCCCATGCTTCTCGTCATACTGGCGATCGCCATCGTCATGATCGTAGTGCTGATCTCACGTCTCAAGGTACATGCGTTTCTGGCCTTACTGCTGGCGTCATTCTTCGTCGGAATAGCGGCCGGGATGAACCCGGTCGAGGTCACGAAAACCATCATGAAGGGCTTTGGCGGGACCGCCGAAAAAATCGGCATCGTCATCATCGCCGGAACGATCATCGGCGTATTCCTCGAAAAGACTGGAGCAGCACTGACGCTGGCCGAGACCGTTCTGCGCGTCGTGGGACCGAAGCGCCCGGCACTGGCCATGAGCATCATCGGCTATATCACCTCGATTCCGGTGTTCTGCGACTCAGGTTTCGTCATCCTCTCCGCGCTGAACAAATCCTTGTCGAAGAAGACCGGGGTCTCCATGGCCGCCATGGCCACGGCGCTGGCCACCGGGCTCTACGCAACCCACACACTGGTTCCTCCGACACCGGGGCCAATCGCCGCCGCCAACAACCTGCATGCGGATCTCGGCACAGTGATCTTCATCGGTTTGCTTGTCGCCATTCCCGTGGCCATGGCCGGGTATTTCTGGGCCACAAAGTTCGCCAGCCAGTATGAGGTGTTGGCGGAATCTTCCGTCAGCTATGAAGAGCTGATGGAACAGTACAAGCACCTGCCCAGCGCGGTGGCCGCGTTCACGCCGCTGCTTCTGCCGATCATCCTCATTGCGCTCAAATCCGTCGCCGCGTTTCCGGGGCAACCCTTCGGCACTGGCACGCTCAAGGCAACCCTGGATTTCATCGGCGAACCGATGGTCGCCCTGCTACTCGGAATGATCAGCTGCTTTCCGCTGGTTCCGAAACTGAACGAAGAAGTCCTCTCGGGTTGGGTCGGCGAGGGGCTCAAGGACTCGGCGGCGATCATCATGATCACTGCCGCCGGCGGTTCACTTGGCGCTCTGCTGGCGGCAACCAAGATCGCCGACTATCTGGGCGCCAGCCTGGCCACCTTCAACCTGGGCATCCTGCTCCCGTTCGTGATCGCCGCGGCGCTCAAGACGGCGCAGGGGTCGTCGACGGTCGCGCTGATCACCACCTCGGCCATCGTCTTTCCGCTCCTCGGCACACTGGGCCTCGCCTCGCCGATGGGCGCGGTGCTGGCCACCATGGCCGTCGGCTGCGGCGCCATGATCGTTTCGCATGCCAACGACTCCTACTTCTGGGTCGTTTCCCAGTTCTCCAACATGAAGGTGGATATCGCCTACAAGTGCCAGACGCTGGGGACCCTGGTGCAAGGCGTGACCGGAATCGTGGTCATCTACATCCTGAAGCTGATTCTCGTCTGAGAATCCAGGCGTGCGGCCCCGGCCAAAACCGAGGCCGGGAAGAATCCTTTACAATGCGTGGTCCCGTTTTTCCTGCGCCGACCCGATGAAACCTTACCTTGATCTGATGCGCCATGTGCTGGAGCATGGCACACCGAAATCCGACCGCACCGGCACCGGCACCCGCTCAGTGTTCGGCTGGCAGATGCGCTTCGACCTCGCTGCCGGATTTCCACTGCTCACCACCAAGAAGCTGCATCTCCGCTCAATCATCCATGAACTACTGTGGTTCCTCCAGGGCGACACCAACATCCGCTATCTGAAGGAAAACGGCGTACGCATCTGGGACGAATGGGCCGACGCCAACGGCGACCTCGGCCCGGTGTACGGCCATCAGTGGCGGCACTGGCAAACGCCCGACGGACGCGAGATCGATCAGATCGCCCAGCTTGTCGAAGGCTTGCGCAAGAACCCGGACTCACGCCGGCACATCGTCACGGCATGGAACCCATCCGATGTCGATAACATGGCCTTGCCGCCCTGTCATGCTTTTTTTCAGCTTTACGTGGCCGACGGCCGCCTGTCGTGCCAGCTTTACCAGCGCAGTGCCGACATCTTCCTCGGCGTGCCGTTTAACATCGCCTCCTACGCCTTGCTGACCATGATGCTGGCGCAGGTTTGCGGCTACCGCGCCGGCGACTTCGTACACACCTTCGGCGACGCGCACATTTACAGCAACCACTTCGAACAGGCGCAACTGCAGCTCGCGCGCGAGCCGCGCGCCCTGCCAACCATGCGCATCAACCCCGAGGTCAAGGACATCTTCGCCTTCCGCTTCGAAGACTTCAACCTCGAAGGCTACGACCCGCATCCGCACATTGCAGCGCCGGTAGCGGTTTGAGCATGCCCGTGCTTTCGCTGATCGCCGCCGTCGCCAACAACCACGTCCTCGGCAAGGACAACCAGTTGCTCTGGCACCTTCCGGGCGACATGCGCCATTTCCGCGAAACAACGCGCGGCAAGCCGGTCATCATGGGACGCAAGACATGGGAATCGCTGCCGGAGAAGTTTCGCCCGCTGCCCGGCCGGCAGAACATCGTGGTTAGCCGCAACCCGGCCTACTCCGCACCGGGAGCGATGCTGGCCCGGTCGCTTGAAGAGGCCATCGGCAAAGTGGAAGGTGACGAAATCTTCGTCATCGGTGGCGCCGAGTTGTACCGTCAGGCGCTTCCTCACGCGGAGCGCTTGTATCTGACGGAAATTGCCGCTGATTTCGAGGGCGACTGCTGGTTCCCGGAATACCCGAGCCGGGAATGGGAAGAACTATCGCGCAGCCAGCCGGCCGAAGAAGGCGGGCTGGCCTATACGTTCGCTGTCTATCAGCGCACGCAGTCGACGTAA
>Ga0316613_10002692_pt1 | contig 11364 bp, 11 predicted proteins | sample OWC_soil_day10_C_2_FD_207647 | JGI IMG/M metagenome (GOLD analysis project Ga0316613, IMG submission 207647) | Wetland soil microbial communities from Old Woman Creek delta, Ohio, United States - OWC_soil_day10_CT_b | ecosystem: Environmental > Terrestrial > Soil > Wetlands | place: USA: Ohio... | reverse complement strand
GCTGGAGAGAGTTAGCCCACTTCATCGGATGCAACGAGCCGGTAGCCGATGCCTTGCACAGTGCGAACCATCGCAAACGGGTGATGCTTGTCGAGTGCCTGTCTCAAGGCGTGGATGTGGGTGCGCAACGCATCGCTGTCCGGGCGATCTTCTCCCCAGACGTCTCTTTCCAATTCCTCTCGCGGAACGACTTTAGGCGACTCCCTCATCAGGCATCTCAATATCTTGTATCCTGTTTTCGTCAGTGTCAGGGGAATGCCGGATCGTGACGCCTGATAGGTTGCGGTATCGAATGTCAGGTCGCCAATGCTCAGTATGGATGGCTGCACACTTCTTCCGCTGGCGCGACGGACCAGCGCTTTCAGGCGAGCTTCCAGTTCGATCAGTGAATAAGGCTTGACCAGGTAGTCGTCAGCCCCGCTGTCGAAGCCGGCGACCTTGTCTTCCAGGGTATCGCGTGCCGTCAGCATCAGGACAGGCGTGGAAATCTGGATTTCATCCCGGAGTTTCCGGCACAGTTCCAGTCCGTTCATTCCGGGCAGAGTAATATCCAGGATGACAACGTCATAATCGTTTTGCGCTGCCAGGGCAAGACCGCTGTAACCGTTTGACGCATTGTCGAGCATGTATCCTCGCGGTTCCAGGAACGCATAGAGATTTGCCACGATGTCGGCGTTGTCTTCGATGATCAGTGTGCGCATGATGATACGGATAGGTTGCCGGATCTCGGGGTGGACATGGGCAAGCATTGGCTTGAGGCATTATAAAACGCTGACCGCATCTCTGCTTGCTCCTTCGAAATAGGCGAAAAATACGTACAGAGGAAACGCGTTCTTCATTTTCGCATGATCGCTACGTTCATTTGTCGCAACTCAAGGAGCCGGATTGGAGATATGCAAGTCTAGATAGTGATGTCAGCTTCCACTTCACATTGAAAAGGAGGGCATATGAAACGGATACCAATCGAAATGCCGACCGTCAGGGATTGCTTGGTCACTCAATGCACGTACAACACGAACTCCGCCTGCCATGCGCGCGCTATTACGGTCGGAGCCAACGTGCATCCGGACTGTGACACGTTTTTCAGCACGGCATCACCGCACACAAAAGCCATCGAGCGCCAGGCGGGCGTAGGCGCCTGCAAAATGTCGGATTGCAATTACAACGATGATTTCGAATGCGTCGCCGAGGAAATACAGGTGGGCTTCAGGATGGAAAGGGTGAATTGCCTTACCTATGCTCAGCGCGCCTGATGTCATCGTCCTGGATTGATGCCGGTTCGTACTGATCTGAACGGCATAGGGCGACCCATAATGGGTCGCCCTTGCTTTTATTATCATTATTATCATATCCGCCTGGTGTTCGAGGGGCGTGTCGGCCTGTCGGGATTGGCATAAAAATTCCAAATTGGCATTACCCGATTTTTGCGGGATAATAGCCTGATGAATAAAATCAATACCCCCCTGTGATGCAGTCATGCGGCTTTTTCAGGTCGCGGTCGGCGTCGTCAATGCAGCATCGCTTTCCTGCTTCGGCAAAGACATTCCATTATTCGAGGAAACTCGCTGTTGGATGAACGGCATGACGGCAGGGGGCCGTTCCATATTTGCATTCAACGGAGAAAAGCATGATCCTGGGAATTGATGTGGGTGGTACCCATACCGATTCGGTACTGATGCGGAATCGGGATATCATCCGCAAATCGAAAGTGCTGACGGACAAGGACAATATTCTGAAGTCTGTTTTGTCGGCGACCAACGCCGTCGCTACGCCGGACGATATTAAGAAGTTGCGCCGGATTGTTTTGAGCACGACCATTTCTACCAATGCGGTTGTCCAGGACAAGCTCGACCCGGTCGGCCTGATCGTCATGAGTGGACCGGGCGTCGCCCCTCAGGACCTTCCATTGAGCGACAAGGCCAATTTCGTGACGGGTTACATGAACCACCGCGGCATGGAAGCCGAGGCGCTGGATGCCGACCAACTGGCAGAACTGAGAGGCAAGTTCAGCGGCCAGAAAGTGGAGAACATCGGTATCGTCGGCAAGTTCTCGACCCGCAACCCCGTGCATGAAATAGAAATCCAGTCTCTTTTCGAAGACAAGGTGAAACATGTCACGCTGGGCCATCAGCTTTCCGGCGCGCTCAATTTCCCCCGCCGGATCGCGACCACCTACCTGAACGAAGCAGTGTGGAATCTGCACAGCCGTCTGGTTGAGCAGCTCTCGGCCTATCTCAAGGAGCTCGGCGCCGACGTTCCGTTGTTCATTCTCAAGGCTGACGGCGGAACGATCGAATATCGCCAGTCCGGCAGCTATCCGGTCCAGACGATTCTCTCCGGTCCGGCGGCAACCATCATGGGTGTCCTGCCCTATGTTCCGACCGATGAGGATTCCGTTTCGATCGATGTCGGCGGAACCACGACTGACATCGCCCTGTTTGCCGAAGGCGCGCCGCTGTTGGAGCCGCAAGGCGTACAGATCGAAGGCCACAAGACCCTGATCAGGGGGCTGCTGACGCACTCGATCGGCATTGGCGGAGATAGCCATGTCCGTGTCGAGGACGGCAAGCTGCTGGTCGGCCCCGAGCGAAAGGGAGCGGCCATGGCGTTTGGCGGTCCCGTTCCGACACCGACCGATGCCATGATCGTTCTCGGACTTGCCGATATCGGCGACAAGGAAAAAGCGGCTCAGGCAATGGATATTCTTGCCAAGCAGATGAACCAGTCGCCGGCCCATGTGGCGCAGGCCGTGCTGGACAGCGCGTGTTCAAGCATCGCAGCCAAGGTCCGCAGCATGATCGAGGAAGTCAACAGCAAGCCGGTATACACGATCCATGAGCTGCTGGAAGGGAAGAAGCTGGATCCGAAGCAGATGATCATCGTCGGTGGTCCTGCCCCTTACATGGCAAAGAGAGTCGAGGAACTGCTCGGCATCAAGGCCGTTGTTCCTGAAAACTCGGAGGTCATCAATGCCAGCGGCGCTGCCATGGCGCGCACGACCGTGGAACTCAACCTGATCGCCGATACCGAAGCCAAGCAGCTGAGTATCGCGGAAGAGGGTCTTCAGGCCGAGATACCACGCAACTTCACGGTCGATGACGTCATTGCCGTCGGCAAGGAGAAGCTGATCGAGAAAGCCAGGGCGGCAGGCGCCAGCGACGCGGATCTGGAAATTGAAGTTGCAGACTGCCAGTCCTTCAACGTGGTAAGAAGCTTTTCCACGACAGGCAAAAACATCCGGGTCAGGCTGCAGATCAAGCCCGGATTGAGCAAACACGTACTTTGATGGGGTGCCCAGGTGAAAAAGAAAACAGGACTCATATTTTTCCCAGCCTTTGACTACGCAATTTCGCCCACTCACCCTGAGCGCGAAGAGCGTCTCCTCTATACGCAGGATCAGGTATTCGAGGAAGGTCTGCTGGATTTCGACAATATCAAGGAATTCAAGCCGGATATCGCAACGCCTGAAGACATCCAGCGCGTGCATTTTTGCGTGCCCGGCATCGACGAGGTCGTGCATGCATCGCATCTGATCGCCGTTGGCGGCACGCTTACCGCCGCCGACAAGGTGATGCGTAAGGAAGTCGACAACGCGTTCGCCCTGGTGCGTCCGTGCGGCCACCATTCGATGCGCGTCGTGCACGGCAGCAGGGGCTTCTGCACCCTGAACATGGAAGCGATCATGGTCGAGTACATCCGCCAGAAATACGGCGTGAAGAAGATCGCGATTGTGGACACCGACTGCCACCATGGCGACGGCAGCCAGGATATCTTCTGGCACGACCCGAATACGCTTTTCATCTCCCTGCACCAGGATGGCCGCACCTTGTATCCGGGTTCCGGCTTCCCCAATGAAATGGGTGGCCCTAATGCATTCGGATCGACCATCAACCTTCCCATGCCGCCGGAAACCGGGCAGGAAGGCTTCCTGTACGTCCTGGATGAAATCGTCATGCCGTTGCTGGCCGACTTCAAGCCGGACCTGATCATCAATTCGGCCGGACAGGATAATCACTATTCCGATCCGATCACGAACATGAAGTTCACCGCGCAAGGGTACGCCATCCTCAACCACCGGCTCCAGCCGGATATTTGTGTGCTGGAAGGCGGTTATTCGATCGAAAGTGCGCTGCCCTACATCAATACGGGCATTATCCTGGCGATGGCGGGAATGGATTTCAGTCATATCCAGGAACCGGACTACAACGAAAGAAAGCTGAAGCAGGATCCGGCGATCACGAACTACCTCAAGCAACTGAAGGATCTGACGCTCGAACGCTGGAAGAACCCGGAGCCGCTTCGTCAGAAGATGTATCCGAAGCAGGCTTTCTACAAGCGCAACAACAATATCTTCTACGACACTGACCGGATTCGGGAAGTACAGGAAGAAACGGTCCGGTCCTGTCCGGATTGCGGCGGCGCTGTTACGTTGGATTCGAGGGCGGATACGGGAAGGAACGGTCATATCTTTGCTGTTCAGATTCCGCGCTATGCGTGCGATGCGTGCCGTTCCTGGGCGGAAGAGCAGTTCGACAAGGCACCCAAAGGCCGGTACTCGCAGATATTCCTGCAAGACAAGGACAGGGATACCTATCTGGAGAAATAGAGAGGCGGTTGTCTGCCCGGTGGGGCGCTTACTCTCAACAAAAAGCCAGGCCACAACGGCCTGGCTTTTTGTTTGCCTGAAAGGCATTTGCAGTTCTGTTTTCCTGCCCTCCCGGGGGACATACCGTCACGGCTTCCCGGGCTTGACCGGTATCAAAAAAACGGGTTGCTGGCGCTATAGGATCGATACCGGATATGTCAGGATGCAGGAAGGTCAGCGTCGATTTCACGTATTCTTATATAATTGATTACATAGGGCCAATTGCCAGATCACCAACTCTAAAAAGGTTTCTCTAATGGAAGTATTCACTATTCGCACTCTCGTCACCCGTAATGGCGAGATAGCCGGGTTCTACAATATGGATATGGTCATTCTCGAAGGGAAACCGCACGCAGTATTCGAATGGGCTGCCGGTGCCGAGGGAAAACCGATCCCCACGGCTATTGTCGAACTGGATCCCGTTTTGATGCATCAGCTTCCTGGCGGTGAAGGCGAGGATGAGAAGCCAAGCTTTCAATACCAGGCCTTCGTGGAAGACCCGCGCCCGGAAGCCTGATCGATTCGTAAGCGTCTGTGCCAGAAAGCCAAGGCGTGCGGGTGACGGCGCTACCGAACTCTCTTTGCAAGAAGGAATCGCATGACGGAGCTATTCAGAGAAAGCGGATGGCCGGCCCGATACGATGACCGTGAGATAGACGACATCATCTGGTCGGAGATCGAATTCAGCCCGTCAAGGGGGGATTTCATCTGCTACCTCATCCACCGGCTATCAAAAGCCCGGCATCGGGAGGAGGCGCAGTCTCGTCTTGACTCCATCCTCGAGGAAGGCGACATGGCGCCCGTAGGATATCCCCGGGTGATTGAACGCATTCGTGCACTGGCCGAAAGCGGCGATTCGTCAGCCATGTTCCACATGGGTAAGATCAATGCGATGGGCATTGGCAAGGCGCAGGATCTGTCTGCGGCAAGATACTGGTACGAACAGGCGATCGCTTTGGGCGAGATCCGGTCGTATTGCAACCTGGGGTGGCTCTACTATTCCGCCTATGGCGTGCCCGGGGACAAGAAGAAGGCGTTCGAGCTGCTGTCGGCGGGTTCCGATGGAGGTATTCCTTCGGCCCGGGCGACTATCGGGCTGATGCTGGTAACCGGGGATGGCTGCCCGGCCGATCCCGGTCGCGGCCTGAAGTTGATGGAAGAAGCGTTCGAAGAAGGCTACAACAATGCCGGCAATCACCTCTCGGACCTGTACTTTGCCGGCATGTTCGTGCCCAAGGACATCGATCTGGCGCATGAATGGCTGTTCAGGGTGGTGGCCCGGGGAGACGAGCGGACCATGGGCATACTGGGGCATTACCTGGTGACGGGCAATCATGGCAGACAGGACGTGGGGCGGGGCATATCGCTATTGCAGGAATCGATAGAAAAAGGCTACGTCCCGGCTTATCTGTGGATAGGCAATCTGTACAAGGACGGGCTGGGCGTCGGGCGGGATCTTCAAAAGGCAAAGGTCTGGTTCGAGCAAGGTGCGGCAGCCGGTAATTCAGGATGTACGCTCGCCCTCACTACCATGCTACTACATGGAGATGCCGAGTCAGAAGGCGGCGTGCCGCCCTCATCGATGCATTGATTTGATGCGCCTGTCTTTGCTATGACGCCATATCCTTTCCCTTGAGTTCGCGGATGCGCCGGTAAAGCGTGCGCTCGCTTAAGCCGAGCGATCTGGCAAGCTCTTTCCGGTTGCCACGGAAATTCGCCATCCGCTGAAGCAGCATCTCATCGCCCATGTCTGTGGCATCGACTTGCTCGGCAATAGAGGGGGAAGATGCATGCGGCTGTGTCAAATGCTCGGGCATGATCCGGTCGCCATCGCACAGAATCGCTGCCCGCTCCAGCAGATTGCGCAATTCACGCACATTGCCAGGATAGGGATGGCTCATCAGTTGTTCCATGGCGGCGGGTGAGATGGAAAGCCTGCGGTCTGGAACGACGCGTGCGAGCAGCGTACTGGCAAGGAGGGGAATGTCTTCCATGCGTTCCCGAAGGGGCGGCACGAGGATGGGGAAGATATTCAGCCGGTAGTAGAGGTCGGCCCGAAAACGGCCTTCCTTGACCATGTTGTGCAGATCGCGATGCGTCGCCGAAATGACCCGGATATTGGCCGTTTTCAGTTCGGTCGAACCGACGCGCCGGAAAGTGCCGGTTTCCAGCAGACGCAGCAGCTTGACCTGCATTGAAAGGGGAATCTCGCCGACCTCGTCAAGAAACAACGTGCCGCCGCCCGCTTCCTCGACTAGACCCTTCTTGCGCGAAACCGCCCCCGTAAAGGCGCCCCGCTCGTGGCCGAACAATTCGCTTTCGAACAGGGTCTCCGGTATCCCGGAGCAGTCGACTGCGATAAAGGGTGCCGAAGAGCGGCGGCTGGCTTGGTGTATGGCCTGGGCCGCCAGTTCCTTCCCCGTGCCGGATTCGCCATTCAGCAAGACAACCGATTCGGATGGGGCGACACGGGCTGCCAGCGCCATCATTCGTTGAAATGCCGGGGACTTGCCGACCAGATCCTTGCCCACGGACAATTTCGGAACGTTAATCGGTTCCATCTTCTCCACGAAACAGACGATTTCGCCATCCTTGTCCTGTATGGGCGTCAGCTCGATGCTGACATACTCTTTCCCGTACGGCGTATGGTGAAGGTGGACATCCCGTTCGCGCTTGCCGCTGATCCGACTGCGGGCCATGGGGCACGTTTCGCCCGACTGGTCGCATGGCGAGTCGTAGCAATGCGAGACTTCATAGCAGGTTCGTCCGATCACCGTCGAATCGGTTCTTGCATATTCCCTGAAAGCAGCGTTGGTGGAAAGTATGCGGTATTTCCGGTCGAACAGAAGATGCGGTTCGGTTTGCGCTTCCAGAAAGGAAGTCAGTTCGGCAAGGGCTTTCATGGCATTTGATTATTCTTGTTTTTAAGAAATCCGCTTGATACTACTAACGCTGCCAAATTTCGTCAAGATACTGCCAATTAACTGCCAAAAAGAGTATTTTGGCAGATTGTGATTTTATGAGATGGATTAAATTAGATATTTAAGATAATGATTTTTAATGGATTATTTGATGCATAATGTAGTGGGCATAAATCTTGGATATATTCATGCTGGCATGGCACCATCTTTTGACTGCATTACCCTTTTGTTTGTACCAATCAGTTTTCGGACTCAGAATATCCGTGCCAGAAAGCGCGTGAGGGGATTTCAAAATCGGTTGCGGATCGACGCGAAGTTCGTCGGCAAGATTAACAATCGCCTGACTGTTTTTTGATTTGAATCAATTGCTTATTGAAAGGCGTCAACCAGACAAAGCATTTTGGAATCGCGTGTGTGCCAGCTTGCTTTCAAGTGACGGAATGCACGGTTCGTCTCATAGGGGAATCATCCTTGTTCGGCTCAAATAAAAAACGCTGAAACTTTGAATGGAGTCCTCCTGTCCAACTTCTCTCTTTTTTACCATGTGGAAAGAGAGAGGAAGATTTTTCTCGTCCAAACGAAAAAAACTGGCTGAAAAGGCGAAAATCAGTATTGATTAATCATGATTATTGTTTAAAATACTGATGCTTCAAAGCTGGCTGGCCTTGCTTCATCTTGATCACATGAAGAGTTGGTGGGTTTCATCTTGATCAGATGTGGCTTTGAGGCTGAAAGCTATCTCTACCTCGCCTTTGCAAGGCGAATTATCTTATGCTGAGCAGAGCCAGTTTTGGTCATGCTTCAGGTAAAACCCTAGTCAAAAGGAATTTTGAAACTATGTCGACTAAAGCATTAGAAGGAATCAAGGTATTGGACTTTACACACGTCCAAGCCGGTCCTGCATGTACACAATTGCTGGGCCAACTGGGCGCAGAAGTCCTCAAATGCGAAATGCCCGGTTCGGGCGATTCAACGCGTGCTTGGCTGCAAGACGTTGAAGGCGCAGACTCCCTGTACTTCACGATGTTCAACGGCAACAAGCGCTCGCTGTGCCTGAACGCCAGAACCGCTGAAGGCAAGGACATCCTGACCCGCCTGATCAAGCAAAGCGACATCATGGTCGAAAACTTTGCTCCGGGCGCACTGGACCGCATGGGCTTCTCCTGGGAAAACATCCAGAAGCTGAACCCTGGGATCATCCTGGCTTCGGTCAAAGGCTATGCTGAAGGCCACGCCAACGAATCGTACAAAGTGTACGAAAACGTTGCACAGTGCACGGGCGGTGCAGCATCGACCACCGGTTGGTGGGACGGCCCGCCGACCGTTTCGGGCGCTGCTCTGGGTGACTCCAACTCCGGCATGCACCTCTGCATCGGCATTCTGGCTGCGCTGGAATACCGTCGTCGCACCGGCCGCGGCCAGAAGGTTGCCGTTGCCATGCAAGACGCCGTTCTGAACCTGTGCCGCGTCAAGCTGCGCGACCAGCAACGTCTGGAACGCACCGGCCGCCTGGACGAGTATCCGCAAGGCGAACTGAAGCTCCCGATCGGTGATTCCACCCCCCGTGGCGGTAACGCTGGCGGCGGCGGCCAACCGGGCTGGGTCATCAAGTGCAAGGGCTGGGAAACCGATGGCAACGCTTACGTTTACTTCACGGTTCAGGCTTCCGCATGGGGCAAGATCTGCGACATGATCAAGAAGCCCGAATGGAAGGATGACCCGAACTACAACACGTTCGAGGCTCGTCGCGACAAGTTCTTCCAGGTCATCAAGACCATCGAAGCCTTCTCCGAAACCATGGACAAGCATGAGTTCACCAAGTGGGCTGCCGAATACGACATCCCCTGCGGTCCGATCAATTCGTTCAAGGAACTGGCACACGATCCGTCGCTGCGCAAGGTCAAGACCATCGTTGAAGTGGATCACCCGGTCCGCGGCAAGTACCTGACGATCGGTAGCCCGATCAAGTTCTCCGAGTCCGATGTCGAAGTTACTCGTGCTCCGCTGCTCGGCGAGCACAGCGAGGAAGTCCTGAAGTCCTTGGGCTACAGCGCTGACGAAATCAAGAACATGGTCGCCAACGGTACGACTGCTACCGCCAAGGCATAAGTTCCTTGATTGAAGTATGAAAATGGCGCCCCTCGGGGCGCCATTTTTTTAAGTATGCAGACCATAATATTGAGCAGGAGCGGCAGATGTTCTGCGATATCATCGTTCCTGACTATGCCTCAACGACCACGAAATACTGCGTATCGCCGGTCTGAACAAGAAAAAGGTAGCTTTTCCTGTTCCTGTCCCGTTTGGCTTGCCATTTCAGGATGCGGAAGTAGTGCTGTATGTGAAGCAATCTGATGCGATCTTTTCTGGCATTTCTCCAGTAAACGGGTCTCGTAGCCATCGATTCCTCCCTTGATGTGATTGCCGCACGATTCGATTATTTCGTTTTTTGGAACCGTCGTCTTGCGAAATATTTCCGCCTCGTCAGTATGTCGCCTGGATTGCCGTCCTCCTTCAAAAAGTTGAATGTAAAAGATATTGGCCGCGATGCGCAGGTCTGCTGACGGTTCAGCGCCTTCCTCTTACGTTGCCCCCATCCGAACCGCCGCCTCTTGGCGATCCTCTTCCCCACCCGTCATGGCCGCCGCCATGCCCTCCATAGTGGCCTCCATAGTAGAAAAAGCTGCCGAAAAAGGGGTAGCTGTAATAGTAGGGGTAGTAATAGGGGTAATAGTAAGGCGCCGGACTATAGTAGTAAGGCCCGTATCCCGGGGGTGCTGTGTACGGATAGTAGGGGCCGTCGGCCGGATAGGCAACATAACCCGGATCGTAGTAAGTGGCGCATCCCCCCAGCGTGGCAGCGGCAACAAGGGCCGGGAGAATTCGCTTCGTCGCTTTCGTATGAAATGTCTTCATGGCTGACTCCAAGGCGATTCCGAATACCGTTCGAATCGATATCCGCGAAACGGATATCTGCAGATTAGATAGAAACGGGCGGCAATAGGTTCGCAGGGCGGCGTCTCGCGCGCGGAATGCGCGGAAACGGGAGCTATCTACCGGGAGGGGACGAGCATGGTCGCGTGGCTTTCCGCTTCGCGCAGGCGGTCTATCAGGCCGGAGCGCCTTCGCGTCGTCGTTACTATCGCCTGTTCCAGCACATCGCGGCCGCCCGCCAGGGTCATCCTGCGGCGTGAACGGGTCACGGCTGTATAAAGCAACTCCCTGGTGACGGCAAAACTCGGTCGCGCCGGAAGGAGAAGCAGCACGGAATCGAATTCGGAGCCTTGCGACTTGTGAACCGTCATGGCAAAAGCGGTTTCATGCTCCGAAAGACGTGCCGGCGGGATAAGGCGGAAGCCCGCCTCGTCGGGGAAATAGACCATCAATCTTCCAGATTCATCCGGCATGGCGATCCCGACATCGCCATTGAAGAGTTTTAGTGCGTAATCGTTGCGCGTCATCATCACGGGTCTGCCGGCATACCACTCCGAATGCGGATCGCGGTCGCCGGGCGCACCGATGGCTTGCCTAAAAGCGCAGGCAACATGGCGGTTGATTTCGTTTACGCCGCGAGCCCCTTCGCGAACGGCGCAAAGGATGCGGAAGCGATCAAATGCGGCAAACAGCGATCCCGGGACGGGTCTGCCGCCTTTCAGCAGGGAAGCATAGTCGGTATATCCGTCCAGCATGCGCTGCAGCGTGCCCGGCTCCAGCGTTTTTCCGCTGTCGTCGATCCAATCCAGATCCGCATCCTTTCCGTCACGCAGCCACGAGACAGCCTGTGTGGCCCGGCCATGATTG
>Ga0316613_10002686_pt1 | contig 11376 bp, 7 predicted proteins | sample OWC_soil_day10_C_2_FD_207647 | JGI IMG/M metagenome (GOLD analysis project Ga0316613, IMG submission 207647) | Wetland soil microbial communities from Old Woman Creek delta, Ohio, United States - OWC_soil_day10_CT_b | ecosystem: Environmental > Terrestrial > Soil > Wetlands | place: USA: Ohio... | reverse complement strand
ATAAGGCAGCTTGTTTTCCCGACAATAATCGGCCAGTTTCCCTTTTGCAAACACATAATCGGCTTTTTTCGCCAAACAATAATCGCTCTGGCCATCGCCCACCAGCACCACTGGCAAACCCTTACTCAGCGTCTGAGCCAATGCGCATTTGCACGTTCCAGCGGGGCAATTAGTGGCAGCATTCATAAAGCTGGCTTTCAGCCGCCCATCCTCTGTAGACAGTCCATTCGCGTAAACCGCCATGTCCCGGATGCCAGTATTAGCTAAAATGCGTTCAATAAAGACTTGAAAGCCGTCGCTGATAATCGCCAGCGGCTGCCCATTAGCTTGAAGCCACTTTGCCAGTGTCGGAAAAGCAGCATCGACAGCGATGCTGTCGACATAGATGAGAATCTCCGGCAGTCCGGCAGCGACCAACGCCACTTCCTCTTTTAAGCATTGCTGCGAACTGATTTGCCCTTTTCGCCATGATTCCTCGATCTGGAACCATTCAGGTCGGGCAAATTTCGCCAATACCAAATCGTTGACATCTTTATTTGTGATCGTGCCGTCGAAATCTAGCACCAGAAAAAAGTCTTTCTCATCCATAATGAATAATCCCCTTTCAGAAATGATACGGACGTTCAATTTAAAAGAAAATTCCCTCTACCTTACACTTACACATATTTTTTAAAACAACCGACTGAACAATACGTAATCCATTGTCACTGAAAAAAATCAAAAAGGTGATATGGACTACCATGCAGCTTTCGCCGCAGGTGGGGCCGACTTGCCAATGGCAGCAGGTGGACGATCTAAGTGCAGAGTTTCGTACCCCTCAACTTTCGACCAAGCTGTTTTACCGGAATTCTAATCAGTCACCGCTCTATTCTTGGTCGGCAACTTTTACTGAAATCTAGCATGTGTATCTGCACGGATAGCGGAGTTACCGGAAGAACTGCTGGTATAATTGACGGTAGAACCGCCTGCTACATCGTACATTGTTTGAGAGAAGATATAATACACGTCCTTCTCGTCCGCCCTGTGGCCTTCCACCTCGCAAGTACGGATCCGATTGCACTGCCTTTTGTCGCTGTTCTTAATCACTAATTCGGCATACTCGGTCAGCCTATGCAGCTGATCAGTGTCAGATATATATATTTTTCGATCTTTATTTGTCAGGAGTATTTCAGTAAGATACTGTAAAGTATTTTTATCTATAAGGTAACCAAATAATCCTCATGAATAGCTACTATTACCTCATATTTGTTATCGCTTTTTTCGACAAGCTGATTCACGCTGCCATTCCAATAGCAGTCCAGTCCAATTTCAATAATCTGCTTATGTATATTAGCTCAAGGCTATAATAACCCAGGAATATTTGTTTAATCTTTGACCATATAGCCTACTCCTTTGACGGTGTGAATGTATTTTGCCGAACGGTTCGTCCAGCTTGCTGCGTAGATAGCGAGTTAACCTTCCTTTCCATAATATATGCCACTATGATCAGGCAGCATAATTCCAGTGTCAAAAGAACCATGCACCTACTAATTATAAGTTCAAAAATAAAAATCAGCCATGGCAAAAGCCACAGCTGTAAAAAGCTCTCTTAATTCCCCTCTGGAGAGGGGTGGCACGCAGTGACGGGGTGTGTTTGTCCATCAAACCGTACAATATCATCTTCTTCCAGATACTTTCCATTCTGCACCTCAATAATTTCTAACGGAATACGTCCCGGATTTTCCAGACGATGTTTCGTAGACATAGGGATGAAGACACTTTCATTTTCATGAACCATCTTCACTTCATCCCCAAGTGTCACCTGGGCCGTGCCACCCGTGACAATCCAATGCTCACTACGATGATAATGCATCTGTAAGCCCAGTCCTTGACCAGGATTGATCTTAACTTGCTTCATCTTATATCCAGGTCCCTCCCCCAGCATCGTAGTACTCCCCCACGGTCTATATAAGGTAGTATGCTCATCTGCTTCATGACGACCACGCTCCTTCAATTCATTTACCAAATTTTTAACTTTCTGAGACTCACCTTTCTTAGCCACCACGATGACATCATCGGTTTCCACTACTAGCAAATCCTCAAGTCCAATACCAGCAATCAGACGACTACGCCCTAGCATTAGGGTATTACTACAATCAATCGTTATGCAGTCTCCCTTTACGGCATTGCCATCCTTATCCTTGTCCAATACGTCATAAATGGCATCCCATGAACCAATATCATTCCAATAGGCTAATAACGGGATGGTCACTACTTTATCAGACTTCTCAGCCACTGCATAATCAATCGAAATAGTAGGCATAACTTCAAATTGAGCTAAGGTATTTGCATAACCGGTCGCTGATAATTGATAAATCTCCGGCTGATGCATTCGTAATTCTCGCATGATCTGCCCCATAGTAACGCCAAACATACCAGAATTCCAATAATAGCAACCCGCTGCCAAATACTTCTCGGCGGTCGCCTCATCAGGTTTTTCTGTAAAAGAATTTACTGCAAAACCACAACCACAAACTTCACCAGCTTCAATATATCCGTATCCAGTTTCAGGCTTGTTAGGTTTGATACCAAAAGTAACGATATTATCCAGCTTCGCCATTTCCTCTGCCTGTCTAACAGCCTGTATAAAAAGATCATTCTGACGGATAATATGGTCCGAAGGCGTAACAAACATGACTTCCTCTTCACCTGCACCTAATTTATCGATACAATAACTTGCTGCTAAAGCAATCGCAGGAGCCGTATTGCGCCCTACAGGCTCTAATAAAATATGTGTTTTTTCCATACCACAAGCTGCTAACTCTGCCTTGACATAATGAAGATATTCCTGATTGGTCACAATCACCATATCCGACGCCTTTGCCACTGGCACAAACCGCATAATGGTCTGAGCTAATAGAGATTGCTCATTGCCAATTTTCATAAATTGCTTGGGAAAACAAGTACGGGATAGCGGAAATAGCCGTGTACCACCGCCACCTGCTAGAATTATTATTTTCAAGGCTGTACCCCTTTCCTAATATCTCTATACGTTTGAGCTAAACCATCAGCAAGCAGCATCTCACACTGCCAGCCAAGCTTTTCCCGTGCCGCTTGATTAGAAAGCGATGAACGGTATATATCTCCTTCACGCGCTGGACAATGTTGTTTTTGCACTTCCCTGCCAGCAATCTGCCCCAATATTGTAATCAACTGATTTACACTAACTTCGGTCTGCGTACTAATATTATATATACCATTCACATGAGAAGTCATAAGCGCCTGATAATTCGCTGCCGCCACATCACCAGCATAGATAAAATCACGAGACTGATCCCCATTACCATATATACTCAAAATTTGATTTTTATCAATTTTACGAGTAAAAATACTAATAACTCCGCCTTCCCCTCCATCTCCCTGGCGTTCACCATATACATTAGCATACCGCAGCACTACATATTCCAAACCAAATATTTGCTGATACATTTGTAAATATTTTTCTACACTTAACTTGCTTAACCCATAAAAGGAAGCAGGTCTAGTCGCCGCACTTTCCACAATAGGCACATTATCTACATCACCATATACCGCTGCAGTAGATGAGAACACCACTCTTTTCACACCTGTTTTGCGGCATGCTTCCAATATATTTACAGTACCCAATAGATTAACCCGGCAATCATAGTCCGGCTTATTTAGAGATACAGGTACCATAGTCTGGGCTGCCAAATGAATGACCGCGTCAAAACATTCCTTCGCAAATACATCTAGCAGTTCTTCGCTGCAAATATCCATTTCGATAAACTTTACACCGGCAGGCACATGGCCCTTAAGTCCGGTACTTAAATTATCTATAACGACAACATGGCATTCTTCCTTTAATAGTTTTTCTACTACGTGAGAGCCAATAAACCCAGCTCCGCCAGTAACTAAAATATTCATCAACTAACACTCCCATTTTTAAGCATCTACAGTTTAATGCCTTGACCTTTGGTCTTTTTCTGCTCCATCCACAAATGAAGAATCTTTCTCTTTATTCTTGAAAGCAACCTTCTTATTTTCGCATACACTTTTCTAAAAAAACTGACTTTCGTATACTTAGCTATAAGTTGAGTAATATCTGCTGAGTCTGACATTTCTTGAAAAAATTTATTTCGCTTAGGATTATAAGCAACCGATTTAATCGCCGCTGAGTTATATACGATAGCCTGATCTATATCAACCTTTTCATATCTCATTTTATCTGCTGCGGCTAAAAATATTTTCTTTCCTTTATTTGAATTTATGAGAACAAGCGATGTACCCTGATCATCATCAAAACTGGGTAGAATGTTTTCTATTCCCCAAAAATCAGCCAACGTTATATCACTCTGGCGTGCAAGTGTTTTGAAGCTGCAATGGTAGCAGGAGGGACGCAGGTATACGTTCTTAAGAAAACCTTGCATAAATTCATCCGAATTCAGTTCTTTTATATACTCCTCATTGTTCTTATAAGTAAGTCTCAAGCTAAACCTTTTCCACCCGAAGGTCTTATCCCTGAAATTAATAGACTGTAACTCGTTATTGTTTCCCAGCTCACTCCGATACTGTTTCCAAACTAAAGGCGAGGGAACGCCATGACAAATAATATCCAGACAGACTAACCCTTCATAGTCTTTACCCAGATAAGATCTAAGCCCAGCAACCTGACAAGGTGTACCGGAAAATAACACTTGTCGTCCTTGTTTTAAAAAGTCCTTTGCCTGCTCATAAGTATCACCGATTGAGCTCTGCACATACTTTGATCCTCTAAAATTACGAACACCATCTAGGCTATCCGTCCAACTATGAAGGACATTAAATTTCCCGTCGAATCCTGCCCCAAACACAACGCCATGATTAGCAATTACGCTTGCCGCTACAATCGTAAACACGCCGCCGGAGGAGCTTTGCTGTCTGATCTTATCATCCTTATTCCTGCAAGCATATGCCGCAGGATGATTTTTTGTCATAGGCTTACTTAGAGTAGGACACACCTTTTCACACAAGCCACAATATATACATTCTTTACTATCCACTACCGGATACCAGAAACCCTCATCATCAGACTGCATACTGATGCACTTTTGCGGGCAACTATTATAACAGGCATGGCAGCCACAACAATTGATTTTATCGATTATGTTAATCATAAAATACACCTCTACTGGCTTCCCATTTAATGAAAACTTTTTTTATTGGCAATAAGAACAAATCTTTTTCATATCGATTGAGTCCTAACAGCCACATTAAACAGATATAAACGATAGAAAATAACACTATTTTACTAGCTAGAAGTAAAAAACTACCCTGCACTATAAAATGATTGATTCCATAGCCGCATAGTAAAGACATCACCACTGGCATTGACATCGCGGCAATATTTTTCCAGAAGAGCGGTATGTTAAGCCCTATCTGTCGGTAATAATAAATGTTAATGATAATAACGTTGCCGATAAGTAATGATAGACCTGTAGCTGCAGCACAACCGATCCCCCCCCACACTTTTGCCAATGGAATACTGACTAACACGTTAAGAACTGCAATGGAAAGATAGACAAGGGATCTAAATGCATTCTTGTTTTGGGCCTGCAAAATAGTAATACCCACATTTTGAATCAGCGGAATAGTGATAGGTATTATTATCACTAGAAGAATATAATAGGCATCACTGTAATTTGAACCTGCCCACAGGCTTATGAAGCTCTGTCCGAACAGTACGAATCCACTTAAGATATAGATCATAATCACATACTGCACTCTGCCTATTTTTATCATCATCTGGGACAGCTCATCATTACTGGCATGGTTGGCTATCATCATAGTAATTCTCGGCAGCAGCACGCCACTTACAGAATTAGAAAACATAATATACATGTTGTTTAACTGCATAGCCACTGCATAAACTGCAACCATCACCGTGCCTGACACGATGCCCAAGATAAACTGGCCAGTACTCCAATAAACTTTATCCACAATGACATTCAAAAATATAAAGAAAGAGTAACCGGCTATTTCCTTAAGTAGAGTCGCATCAAAGCTTTTAAAATGGATCGCTGTATTTAAAACTCTAAAGCAGTAAACAACATTGATTAGCAGACAGCTAATATTTAATACTGTATTTATCACAACCATAGCTACTGACCCATAGCCTAGAAATAGCAACGGCAGCACAATACAAGGGGTTATTATAGAACGAAGAATGGCAATCAGCCTGACAAATACAAATCTTTCATGTGCTTGCATAATAGAACCAAAAACGCCTAACGGAAATGACACTGCAAAATTAAAGATCAGCAATAGCATCATAATTTTAGCTTTTTCCATTTCTACGACTGTCAGAGTAGCACCAAACATAGTATCGATATGAAAATACAATACTGTACCGACAAAAACGGTTAAAAGCCCAATAAAACTATAAAGAACTAAAAACATCCCATTCAGGTTTGACTCAGCATCTTTATCACCTAAGGCTCTATTCCGAGCAGTATACCTTACTATGGCATTACCAAGACCTAAATCTAGTATACTAAGATACCCCACTACTGAACCGATGAGTGTGTACAGCCCATATTCAGCCTGCCCCAGGAGTCTGAGCATGATTGGAGTATAAAGAAGCGTAATAATAATGGTCATGAATATTGAAACATAGGACAGCAATACCCCAGCTTTAAGTTGATTCACTTTCAAAATAATACCCTACTTTTCTTATTTATTTCTTTGGCTCTTTCACTGCAGCCTTTTCTATGTATGGCAGTTAAAATTCTGATATAACTTTACTCTTATCTAACGGGAGGCATCCCTATTGGTTTACTCTTGTCTAAAGTACCAATTTCGTGATCCACTAGGGATTTTGGAGCGAAAATGATCCACATTATCAATATAACAATTGTAGGGTTTGTTAGATGCTCTTCAAAGAAAAAGTTAAAGGCAAGAGTTAACGCAACCCATAGTTCGCTTCTCCTTAAAGAAATGGATTTTTGAATAGCCCGCAAGATTTGAATTATAGTAAAACCTAGAAAAGGTATCCCAGCCATTAAACCAAGCTGTAAATATGCATTGTGTACAGCAAAGCTAACTTGATCTTTAAATAGAGCCCCTAGACCAAATGGGCTGCTGATTAATAACCCTAAGCCGTTCATATTTGACGCAAGCCTATCATCTTTATTGTTTTCCATATATACATTATCAGACCACCGATCCTCTCCACCTGGCATACCAAAGAGTAAAACGATGGACATAATAGCGCAAACAATCAGCACCTTCCTAATTGTTTGCTTCTTCTGCCCATTCAGCAGCCAAATTAACATTAACAAACACGAAACAATGAACGGGGCGCGAGTATACGTAAGGCCACATCCTAATGCCGTTATGCAAAACCCGACAATAACCACCCAGAATGGCTTGCGGAACTCTTGTACCAGTCCCAGCGATAATGGCAGACTGATACTTGTGACAAGAGCCAGCGCATTTGGGTATTCGAATAGGCCAGCATATCTAATGGAACTGCCAATGTTAGCGTACCAAGAATCTTTCGAACCAAGTCCAAGCGCGACCATAGAATCAAAATAACCACTGATTTGCAGAATAATAACTACAACATTGGCGGCGGCACCGAAAATCATACCAACCAGTACCTTGTATCGATATGTCGATTGGAACGGCAATTGAGCAATAACTAACCCTACCATAAACGCCATAATCCACCGAAATGTTATAATCAGGCTTTCTGGTCCAGTAATTAATAGGTCTTTCATTAACCATAAGCTAAGGGCCACAAGATATAGAAAATCAAAGATGTGAACTTTCATTCTCATAATTGTATTCAGTCGTAAGAACACAGAGGCTATGAAGAGACATCCGATGATATCCGTCACACGTGGTGGTTTTGCGAGCGGAATAATAACAATATAAAAATTGAAGAAAATTAAAAATCCTAATAGAAACCATAGGATATTCTGGATTTTATTTACGCTTTGCTTTTTCATGCTAATTAACCCCGCATTTAGTTTCAAACCCGCCCTTGACTTCACGAATGATTTGATTTACTTCATTTATCTTACGTTCTATACAAAATTGATTGGCAACGACCTCTTTGGCACGCCCACTAACACAACTACGAAGTTCATTGCTATCCATTATGCGGCAGATCCGCGCAACAATTTCCTGCATTTTGTACTCATAGTCAAAGATATAGCCACTTTCACCATCCACAATAATCTCGTTAACGCCATCAACATCTCGTGCAAAAACTACACAGCCTTGCGACATAGCTTCTATTAGCACGGTAGGAAGAGGATCCCTATCACTTGTAAGAACCAGCAAATCAAAACGCTGGTACAAGGATAGTAATTCATCATGAGGCACCTCTCCTAAAAAACGAACAGGCAACACCTCTTCCTGAATACGCTTTTCAACTTCTGTTCCTACATCTTTTTCAATTACTTTTCCGATCATTACGCCAGCAATATCATTGCGCAGCAGCAATAACTCACGAATCATATCTAAAAAAATATCAGGTCTCTTACGATGACAGATTGTGCCCACAAAGCCTATAACCTTTTTATTCTCTTGAAATTCAGTCCGTACAAAGGCACCCGATCTGCCTTCGGTATCACCCATTGCCATCTGTAAGGAAAGTCCATTATAAATCACTCTAACATCACAATTTCTGTGACATAATGATTCTAAACGCCTCTTGGTAGCCTGAGACGGAACGAGTACCACATCTAGCAGGCTAGAAAATATCTTTAGATACATTCCGGGAAGTGTCTTCATCGTAAGCATGTCATGGCAATGGGCGATTACTCGGAATCGTTGACCTTTGAGCAGTTTTATTACACATAGCGTTCCTAGATCCGTACTGTTATTCCCATAGATCACGTTTATGCCATTCCTGTTAGCGATGTTGACTGCACGCCATACATTTAACACAAGGCTCCAAATGTATAAAGGTAAAAGTAGAGGATTCTTCTTAACAAGATACGATCGCATGGAATCGGCTGATAATACTGACTCAGAACCTAACAGGCCTTCAAAATATCGTCGAACCGAAGATAATTTATTTGTATAAACCATTATCTCTACATCACGGTTATTCGCCATATACTCACCCATAACCGTTTCAGCTCCGCTAATGATGTTGGTTTGTGCAAGAACAAGAATTTTAGGTTTACTATCCATTTTTGCACACACTCCTAACGCCCATCTTCCCTTTGGCAAAATAAAGTATGGAAAGTAATGAATACAGCTGACTTTTAATCATTAGGTGCAGCAGGCGTTTTGAAAATGACAGTCCCGTAGATTTCAGACTAAAAAATGAGTTGCGTACATATTCTTTAGAAAATAAATTTTTGACACGTTTACTCTTTGCCTTCCATGACTCAAGATTATACCGACTGAAGATATTGGATAACGCCCAAAGCGTATCAAAAAAGATCCGATAGTTTAGCGCCCGCGTATACTCTTCATCTAATTCGTGCTCTTTAATAAAATTCATAATATGCCTAACCATCAAGTCTTGGGTATGTTCTAAGTCAGGTTTATACCGATTGCACGCTGACAAAGAATTCTGTCGATAGTGGTAGCATGGTTCATTCATGATTCCAACAGCTTTCGCATGGCTATAGGCAGTGAGATTGAACAATAGATCTTCATATACTTTCAGTTGGGTATCAAACTTCATATTATAGCATGTAAGAAACTTCCGATCATACAGGTGTACACACGAATATCCTGCAAGAGATTTATCATACCTAAGTTTTGCCTCCGCGAACGATGTCCCGATAAGCATTCTAATAAATTTACTCCATACTTCGCCATTTATATAAGGCATATCTTGACCATATGGCAGTGTAATTTCTTCGATAAGACTGCCGTCTTCCTGATTCATCGTCAATCCGCATCTTACGATATCAACATTTAGAACGGTTGCCTGCTGGTACATCGTTTCATACGTCTTTGGATCAACCCAATCATCGGCATCCACGAATCCAATGTATTGCCCTTTTGCCTCTTGAAGACCTACATTACGAGTATCACTTACGCCGGAATTCTTTTTGCAAATCAGCTTAATTCGTGAGTCTCTTTGGGAATGCTGGGAAATTATTGCCACACTCTTATCGGTACTTCCATCATCAATAACCAATATTTCAATTTCATCAAGTGTCTGGGAGCTAAGCGACTCTAAACAATGATCAAGATATTTCTCAGTATTAAATACAGGAACAATGATACTCACCTTAATACTCATCGACATACACCTTTGGATACAGACCTGTTGGAGAAATGAGTTTCTCACTAATCGCCGCTATTTGTCTTTCAGCAAGATCTTTTGATTCAGACACTTTAGCGACTATTTTACTTCTCATCGTTATATAATCCTTATCTATGAGATCAATACTAGTCATTATGTCTTCTGCGACTAAATCTGACTCCCACCTACTAGGTTCACTGCAATCTATCACAAGACCATCCATATCAAGTCCGCTTGAAATAACGCCTTTATACTTTACACTATAAGCAAGACTGATTGCGGGTCTTCCCATTTGAAATGTAGATACTGCGGCATGCATGCGCCCAGTTATGGTAAAATAACCATTCCCCAGTATCGTTCTAAGTTCATTGGGCATTAATTCATCAAGTATTGTAACGATATCTTCCTTTTTATCAAGCAACTTCATTATTTCAGAAATGATAAATCGATCATCAGATTCTGTATTAATAACGTGAGGTAACAAAACAATCTTATAGCAGCCATGGGCTCTTCCTGCTTTTAGTTGGCGAATGACATTTATAAAATTTCGAACATATGCTGCTTGATCCTTACAGTAATGAGCATACAAACCCGAAGGTACAATTGTTATATATTGTTCTTCCTGCAACCCGTAACGACTTAATACATTTTGTTTTAGCGCAGGGTCATCCTGCCCAGGTAATGAAAGAAATGCAAGATCCCTCGATTCCTGAATCGTACTTAGACCGAGTTCTTGCCGTAAATAATTGAAATTTAATGTTTCGCGAGTATAAATATGGCAGCGCTTTAACACGAAATATGCAATATGTTTACGCCAGCCAGTAAATGGTCCTACTGTTTGCCCAACCAAATATACTGGCATTTTTAGTGAATATAGATAAATGCTTAGCAATCCATATACTAAGTAGCTTGTACCGTAATACTCTGATAAGTCATCCCCGCCTAAAACAATATGCATATTGGCCCTGTCCATAACAATCTGGTAAAGCTTATTCATATACAATTTCACCATGCGTATAGGTTTGAAACCATTATTGGGGTTCGCAAAAAGTTTATTATCACATTCTCGACCAACTACATTCACTTTGGACAGCGAAGAACTCAATCGCACCATATTGTTA
>Ga0316613_10002685_pt1 | contig 11382 bp, 11 predicted proteins | sample OWC_soil_day10_C_2_FD_207647 | JGI IMG/M metagenome (GOLD analysis project Ga0316613, IMG submission 207647) | Wetland soil microbial communities from Old Woman Creek delta, Ohio, United States - OWC_soil_day10_CT_b | ecosystem: Environmental > Terrestrial > Soil > Wetlands | place: USA: Ohio... | reverse complement strand
CTTTTAGTAGGGCGTCAACCTCGTCCTGGGAGAGAAAATCGGTAGCCATCTCAGCGTGTCAGCCTGTTGGTCTATTGAATGATGAATGAGGTGAACAGCACTTCCTTGACCGGGGCATCTTCTCCCTTTGCTTCGGGAGAAAGCACGTGATTCATCTGGTCGCGGATTTCGCTGGCAAGTTGTTCCTTGCCCTCCTTGGTGAGCAACTCGGAAGCCTTCTTTCCTGAAAGCAGCATCATCACGTTGTTGCGAATCTTTGGCGTGTAGCTCTTGATCTTATCTCCCGCCGGCAAGTCGGCGACTTCAACCGAAAGGACCAGCTGCAGGAATTGCTCACCGGATTCGGGTACAAGATTGACCGTGAATGCCTCCATGGCCACATAGACCGGCACCGCTTCCTTGCCGCCTTTCTTTTTGCTGCTTTTTGCCGGTTGTTCGGCAACGGCTTCTTCCTCGTCCCCGTTTTCAGCGTTGTGTTTCGACATGACGAAATACGCAGCCGCTCCGCCGAGCGCCAGAATGATGACGAGAGCGGCAGCGACGATTATCAGCAGTTTCTTGCTTTTCCTGGGGGGAGGTGCTTCCGCGTCCTGAGCTTCAGGCTTGGCTTCCTTGGCCATCTTCGAAACCTCTCTCTTGTCTGTCTAGTTCCCTGTCATGCGTGGACGAACATCCAGGCACCCATTGTCCTCCGGTCTTCCTTCAATAGTCGACCAGTAGTCGATCAAGCAAAAAGATCGACCAAGCCTCTTCCCAACGCGGTGACAACTTGCGCTGGAGTCTGAGATCCTTGTCGATCAGACGCAAGTATATCGTTACTGGTGCGGGATGATGTGCTTGACTCGCTGCCCTGGTTGGCTGTTTGCCGGAACGACTCTGCGCTGACATTCGCCTGGCCGAGCTGGATGCCGATTCCGGCGAGCATTTCGCGCAGTCTTGGCAGCGCTGTCTCGATTGTCTCCCGCACCTCGGCATTCGCAGAGGCGAAGGTGGCGGTTGCCGTCGCGCTGTCCTTGTCGATATGCAGGGAAACCTCGATGCTTCCCATGTTCGGCGGGGTGAGCGTCAGTTCGGCTGTTTGATTCTGGCTGGTGGCCACCCACACCACTTTCTGCGCGAAATCGCTTTTCCATCCCGATTCATGCAAGGGCGTGGATACCGACAGGGCTGCGGAGGTGCTGTGGCTGGCATGCGCAGGGGCTGCCGCGGCCAGCATGCTTGAAGCAGATGTCTGAGCCTCTGTGGTGACGGTCGGCGTCGTCTCTGTCGTCTTCTGGCTGGTTATGGCGGCATTGTCATCGGAAGCTGCGCTCAGGGATGCGGCAAATTTTGCCGCGCTCTGTTCTCCGCTCGCAGGTGCGGTTGCCGTCAGGAGCGAAGCCGTGTCGGAAGGTGTTTCGTTTGAGACTTCCGGCGATGTCACGGTCGGAGTGGCGGGGAGCTTGCTTGATAACGCCAGATTGTCGGCTGACTGCAATTGAACGGGCGTCTCGTCTGTCCGGTTCTCGGTCGGTGCCTGAATCAGCGCCGCGAGAAACGCCAGCGGATCATTAGCGGCGGCTGCTTCATCTTCGCCTTCCGTCTTGTCGCCGGACTCGCCTTTGATCGATTCAAGCGCTGTTTCCAAAGAAGCGTTTGTGCCGCTTCCGGTCTGCGAAAGCTGGCCGAGCAGCAGGCTGGCGAAATCCCGGATGGCGCCGCTGTCTTCCGAACCGTCAGCGAGGTTCGAAACGTCCGCAGTGTCGGATACGGCGGCCTGGGCTGTTTTTGGCAGTGCGGCAATGATGGTTACTGACATGGCTGATTCCCGAGAGCAAGATGCGTGGGGCTATCAGCAATATCCATGCCATTAACACGGGCTGGCGTCAGGCGTCTTTGTCGGGTTTTGTCCGGGACGCGAACTCATCCTGTATTTTTTGCTCACGTTTGTTTTCACGGGCGTATTCGCTGGCGAAATGCCGTTCAGACAAGGTGTCGAAGGCCTTCAGCTTTTTCCGTTGCTGCTGCCACTGCAGTTGCCCGGCAGCGGTGTTCTTGACCTGGGTGGCGACGGTCTTTCGCTGTGTTTCAATGGCATCGTCGAGACGAAGGAGAAACTGCTGGAAGTTGTGCCATTCGCGCTGACTCAGGCCCCTCTGAGCCGATTCCCGAAACCGTGTGGCGTATTCGTCGCGATACCTCTGCAGCATGTCGAGTCGCGCCTTGGCGTCTTTCTCGCTGGCAATCAGGCGAGCCAGATTGCGTGTCGCCTCGTCGGTACGATCCTGCATGAGTTCAAGAACGGTCTGTAACGAAAAAGGTTTGACCATGATCAGCGTTTCGTTCTGAACAGTGCGTCGAGCTGATCGACGCTGGTATTGAAATCGGCTTGTTCGCTAATCGATTGCTGCAGAAAGTGCTCGAAAGCCGGGTACATGTTGATGGCCTGGTCCAGCATCGGGTCGGAACCGGCCGCGTAGGCGCCGACGCTGATCAGGTCCCGCGATCGTTGATAGCGGGAATAAAGCTGCTTGAACATGCGGATCTTTTCCAGATGTTCCGGTTGAATCAGGTTGACCATCGCCCGCGAGATTGATTGCTCTATGTCGATCGCCGGGTAGTGTCCGGCATCGGCAAGAAGCCGCGATAGAACGATATGTCCGTCGAGGATGGCGCGCGCGGAATCGGCGATCGGATCTTGTTGATCGTCACCCTCCGCGAGTACGGTATAGAAGGCGGTAATTGATCCTCCGCCTTCTGGGCCGTTCCCGGCGCGTTCCACAAGTTGTGGCAGGCGGGCAAAAACGGAAGGCGGGTAGCCCCGCGTTACCGGGGGTTCGCCGATGGCCAGGGCAATCTCACGTTGCGCCATCGCGTAGCGGGTCAGCGAATCCATGATCAGCAGCACTTGACGTCCCTGGTCGCGAAAGTGTTCCGCGATTGCCGTGGCGTAAGCTGCCCCCTGCATGCGCATGAGCGGGCTGACGTCGGCGGGGGCGGCTACCACCACAGAGCGGCGCAATCCTTCTTCGCCGAGAATCTGCTCGATGAATTCCTTGACTTCGCGGCCGCGTTCGCCAATCAGTCCGACGACGATGACCTCGGCTTCCGTGTAACGCGCCATCATGCCGAGAAGAACGCTTTTGCCGACACCGGATCCGGCGAACAAACCCATGCGCTGGCCGCGGCCGACGGTAAGCAGCGCATTGATGCAGCGGATTCCTACGTCCAGCGACTGGTCGATCGGCGCGCGCGACATCGGATTCACCGGGCGCCCTTGCAACGGTCGAAGCGTATCGGCGATCAACGGGCCGTGCTGGTCGAGCGGCCGGCCCGCTCCGTCAATGACCCGCCCAAGAAGCGATTCGCCCACGGGCAATAGCTTGGCGCGGTCCACTGCACGGCGCCGCGGCGGAAGCGATTGCCCGATTTTCGGGGGGATCGCCTGTGTTTCAAGCGCCAGAACCTGTGCTCCCGGTGAAAGTCCGTAGACGTCCTCGGAGGGCATCAAGAAAAGACGTTCGCCATTGAAACCCACGACCTCGGCTTCGATGGGCGACCCTCCCGCGGGGAGTATCCGGCAAGAACTGCCCAGCGGGAGCTTCAGTCCCGCTGCTTCCATGACCAGCCCGTTGATGCGTGTCAGATGCCCGCTGGGCAGCAGTGGCGCGGCTTGGGTAGCCGCTTCACGGCAGTTTCCGAGGAACGTGTTCCAGCGGTTCAGGTGTTCGTTCTTTTCCTGTTCGTCCATGGCGAACTGCAATCAGGGTTTGTCGTTCAGCCAATCCTGGCTGACGCCGATCGACTCGATGACCCGCTTCCAACGGGTCTCCAGCGTGGCATCCACGTTGCTGGCGCCGAGTTCCACCCGGCAGCCACCGCGTGTGAGTGACGGATCTTCGATAATCCGCCAGTTGTTGTGTGCCAGATGGTCCCCCATGTGCGCACGGATGATAGCCGCGTCGTCGGGGTGTGCCAGCAGGGCCGGGTGCCCTGCGTTGGGGTGGAGCGTGGCAACGGCTTCCCGGACGACCGGCAACAACAGCTCAGGGTTCAGTTTCAGGCTCTGACGCAGTACCTGGTTGGCTATTTCGATGGAGGTGGCCAGCAACTGATCGGCAATGCTCTGGTCGAGGTCCCTGACTGCCTGATGCAGGTTGTTCAGCACGGTCGCCATCTTCTTGGCAATGGATTTTGCCTCGGCAATTCCCTCGGCGTAACCCTCGGCATAGCCCTGCTTGTGGGCCTCGTCGTGCATCCGTTCAATATCTGCCGCGGTGGGCAGAACGACTGCGGGTTCTTCCGCTGGAGGCGCTTCCTGTGCCGGTTGAGCCGCTGCCTTCGGAGGCTCTTTTACCGCCTCCTTTTTTCTGGCTGCGTTTTGCTCTGCTTCATCGAATGCTGCCAGCTCCCAGCGCTGATAGGCGGTGAGCTTTTCCTTGGGGATGAAGCTGGTCATGGCAACGGGGTCATCAAATCATCTCCTCGCCGCCTGCGCCGCCAAGGACGATTTGTCCTTCGTCGGCCAGTCGGCGGACGATCTTGAGGATTTCCTTCTGCTCCGCTTCGACCTCGGACAGGCGGACCGGGCCGCGCGATTCGAGGTCTTCGCGCAGCATTTCGGCTGCACGCTGGGACATGTTTTTGAAGATTTTCTCGCGAAGAGGTTCCGATGCCCCCTTCATCGCCATGATCAGGGAATCCGACTGGATTTCTCGCAGCAAAAGCTGGATCGCGCGATCGTCGAGGTCGAGCAGGTTTTCGAAGACGAACATCTCGTCGAGGATTTTTTGCGCCAGATCCGGATCGTATTCACGGATGGAGTCGACCACGCTTGTTTCGTTGGCAGTGCCCATGAAGTTGAGAATCTCGGCCACGGCGCGGACTCCACCCATGGCCGATTTCTTGATGTTGGCCGAACCCGACAGCAGCCGGAGCATGACGTCGTTAAGCTCTTTGAGCGCTTCCGGCTGGATTCCCTCCAGTGTCGCGATACGCAGGACGACATCGTTGCGCAGGCGCTCGGTGAAATGATTCAGGATGTCGCTGGCGTGATCCTTTTCCAGGTGCACGAGGATCGTTGCGATGATCTGCGGATGCTCGTTGCGAATCAGGTCGGCCACGGTTGGCGCATCCAGCCACTTCAGACCTTCGATTCCATTGGTGTCGCCGCCCTGCAGGATGCGGGAGATGAGGTTTGCGGCCTTGTCGTCTCCGAGTGCCTTGGTGAGAACGGAGCGAACGTAGGCTTCCGTGTCGACATGTACTGCAGCGGACTCGTTGGCGGTTTTCTGGAAGTCGGCCAGAACGGCTTCCACCTTGCTGCGCGGGACGGTCTTCATCGCCGCCATGGCGTGACCAAGCTTCTGCACCTCTTTCGGGCCGAGATGCTTGAGAACCTCCGAGGCGTAATCCTCGCCCAAGGCAATCAGCAGGATTGCACTCTTCTCGATTCCATCATCAGCCGGCATTGGAACCCGTCCAGTCCTTGATGATATTGGCGACTACCTTGGGATCCTGCTGCGCGAGTTCGCGCGCCTCCCCGAGTTTCTGTTCGAGGGCTTGTGCTGCGGAAGGCGGTTGTTCGGCACCTTCTTCCTCATCAACGATGTTTATTTTTCCGCCGACCTGACGTTGCAGCGTGGAAGCAGAGGGCTGAACCACGGTTTTGACCAGCGGGATGATTACCTTGAGCACGAGATAAGCAATGATCGCGGCAATGGCGCCGTATTTGAACAGTACGGTCGCCAGCGCCCAATTGTCCGGATCTTTCCACACCGGAACGGTCATCTCGGATTTCTCAATGGCGGCGAAGGGTGCGTTGGCTACGGAAACCGAATCCCCGCGTTCCTTGTTGAACCCCAGCGCTTCCTTGACCAGATCGTTGATTTGACGCAATTCCGGCTCGGCGATCGGTTTGACGGCGCCTTTGGCATCCTTGCGGTGATTGACCACAACCGCAGCCGTGAGGCGCTTGATGGCACCCACTGGTTGCTTGGTATGGCGGATCGTCCGGTCAACTTCGTAGTTGATTGTGGAGTCTTTTCGGGTGTTGACGGGCTGCCCGATGTTGGCGATCTGCGCTTGCACGCCGGCGGCGTTGATCTGGCCTGGAACGGGGGGGGGCTGGGTCGCTGTCGTCGGCGTTCCTGTCCCCGGTACGGCAGGCTGTGTCAGCGGTGCGGTTGCCGGTACGGGAGGCTGGTTGCTCAATGCACCCGGGACGCCCTGCGCTGCCGGTATGGTGCTGGCCGATTCGCTGGTCTGCTGGCTGCGGATGCTGATGTCTGGCGGTGTGGTATTTGGACGGTGAGTCTCCGCAGTGTGCTCGCTCTGCGAAAAATCGATGTCGGCAGCTACCTGGACTCGATAGTTGCCTTGACCAAGAATCGGCGAAAGGATGTCTTCCACCCGTTTGATCGCGCTGGACTCGATTTCCTGTACATACTTGATCTGAACTGGATCGAGGCCGGCATCCATGAGTTTGCTTTTCAGTTGCGAAAGCATGGCGCCCGTCTGGTCGATAAGCGTGACACTGGCCGGCGCCAGGTTTGGCACGCTGGCCGAGACGAGGTTCTGGATGCCAGCGACCTGCGAGGGATCGAGAGAACGGCCGGCGTATAAATTGAGCAGTACCGATGCGGAAGGCTTGAGTTCTTCGCGTACGAAGACCGTGGGTTTGGGGATGGCTAGATGGACACGCGCAGCCTGCACGGCTCCGATTGACTGGATCGTGCGAGACAATTCTCCTTCCAGCCCTCGCTGATAATTAACCTGCTCGGCAAACTGGCTGATGCCGAATTTCTGGTTCTCCATCAACTCGAAACCAACGCCGCCACCTTTGGGCAACCCTTGCGACGCCAGTCGTAGGCGAACGTCATTGACCCTGGCGCTCGGGATGAGGATGGCACTGCCGCTTTCGTTGAACTTGTAGGGAATATTCATCTGGTCGAGCGCGGCGATGATTGCGCCGCCATCCCGTTCCGAGATGTTGGAGAACAAAACGCGATAGTCCGCCTGTTTGACCCAGGTGTTGCCGGCCACAATAAGCGCAATGACTGCTGCAATGGCAACCATCAGCATGATTTTCTGCTGATTGCTCAATCGTCCCAAGGCGGTGCGCAGTCGCTCCAGTGGATTGCCTGCGCCTGCTGTTGGGGTGGTCTCGGTTCCGGTTGCCGCCATGCGTACGATATGCTGACTTTTTTAGGTGAACTCTGTGATTAATCAAGCAAAAAGCGATATTTGCTGAGATTTATCTTACTATTGTATCTGTTTATTGCACGGGATTTTTCATCGAAATGGGCGATGCAGCGCAAATGCCGGCTCCCGAGATGAAGGCGCAGGAATTACAACGAGCCTTCGATGTATTCAACCAGGTTTCCATGGAGTTGACCCAGGCGTATGAGACGCTTCAACGCCGTGTCGAATCACTCACTTCGGAGCTGGCGGTAGCCAACGGCGAACTGCGTCGTCAGTACCAGGAAAAGGAAGCGTTGTCAGAGCGGCTGTCGTTGCTGTTGAATGCCTTGCCGGCCGGGGTGGTGGTGCTCGACAGCGCTTCTGTGGTCAGCGAAGCGAATCCCGCGGCCCAACGGATGCTGGGCGGGACGATTGTCAACGGAAACTGGACGGAAATAGTTGCTCGGCAATTGTCCAAGACGGAGTCGCCGGATGAATGGCAGTTGGGGGCGCGGCGGGTGGCCATCGCCGAGAGTCCGATCGACTCGGCGGGCGGACGTATTCTCCTTATCCACGACATTACCGTGGCGCATGAACTCAAGGCCAACCTGGAGCGGAATCAGCGCCTGGCGGCGATGGGGGAAATGGCTGCCTCGTTGGCGCATCAATTGCGGACTCCGTTGGCTACTGCTTTGTTGTATAGCGCCAATCTGACTCAGCCTGAGCTGTCGGACGCGGCGCGGACCCGCTTTGCAGGCAAAGCGTCCGAGCAATTGAAGCGCCTGGAGCGCCTGATTCAGGATGTGTTGCTCTTCACGCGTGGCGAGAGCATCGGCCGGGATGTCATCCCGGTGGCTTCGTTGATTGCCGATGCGGTACAGACGGTTGAGCCATTGTGTCGGGAAAAAGGAGTTGAATTCGTCGTTACGTCGGATGTTGGCAACTCTATAATTGTTGGAGGGCGGAAGGCGCTCGGTGGCGCGTTGTTGAATCTGCTGGAAAATGCGTTGCAAGCTACGGAGAGTGCGGGTTCAGGAGCGCGCGAAATTCGGTTGAATTCCAATGTTTGCGGAAGGTATGCCAGGATTTCCGTGCAGGACTCGGGGGCTGGTATCCCCCCGGAAACACAGGCCAGGATCTTCGAGCCGTTCTTCACGACGCGCGGACAGGGAACCGGCCTGGGGCTGGCAATCGCGCTGGGTGTCGTGCGGGCGCACGGCGGATCGATCGAGGTTGCGTCGGCCCCCGGAGAGGGTTCGGAATTCGTCATGTCGTTGCCGATTGGCGATTTTGGACAAGATCCGGAACAGAACGCGGACGAGAACAAATAGCAGGAGAATGATGGCTCAGGGAATGCCGGTGCTGGTCGTGGAAGACGACCCCAATTTGCGTGAGGCCGTGTGCGATACGCTCGAACTCGCAGGACAGGCCGTGGTGTCGGCGCCCGGAGGCGAGGAGGCGCTTCGTCTGCTGGACGGACAACCCGTTTCTCTGGTGGTGAGCGATGTGCGCATGATGCCCATGGACGGGATTACCCTGCTGAAGGAAATCCGCTGCCGTTACGCGCATCTCCCCGTGGTGCTGATGACGGCATATGCCGACGTTGACCGTGCTGTGGAAGCCATGCGTTCGGGGGCGTGCGATTTTCTGCTTAAACCGTTTGAGCCAAAGGCGCTGCTCGATCATGTGGTGCGCTATCGCTTACCGGAGTCGATGGATGACGATCGCGTGGTGGCTTGCGACCCCGCGAGCCGCAACCTGTTTGCCTTGGCTGCGCGCGTCGCGCAGACCGATACGACGGTTCTGCTGACTGGCGAGAGCGGTGTTGGCAAGGAGGTTGTCGCTCGTTATATCCACAACCATTCGGCGCGGCGTTCCGGACCGTTCATAGCCATCAACTGCGCAGCGATTCCCGATAGTTTGCTTGAGGCAACGCTGTTTGGTTACGAGAAAGGCGCATTTACCGGCGCACAACAGGCTCAGGCCGGGAAGTTCGAACAGGCCCAGAACGGAACGCTGCTTCTCGATGAAGTCACCGAGATGCCTCTGGGGCTTCAGGCCAAGCTGTTACGGGTATTGCAGGAACGCGAGGTCGAGCGGGTGGGGGGCAAGAAGCCGGTTCCTCTGGACATTCGCTTGATCGCCACGTCCAATCGCGATATGGCCGAGGCGGTCGCGAAGGGCGTGTTGCGCGAGGACGTCTACTATCGGCTGAATGTTTTTCCCTTGTTGATTCCGGCGCTGCGCCAGCGTCCCGACGACATCGTCCCGCTGGCCACGCATTTTCTCGCTGAACATGGCGGTCGCTCCAGACGTAGCGGCTTGCGCTTGGCGCCTTCTGCCGAAGAGGCGCTGCGCCGCTATGCGTGGCCGGGGAATGTGCGCGAACTGGAAAACGTGATGCAGCGCGCCGTGATCTTCGCCTCCGGGGATACGGTCGAAGCGGATGCTTTGCATCTACTGGTTCCTCCTGTGGCCAGAGAGGCGCAATCAGCGGCTGTGTCCACGCCTTCGGAAGCTTCAAGGACCGATAACATGCGCGATCTGGAGCGTGAGCATATCCTTGAAACGCTCGCTGCCGTGGGCGGGTCGCGCAAGCTTGCAGGGGAGCGTCTTGGCATGTCGGAACGAACTTTGCGCCATAAGCTCAAACAATACCGGGAAGCCGGGTTGTTTTCCGAATGAAAAGGGTTGTTGAAGCCGGTTGTGTGAGTTGGTTCTGCTGGCGTGTTTATTGCATGAGATAGATCGGAAAAAGGCTGGAGAGGCAAATGGACACTACAGGTATCGATCAGATGTTGAGTGTGCTGCGCGCGACTGCGACGCAGGCAAGCGGCCGTACAAGCGAGACGCAGGCTGCTACTGAGAGCGGAACCGACTTCGCGCAGGTGCTGAAAAACACGATCGAGCAGGTTAATCAGACCCAGCAACAGGCGGAAAGCATGGCGGCAAATTTTGCCGCCGGCGACAGCAGCGCCAATTTGCACGAAGTCATGATCTCGTTGCAAAAAGCCAACATATCCTTCCAGGAAATGGTGCAGGTACGTAACAAGCTGGTGTCCGCTTATAACGATGTGATGAATATGTCGGTGTGAGCTTGAGATACCTTCCCGTGAAAACGGCGCCGGGAGGCGCCGTTTTTTCGTTCAAGTCAGACCGCTCAGTCGGGCCTTGCGTTCTCTTTCGATGCGCGTGATGTAGCGTTGCACCACCGCCAGCCGTGCTGCTGGCAAATCGATGAATTCACAACCCATGCGGACATAGTGCGAGCCGTTGCGTGTCGTGACGTCGAACAGGTTGCGCACGCATAGCGTCGCGACCAGCAATCCCTCGCCGGGGAGCGCGATCTTGCAGTTATCCAGCCGGTTTCCCGTTTCGAAGAGCTTGGCCTGTTCGGGGGGCACCATTAGTCCCACTCCGCCACCGCTGATGTCAAGCAAGGGGAGGTCGATTGGTTGCGGACCGAATTCGGCATGCATGACCGTTGTGCAGACACGGACTGGATTGGCGATCGGGGTGGATAGCCGGAAGAACTCCCTGCGTTGCAGGCGCAAGAGCTTGTCCGGCACTGAAGCAATGAAGGCGGGACGTCCCTGATACATGGAAGGTCTGATCTTCTCCAGGCTGAACTGGATCCTGACCTTGTCGACCAATGCGGTGAAGATCAATCTGTCAGCCTGAAGAGCCCGCGCATTGACTTCGGGGTCGCTTCCGATGTCGGCGATGAATTCGGAATTCTCGGACGCAAGCGAAAGCAGCGAGGTCAGGAAGAATGACCTTCCTTGATCGAAATAAACGGTGATTAGCGCTGTCTTCTGGATGAGCGAGCGCAAGACGGCAAGAACTTCCGCCCTGGAGTACAGCAGATACTGACTGTAATCGTCAGTCTGATCGAGTTCGAGTGGTGTGATGGTGGCGGGCTGAATTCCACCATGGCTATCGCTTTCCGCCATTTCCAATTCCGATGCGAAGATCCGCAGGAGTCTATCAGGCGGGCAGGTATTGCGCTATCGCACGCTGTCGTGCGAGCAAAGGAACGTACCCCAGAAAACAACGCCGGATCGGGCGCTCCCGATCCGGCGTTTGTTGGTGTCTCTGGATGGCTTACTGGAGCAGAGAGAGGACGTTCTGCGGGATGGAGTTTGCTTGAGAGACCATGGCGGTACCGGCCTGCTGGAGGATCTGGGCGCGGGTGAGGGCGGCGGTTTCGGCGGCGAAGTC
>Ga0316613_10002678_pt1 | contig 11401 bp, 10 predicted proteins | sample OWC_soil_day10_C_2_FD_207647 | JGI IMG/M metagenome (GOLD analysis project Ga0316613, IMG submission 207647) | Wetland soil microbial communities from Old Woman Creek delta, Ohio, United States - OWC_soil_day10_CT_b | ecosystem: Environmental > Terrestrial > Soil > Wetlands | place: USA: Ohio... | reverse complement strand
AGGCGACCATGTAGAGCAGCGGCAACACCATCATCGACGAGATCTGCCGCCAGAAGCGTTGGCGCAGCAGGCGCATCTCGCGCAGGTAGATGGCGAAAAAGCCGTTCATGACGTTCAGCATGGCAGCGCTCCCTTGCCGGTCAGGCGCAAGAAAGCGTCCTCCAGGTTGACCCGGCGCAGCGTCAGCGCGTCGCCGCAGTCCGCTGCCGCCGCTCGCGCTGCGGCGTGGTCGGCGAAGTATTCGCTGCTCATTTGCGTTTGGCCCGGACGGTCGATCGCCCACTGGCCGATGCGCGTCATCAGCGCGGCGGGCGTGTCGAGCGCGCACAGCTTGCCGTGGTCGATGAAGGCGACGCGGTCGGCGAGGAATTCGGCCTCCTCGATGTAATGGGTGGTCAGCAGCACCGTCGTTCCGCCGGCCTGGATCGTTTTGATCAGCCCCCACATGCGCCGCCTGACCTCGGCGTCGAGCCCGACCGTCGGTTCGTCGAGAAAGAGGATGCGCGGACGGTGCATCAGCGCGCGGGCGATCATCAGGCGGCGCTTCATGCCGCCGGACAGCGTACCGACGCGCTGGTCGCGGCGCTCGCCCAGATCGACGTAGTCGAGCAGCGTTCGCGTCTGCTCGGCGCGGTCGACGGCGGACATGCCGAACAGGCGGCCGTGGATGTCCATGTTTTGCGCCAGGCTCAGGTCGTTATCGACGTTGGTGTGCTGAACGACCAGCCCACACTGGCGTTTGGCCGTCAGCGGATCGCTTTCGATGTCGGCGCCGCCGACGATCGCGCGGCCGCCGGAAAGGCGGGTGAGGCCGGCGAGGATGCGGATGGTCGTCGATTTTCCGGCGCCGTTGGGTCCGAGGTAGGCGAACAGTTCGCCGGGCTTGACCGCGAAGCTCACACCGGCGAGCGCGGCACGATCGCCGTAGCGCTTCTGCAGATTATCCAGAATGATCATGCTTCTCCCTTGAAGCAAAAAGAGCAGTTGGCCACGGAGTTCACGGAGAGCACGGAGTGAAGAACAATGCGTGACATGCTTTTGTGGTTTCGGATGGGTCGCGCTCAGGCCGCGCGCGGATTGACGATGTGCTCGAACGGGCGGCGGCGAACGCGGTGTACCAGCGCCAGGCTCGCCGCGGCCTCGACGTCCTCGGCCAAGACCCTGTCGCGTCCGGCCCAGGCGGCCAGGGCCTTGGCCGCCTTGAGCATGATGATGTCGCTGCGGTGCCCGTCGACGCCGAGCTTAAGCGAGCGCTCGGCGATGGCGAAGAGGATGGCGTCGGCGGCCTTGACGTGCGGATAGGCGGCAATCGCCGCGGCGATCGCCGCCTTGGTCTTTTGCGTTTCGGCGGCCCAGCGTTCGGCAAAGGCGGCGGGGTCGTCCTCGAACGCGGCGCGGCGTTTGACGACCTCGACGCGCTGCGCCGGGTCGTTCAAGCCTTCGACGTGGACGCATAGGCCGAAGCGGTCGAGCAGCTGCGGGCGCAACTCGCCTTCCTCGGGGTTCATCGTTCCGATCAGCGTGAAGCGGGCCGGGTGCGACAGGCTGATGCCTTCGCGCTCGATGGTATTGACGCCCATTGCCGCCGAGTCGAGCAGTACGTCGACGACGTGGTCGTCGAGCAGATTGACCTCGTCCATGTAGAGGATGCCGCGGTTGGCCGCCGCCAGCAGCCCCGGTTCGATCGTCTTGCGACCGTCGCGCAAGGCGGTCTCCAGATCGATCGAGCCGATCACCCGGTCCTCGGTCGCCGACACCGGCAATTCGACGACACGCACCTTGCGTCGCCGTATCGGCAAGGTCTCTCCGGCCAGATGCCGAGCATAGACCTCGGGCGCCATGGCCCTCGGGTCGTGCGGGTCGCTCTGGAAAGGGTCGCCGTCGACGACGTCGATCTCCGGCAGCAGATCGGCCAGTGCGCGAACGGCGGTCGACTTGGCGGTGCCTTTTTCGCCGCGGATCAGCACTCCCGACAGTCCCGGGTTGATGACGTTGAGGATCAGGCTGATCTTGAGGTTTTCCTGTCCGACGATGGCGACGAAAGGATAGACGACGGCGCGGGCCGGCTCGATGGTGGTCACGTTTGCTGCTCCTTGGCGATGGAAACGAGATCTTCGGCACGAAGATCCTCGACTTTGAAATAGGACGCGTCGAGCGCTCTGGCGAGCTGGCGCGCGAGCTCCAGGCGGACGACGCCGGGCGCCTCGGTGTCGACGACGGCGAATTTGGCGCTGGCGAATTCATCGCCAACAGCCTGCGCGGCAAGCAGCGCTTCGTCGCGCGCCACGCCGTCGCCGAGCGCGGCGTTGGCGCGGCCGTCGGTCAGCACGATCACCAGCGGCAGCAGGCTCGGTTCCTTGCGCAGCATCTGGCGCAGCACGCCGGCCGCCTCGGCCAGTCCGGCGGTCAGCGGCGTGCGGCCGCCGATCGGCAGATCGGCGAGCAGCCGTGCGGCGCGCTCGACCGAGTTGGTCGGCGGCAGGACGACTTCGGCGCTGCGGCCACGAAAAACGACCATGGCGACCTTGTCGCGCTTTTGATAGGCGTCGAGCAGCAGGCTCATGATCGCCGCCTTGGTCTCGACCATGCGCCGTTGCGCGCCCATCGATCCAGAACCGTCGACGACGAACAGCAGAAAATTGCCGATCCGCCGCTCGCGTATCTTTTCGCGGATGTCGCCCGGCGTGACGATCACCGCCATCTCGCGAGTCGCCACCAGCCGCCGCGATTTCTGATAGGGCGCCGCGGCGCGCAGCGTGGCGTCGAGCGCCAGATCGTTGCGGCCCTGGCGGCGCGGCGTGCTCTTGACGTAGCGCCCCTGTTTGCTCGCCGAACGCGAGCGCGAGCGTCGTCCCGAACCGGTGCGCAGGACCTGGTCCTTGGTCTGGCTCTTGATCTGGCGTACGGCGAAGGTCGCGCCGATCTCCTGCAGTTCGTCGGGAAGCTCGTTCCCGTCGTCGTTTTCTGCCCGTCCGTCGTCCCGCTCGTTCGATTCGTTCGATTCGTTCTGCGCTGCGTCGGCGGGCGCCGGCGACGAGTCGCCGGCGTCATGGTTGGCGTCGTCGCCCGCTGGCGGGGGCGGCGGCTCGCCGTCGCCGGGTTCGGCGTCGGGTTCGGCGTCGCCCTCGTCGCTCGGCGGCGTGTCGTCTTCGGCCGACGGGACAGGAGGGGGCGGCGGTGGCGGCGGCAGATCGGGGGTGGCGGAGCGCATGCGGTGCAGCAGCGCCATCGGCGCCACCTTCAGGATGTCGTCGGCGACGACGTCGCTGCGTCCGTCCCAGGCGGCGAAGGCGCGCGCCGTGCGCGCGATGACGATGTCGGCGCGGTGTCCGGCGACATGGTTGCGCGAGCAGATTTCGCTGATGAAGCCGATCAGGTGGTCGGGGATCATCACTTCGGCCAGCCGTTCGCGCGCCGCTTTGAGGCGTTGCGCGATGGCCCGCTCGGTTTCGCGGTAAGCGGCGTTGAAGGCTTCGGGGCAGTCGTCGAAGGCTTCGCGGCGCTTGAGCAGTTCGACGCGCAAGGCCGGGTCGGCCTCGCCGACGATGGCTACGGCCAGGCCGAAGCGGTCGAGCAGCTGTGGGCGCAGTTCGCCTTCCTCGGGGTTCATGGTGCCGATCAGAATGAAATTGGCCGCATGGCGCAGGCTCTGGCCTTCGCGTTCGACGATGTTCTCGCCGCTCTCGGCGCTGTCGAGGATGCTGTCGACCAGGTGGTCGTCGAGCAGGTTGACCTCGTCGATATAGAGCACGCCCTGGTGCGCACGCGCCAGCAGCCCGGGCTGGAAGCGCAGCTCGCCGTCGCGGATCGCGCATTCGAAATCGATGGCGCCGACGACCATGTCCTCGGTGGCGCCGAGCGGGAAGTCGACGAAGGCCGGCCGCGTGCCGTCGGTCCGCAACGGCAGCAAGTCGCGCATGGCGCGCGCCGCGGTCGATTTGGCCGTGCCCTTCTCGCCGCGAACGACGACGCCGCCGATCGACGGGTTGATGGCGTTGAGCAGCAGCGCGAGTTTCATCTCCTCCTGCGCGAGGATTGCCGAGAAGGGATAGCCTTTGCGCAGCAAAGCGGCGCTGGCAAAATCGCTGACGCTGTTCATCGCCGGGCGTACTGCGCGGCGGACGGCAAAGCGCGGTCGATGGCCGCCGACAACTCGCCGAGCGTGGCGCAGCAATGCGCATCGCCCTCGTCAATGGCTGCGGCTCCGGCCAGGCGGAAGATCGGCAGACCGTGCGCTTTCGATCGTTGGCGCAGCGCCTGCGCGTCGCTGCCCGGCAGACCGCCGTCGACAACCAGGTCGCAGCCGCCGAGTGCCGCCAGCGCGCCGTCGATTGCCAGGCCCGCGACGGCGGGGGCGGCGGCGGAACGCACGAAGCAATTGGCGCCGAGTGCCGCGGCGACGTAGCGGTCGAGATCGCCGTCGGCCAGCACGCCGGTCTCGATCGCCAGCCCTTTCTTGCTGAGCAGGCGGAACAGCGTCGCGCCGCTGCCGCCGCCGGCGATGACGAAGACCTTGCCGGCGTGGCCGTCGCCGTGAAACTCGATGCCGCCCAAGTGGCCGTCGAAGTCGGCGCGGTCAAGTCCGTAGAGCTGGCCGACCTTGTCGCTGGTGAGTACCGCTTCGGGCAGGCCGAAGTCGCTGATCCCTCCGTGCTGCACCAGAACGACGCGATCGGCGACCTTGGCCGCGATGTCGATGTCGTGCAGCGAGGCAACGACGGTCAGGCCGCTATCGCGGCACAGGTTGCGCAGGATGCCCATCACCTCGATGCGGTGTTTCAAGTCGAGGTGCGCCGTCGGTTCGTCGAGCAACATCAGCTTCGGTTCCTGCGCCAGCGCGCGCGCCAGCACCACCTTCTGCCGCTCGCCGTCGGACAGTTCCTCGACCAGGCGAGCGGCGAGATCGCCAGCGGCGACCGCGGCCAGCGAACGGCTGACCACCTCGGCATCGTGGGGCGACAGGCGGCCCATGAAGTCGGTATGCGGATAGCGTCCGAGGGCGACGAATTCGGCCACCGACAGCAGCGGCGGCTTGGCGTTGTCGGTCAGGCAGACGGCGACGGCGCGCGCCAGGTCGAGTGCGCTCATGGCGTGCAGGTCCTGGCCGAGAATCTCGATCTGGCCGGCGAGCGGTTTGAGATGCCGCGACAAGGTGCGCAGCAGCGTCGTCTTGCCGGCGCCGTTGGGGCCGAGCAGGGCGATGAACTGGCCGCGCCCGAAAGCGAGATTGACGTCGGCGAGGACCGGCTGGTGATAACCGACGCAGAGCCCCGAACTGCGCAGTATGGCTTCCTTGCTCACTATTTCATCCCTCGCTTCAATAACAGATAAATGACGATTGGCGCGCCGAAGAAGGCGGTGATCGCCGACAGCGGCAGTTCGACCGGAGTGAGCCACATGCGCGCGATCAGGTCGCACAGGCTGGTGATCAGCGCGCCGAGCAGGCAGGCGCCGGGCAGCAGCACGCGGTTGTCGGAAGTGCCCAGGCTCAAGCGCGTCATATGCGGAACCGCCATGCCGATGAAGGCGACCGGGCCGGCCATGGCGGTCACCAGGCCGGCCAGCGACGACGACAGGAACAGGATCAACAGCCGGAAGCGGCGAATGTCGACGCCCATCGACGCGGCGTAGTCCTCGCCGAGCAACAAGGCGTTGAGCGGTTTGCTCATCAGGTAGGTGGCGCCGAGCAGCAGGCCGCCGACGACGAACATGATCCACACCTCAATCCATTTGAAGCCGGAAAAGCTGCCCATCTGCCAGAGCACAAAGCCCTTGATCGTCTCCTTTTCGGCCAGCGCCGTCAGGATCGAGGTGACGGCGCCGCACAGATAACCCATCATCAGCCCGGCGATCAGCAGCGTCACGCCGTTGCGCACGCGAATGGCGATGACGACGATCAGCGCGGTGACGCCGTAGGCGCCGAGGCACGAGGCCAGCGTGTTGAGGTAGGGCGCGTAGCCCGAAAAACCGAGGCCGATGCTGGTCAGCATGACCAGCGAGACCATCACCGTCGACCCCGACGAGATGCCGAGGATGAACGGGCCGACGATCGGGTTGCGGAAATAGACCTGCAGCAGCAGTCCGGAGACGGCGAGAAAGGCGCCACCGAGCGCGGCGGCGATGGTGCGCGGCAGGCGGATGTTCCAGACGATGTAGCTGATGTCGCTTTTTTTAAAGGGGTTTACGAGTGCGCCGAGCAGCTGGTCGACCGGATACGAGATCGACCCGATGCGCAGGTTGAGGATCATCATCAACGCGACGAGCAGCGAGAGCAGCGCGAAGACCAGCGCGCGGCGGCTGAGCGGCGTGCTCAGCGAGGAATGGATGGCTTGGGCGTGCATGGCGTCAGTCCTTTTTGGCGATCTTGACCGGATCGGTATTCGGCAATTCGGTGAAGAAGCTCAATTGGTGTCCCGGATACGCCTGCGGGTGCAGGATCGCCGAGATTTCGACGAGGATTTCGTCGAGCCGGTCCGACGACTGCGAGTAGTGCGCGAGCGGCGCGTAAACGCGGCCTTCGGGTCCCAGCGGCTTGATCTGCGCGATCAGCGGGTTGAGCCGGGCGAGCGCGGCTTTCGACGTCGCGCCGCGCGCCGGCGTGCGGTAGGTGAAGTAGATTTCGGCCTCCTTGCCGCTGTGGATGAAACGCTCGGTCGAGATTTCGATGCACGAGGTGCCGTAGACGTCGTCGAACAGGTAATTGCTTTGCGCCAGGCCGATCAGTTCGGCGACCCAGGCGTTGCCCGGTTCGACCAGCACGCGTTTTTCGTAGATGTCGCCCCACATCACCTGCGGTTGGGGAAGGCCCTGAGTGCGCTCGCGGATCGTCTTGAGCGCTGCGGCAACCTTGTCGAAGTAGGCTTTGCCTTGCGCCTCGCGCCCGAAAAACGGCGCGATGAACTCGACGAAGCGCATGTGCGTGCTCAGACAGGTGGCCACCGGCGTCGTCGTCACGACGACCGGGATGCCGATGCTGTCGAGCATCGGAATGATCGACGGGTCCCAGGTCATCACCAGGTCGGGGTGCTGCGCCTTGATGCGCTCGAAATCGACGTCGCTGCTCTGGCCGACGTAGGCGATGCGCCCTTCGTCGAAGCCGCGCCGCACGTCGTCGCGCAGCCACTTGTCGCGCGGGTCGGTGACGCCGACCAGCGTTTCGGGAACGCCGAGCGCCGCCAGGATGCCGACCTCGAAAGCGCGGTAGGCGACGACGCGTCGTACAGGTACTTCGACGACGTTGCTCGGCGCGAAGCCGTCGGGCGCCTTGGCGCCGCGCGCGATCAACGCGAGCTTGCGCCCGGCGCCGTCGCGCACCTCGGTGTAGCCGTCCTTTGGGTTGACCGAGAATTCGCCGATGTTCATGAACGATTGCTTCGGCTTCGCCGCGTCGCCGCTCTGGCACGCCGCCAGTGTGCCGAGCAACAACGCCGTGGTGGCCAGCGCGGCGGCGCCGATGAATCGTCTTCTTTTCATTTTTGCGTCCTATCTTTTGAAATTGCGTCCGAATACGTAAAGCCCCAGTCCGAGAATGAACACCGCCATTCCCAGCTGGTAGACGATGGCCGACGGGTCGCGGCGAACGATCAGGCTGATGTAGTTGCGCCCCATGCCGCGGCCGGGCTTGCGCGGCTGAAAGTCGCTGAGGTAGATGCCGTAGCCGTCGACGTGGAGCGGTGCGTTGAAGTTGAGCGTCGCCGGGTAGTCGTTCACTCCGCTGCGCACGCTCATTCGGGCGTTAGGCTTGATGACGTAGCCGTCGAAGGCGTCAATCCGCTTGCCGTGCAGCAGCTCCGGCGAAAAATCGTGAAAGTGCAACTCGGCGCGGCCGCCGGGCAGCGTCAGGCTTTCGCCGGGACGCAGCGCGTGACCGGTGTCGCTGGCGGCAAAGAGATAGCTGCACAGATAGCCGGCCAGGATGATCAGCACGGCGTAGTGCATCAGGTGCGGCGCCAGGCGGAAAGGTAGTTCGCGCCAGGCGGGCCGGGTGGTCAGAATGCGTACGACGCGCTCGGTGGTGCACACCAAGGTATTGACCGACAGTGCCGCGAGCAGCGCGAGCATGGCGAAAAACCAGGTAGCATGCGCCGGATTGGCCGCGCCGTAGGTCTGCACCCACTCGATCAGCCCGACGTTGCTCATCGGCGCGAAGATCTCCAGGCTTTCGCGCAGCGAGAGATAACCCAGACCGAGGTCGACGGTGAGCAGGAAGCAAACGGCGACGGTCAGCCGGATGCTGCCCAGCGCGCGCCACAGGCGGATGGCCAGGGTCCTCATGCGTGCCACCCGATAGGCAGCGGATTGCGCCACGGGCCAAGGTCCGGTCCGCCGTTGATGACGACGATCAGCAGGACGCCGAGAACGCCCAGCGCGGCGCGCGTGCGGCGACTGCAGAGGCCGCCCAGCTGCAGGTGTATGAGTCCGACGTAGAACAGCCAGGTGGCGATGGCCGTCAGCGTCGACGCATCTTCCCAGACCATCGGTACACCCCAGCCGGAATACGACCACACTTCGCCGGAAAAGAGCGACAGCGTCCATCCGCCGAAGCCCCAGACCATCCAGCGGAACATGCGTTGCATTACGCCGTCGTAGCCGCACAGGGCGGCCAGCCCCCAGCCGCCGGCGACGAACAGGCTGGCGCGGGCGAGGCTGCCGAAGATCAGAACGCCGTGCGCAAAGGGCGATGTCGTCTTGATGATCGGCAGGTAGAAATCCTTGGGGAAGCAGATGGCCAGCATGACGACGAGCAGTCCGCAGGCGATCAGCCAGCGCCGAACGAGGCGGTCGCAACCCGGGTCGGCCTGGCGCAGCGAGATCGCGCCGAGCACGGCGAGCAGCGGCGGGAACAGCAGACTGCCGGTAAACATCGGCGTCATCGGCCAGCTCAACCAGTAGCGCAGGCCGCTGTAGGTCAGGCCTGCGGCGGCGGAAAGCCACCACAGCAGATTGCCGGTGCGAGCTGTTCGCCCCGGCAATACGGTCGATATCAGTGCGCACAATAACAGCAGCGCCTCGGCCTTGAGCACCCACCGGCTCAGTTCCATTGTCTTTCCCAACGTGACCGGGTCGAGCGCGCACGGAAATCCGGCGAGCACGGCACGTGCCGCTAAGCAACGAAGCGGAATGTCAACCGGGAAGGCAAGGCAACGTGTGGTTCTGCCAAAGACAGTCGAAGGCGAGGGGACGAGTGCAGCTCCTGACGCCAGACAGCCTCACCCACCCCGGGGGAACACCCATCCTTGTTTTTAGGCCGGTCTTCTGGCTCGCCTTCGTTCTCGTTTACCAACCTTCCCGTGCGAACACAGTGGCGTAGGGTAAATTCGTCAGGCTTACAGCAGCGGGGGCTGCGCCGGAATGTCTGAATCTCAGAGTCACCGGCTTCCCGTTTCACCCGCCCCACGGAAGTGGAGCTGGGCACCTAAAACAGCGGCCATTCTACGACGGCTTTTGGCCGCTGCCAACAACTTCCACGACCGGGCGTTGTTCGAAGGCTTGCCAGCGATGCCAATTTACCCTGGCGTCGCCTGGAAAATCGGCGACGACCGAGCTGCCGAAGATAGGCTTCATCAAAAACGCACCACTACACCAGGGAAGCGCTGAATTAGTGAGAAATCGTCATTCCGGCGAACGCCGCAATCCAGGAAAATCAACGAACAGGGCCCCTGCTTTTGCCGGGGTGACGAATAAATCAGGGTCTCCCTCGCGGCTTTCGCACCGGCCGCACGCTTGCTCGCCAATCGGCTGCGGGTGGCCGCCGCAGCTTGCATTTGCGCCATAATTGCGTATGCTTTGTGCCATGTGGCGAATAATGAGGTGCTCTCATGAGTGAGGCAATTTCCTACCCCATCCTGACGGCCGTTTCGATGTTGGGCGGGAACCAGGTTTTGCAAGACAAGCCCCGTACCGCCCTGGATTGGGTTGCAGTCATCCGCCAGGGCATCCCTGCGGCGTCGATTGATTCGATTGCCAAGACGATTCGTGTGACCAAAACGGAACTCGCGGTGGCGCTGGGTATTCCGGAGCGCACACTTGCTCGTCGCAAAAAGGAAGGTTTGCTCACGAGTGACGAATCGGCAAAGCTTATCCGGCTCGCCCGAGTTGTTGAGCGGGCAGAAGAGGTGTTTGAGGATATGCCGGCGACGATCGATTGGCTGAAGTCACCTAATACAGCGTTAGCGGGTGAGACCCCGCTCTCGTTATTGGACACCGATATCGGTGCTGAAAGTGTCCTGGATACGCTGGGTCGGATCGCGCATGGGGTGTTCGCCTGATGCTCGTCGTTTGGCGCATGCTGACCGCGAAATTTGCGGACAATGCATTTTCAGGCGAGGGGGCTCGGCTTTATGGCGGCCGGTGGAACGGCAAGGGCACCCCGATCGTCTATACGGCAGGTAGCCAGTCCTTGGCCGTGCTGGAAATGATGGTGCAAGACGAGCCGCTGCGCGCGCGCTATCTGATGATTCCCGCCGTGCTTCCCAGGGCGCTCAAGATGGACAGGGTTGCGCCTGCTCAATTGCCTGCGGACTGGCGAGAGCCGAGGGGGCGAGAACAACTCCAGAAAATTGGCGGCGACTGGATTAGTCGCGGCTCATCTGCCGTACTGGTCGTTCCCAGTGTAGTAATCCCCTCCGAGAGCAATTACCTGCTCAACCCGCTGCATCCCGCATTTGGAAAAATAGAATTCGGGTCGCCAGAAGCCTTCCTGAGTGACCCCCGGTTGATTCGGCGCTAGCACACGTTGATCCAGGCCTGGCGAGGCTTTCTCGGCAATGGCGGCTTTCGGATGACCAACCGGCCGACCACGAGGTCCCGACGACTACACGTTAGTCGGCCTTATGCAAAGCTTGACCGATAATTCGACGGTGAGTCTTCGTCGCTTTTGTACGCGGAGTCAGCATTTTGATAGAGGTAGCGAAAGAAGCAGGTGTCAGGGCCGTACTGGCAAGCAAGGCCGAAGTGATGCGTTATTACGACCCGGTGCGCATCCAGGGCTATTGCCGGGCATGTGAGAAGTACGGTCTGTTCTGGTCGTGCCCGCCTTTTGACGAAGCGCCGCTGGAGAAACTGCCGACGTGGTCCCATGCGGTACTGATAACGCAAAAGACATGGGTTGATCCTGGCTCAACGAAAGAAAGCCTGGTCGACCAGTTCCTCGCCGCGCGCCAGATTCTTGGCGATAAGCTGGAGCGATGGGAGGCAGACGGTACGATCGGGGTGATTGCCGGGCACTGTTCCGGTTGTTCGGCGTGTACGCGTTCCCGGGGCGTTGCCTGTTGCTCGCCGGATCGAATTCGCTATTCGCTTGAAGGGCTGGGGTTCGATGTCAGCGGGCTGGTCGAAGGATTGGCGGGGCAGAAGATGGATTGGCCAGCCAGTGGTGTGCCCGCCTATTTGCTGATTGTCG
>Ga0316613_10002676_pt1 | contig 11410 bp, 8 predicted proteins | sample OWC_soil_day10_C_2_FD_207647 | JGI IMG/M metagenome (GOLD analysis project Ga0316613, IMG submission 207647) | Wetland soil microbial communities from Old Woman Creek delta, Ohio, United States - OWC_soil_day10_CT_b | ecosystem: Environmental > Terrestrial > Soil > Wetlands | place: USA: Ohio... | reverse complement strand
TAGCCCAGTTTCGTATTGTCATAAAAAAGGATTTTTCCTTTTTTTAATTCTTCAAGGCTCACTCTCGGCGCAAGCTTGAGAATCGGCCTTTCCTGCCGGCCCCGGGGATCTAACATAGGACTCAGTTTCTTATTCATCGTGCAATTTCCTCCTTTTAAAAGATTATGTTGATTTACTTACTTCCCCAATAAATACTCGCGGTGGTTGTTGTCTTAAGCGGTTTCAATCCTCCTCCGCGATCACCTTGGTCCTCCTTTTTTGCACGAACGGGATGACTGCGCTGAGCAGCAGAAGCACAGATATGACGAGTGCGGCGAGAGAAAGGGGCCTCGTCACAAAAACGGAAAGGTTGCCGTCAAACAGGATGAGCGCCTGGCGGAGGTTCTTCTCCATCATGGGTCCGAGCACGAAGGCAAGTATCAGCGGAGCACACTCGTAGTTCTTTTTCCTCAGCACGTACCCCATGACACCGAAGATGAGCATCACGTACAGGTCGAAGACGTTCGCGCTGATGCTGTAAGCGCCGATGAAGCAGAAAAGGAGGATCAACGGGAAAAGGGTCCTGTACGGAACCTTCAGCACCTGTACCCACAACCCGATCAGCGGCAAATTGAGCATCAGGAGCATCGCATTGCCCACGTACATGCTGGCCACCGTGCCCCAGAAGATATCGGGCCGCTCCGTGATCATCAAGGGCCCGGGTCTAAGACCGTGGATCATGAGGGCGCCGAGGAGGAGCGCCATGATGACATTCGAGGGAATGCCAAGGCTGAAAAGGGGTATGAAGCCGCTGGTCGACGCCGCGTTGTTGGCCGACTCCGGTCCTGCGACACCCTCGATCGCCCCCTTGCCAAACTCTCCGGGGTGCTTCGAAAACCACTTCTCCGCCGCGTAAGAGACAAAAGAGGAAATCAGCGCCCCGCCGCCGGGGAGGATTCCCAGGAAGAACCCGATCATCGTCCCTCTGCCGATGGGTGCGGCCGATTTGCGCCAGTCCTCCCATGTGGGAAAGAGATGTCTGAAGGTGGTTTTCATGATCGCCCGCTGCTGGCCCAGCGTCTCGATATTGAGAAGCACTTCCGAAATCCCGAAAAGCCCCATGATGACTGGAACCAGCCCCACACCGTCGATCAAACCTCTGAGTCCAAAGGAGAAGCGCGTCTGGCCCGTAACAATGTCTAGGCCGATTTGGCTTAGGAAGAGGCCCACTCCGGCCATGATCAGCCCCCGGAGGATCGATCCCTGGGTGAGGTAGGTAACCAGGGAGAGTCCGAGGCACATGAGCGAGAAATACTCCGTCGGCCCAAAGACGAGCGCGACCCCCGCAAGCATGTTCGTCATGAAAATCAGCCCAATGATGCCTATCGTGCCCGCAATAAACGAGCCGAAGGCGGCAATACCGAGCGCGGGACCTGCGCGTCCCTTCAGGGCCATCTGGTGGCCGTCGAGACAGGTGACAATCGAGGCTGCCTCACCCGGGATGTTCACCAGGATCGAGGTCGTCGAGCCCCCGTACATCGTGCCGTAGTAAATGCCTGCCAGCATGATGATCCCGGTGACCGGCGACATGCCGAAGGTGACGGGCAAAAGGAGAGACATGGCGCCCGCCGGGCCGATCCCGGGAAGAACACCGACCAGAGTTCCGATAAAGACCCCGATGAAGCAGGAGAGGAGATTCCACGGTTCGAGTACGATGCCGAAGCCATAATAAAGGGCGCTAAGTACGCTCATGATGCTTTACCACCAAGGAAGTATCCCGCGAGGAAGCTGGCAGCGAAGCCAGACTTCAAAAACGAGGTAACTGACCAGGGAGGCGGTGACCGAAAAAAAGAGGCTCCAGAGCCAGTTCTTTTTTTCCCGGTCAAAAAAAAGGCCGAACATCGCCAGAAACGTCGAGACAATGTACCCGAGAGGGTCCATCAGGATCGCGTAAGCGATGAGGAACATCATGGTGTATGCCAAACGCCTCAGGGAAACCGCAGGGATGCCCAGACCTGCACCCCGGATCGTTCCTTTCCCACGACCCATCGAGATACTCTTAGACAACATCATGGCGGCTCCGACACCGCCTACAAGGATCCCCGACAGAAACCCGACAAAACCCGGCCCGGGCGCCCGGACAGACCCGAGACCATGCTGAAACGCCAGGATGCAGATGAAACCACCGATGACGACCCAGAAAATTCCTTCCGACATTCCCCTCTGTTTCTCAACCATTGCCTTACCCATTTCTTATTTCCATGGCGGGAGACGAAACAACCCCCGTGGCTCTGCCAGGGGGGCATCGTCCTCGGAAGTGATCACGAGGGTGGGAGCATGGACCCAGAACATCAACCCCAGGTCACGGAAACATCCTACTTCTTAACTAAGCCCTGCTCTTTGAAGAAGGCAGTGACATTCTCCTTGAACAGTCCCATATCCTTCTGAAAAGCAGCGCTGCCCGCGAAGGCCAATATCATTTCCATCTCTGTGTTTTTCTTCTGAAACTCCTTGTCTTCGACAATCCTGGCTACCACGTCATTAAGCTTCTTCACAATCGTATCCGGGGTTTTCGTCGGGGCGTAGAGGCCCATGGAGATCGTGTAGGGGAGCTTGTAGCCAAGCTCCACGAGGGAAGGCACGTCGGGGGTAGAGGGAGTTCTCTTTTCCGTGCAGGTGGCGAGCATTTTCAGTTTCTTCGCCTTGACCTGTGATTTTATCACGGAAAAGGCCGGTACCCCGAGGGGGATGTGGCCGCCCAGGAGGGCAGGGAGAATTGCCCCATCGCCGTCATAAGGGACGTCGATGAGATTCAATTTTTCGGCTTTGGCTATCGTGGTCATCGTCAGGAACTGAAGCGACGCTTTTCCGTTATGCCCGTATTTCACTCCGGGGTTCTTCCGGGCATACTCCACGAATTCCTTCAGGGTGTTATAAGGCGCGTCCTCCCTCGCCGTAATCACGTTCAGAAGGAAATGGACGCGGCAGATCGGAATGAGATCGCTGCTGGTATACGGCGCGCCGTAAAAGTAACTGTAGACCTCAGGGGCCACGGGAGTATTGTGGAAGTAGCCCAGGGTGTAGCCGTCCGGCTTGGCAGAAACGACGGAATAGCCTCCGATCGTCCCTGCGGCCCCTGGTTTGTTGACGACCACCACGGGTTGTTTCAGTTGTTTTTCCATGGCATCGGCTAGGACCCGGGCGCCCAAGTCAAACTGTCCTCCCGTTACCATCGGGACGACGATCGTAATCGTCTTATTCGGATATTCGTCGGCTGCATGGAGCAAAGCCGGGCAGAACCCGATCAGAAAAAGACCTATCACCAGACAACAAATCTCGTTCATTCTTCGAGAGACGATGGTTTTCATACTTCCCCCTCCTGTATCAATTTGTTAAGTAATATCATCATTCCATCTTATGTGTACATCACCAACAAGTCCAACGTTTTTCGTCCAGTCCCTCATAACCTGCTCGTAGTTGAATGTCAAACAAGCTTAGTATAGCAGATTGAACCAAACCAACTTATTGATATTAATTGAATTTTGCCATCACGCCACGCTTTAAGACCGTGTGCCTACTCCGCTAATATCAGATCTTTTGTCCCCTGATTTCTTTCGCGCCCTGGAATAACTCCAGAGTGCAGCAAGGGCCCGGGTGGCCGCTTCAGGTGAAGTGAAAATCGGTACGGAACGACCACAAAGCGAAGCCATATCATGCACATACTCAGGATGGCCGACCACGACGCCGACCAGAGGCTTATCCGGGTATTGCTCGCGAATAGATGCGATATCCCCAAACCAATCCCCCACTCTAAACCCGACGGTCTTGAAGTTCCTGACCGCTTCCCAGGGTATCACCATAATAGCGAGCACCATGTTAATCTCCGGATCTGCCAAGAACATCGGCAGGAGCTTGCCGTAGATTCCCGAGGGACCGACATCGAGGGGATTCTTAACATTCATCCAATCCGGCGATAGTTCCCGTGCCTGGTTCACCATCCATGAGGAAAGAGAAGGGACCGTGAGCCCACTCGACACCGCGACATCTGTTGACAACGCTCCCAGGCTTCCGCTCGTTGTGATAATGCCAAGCCGGTTCCCCTGACACAAGGGCTGAGTGGTGAAGACACGCGCCAGATCGATGAGCTGGGATAGGCTCTCGGCTCGGATCGCCCCCGACTGCGCAAACGCCGTCCCATAGATATTATCCTGACCGGAAATGCTCCCCGTATGAGAGGCGGTCGCTCGCTTGCCGGCCTCTGTTCTGCCGCTCTTCAATATCAGGACAGGCTTCTTCTTCGTGACACGGGCAAGGGACTTCATGAGACGCCGCCCATTTGCGGTCCCTTCCAAATAGATCATGATCACTCGTGTCGTGGGATCACGATCAAGATAATCCAGCACATCCGATTCATCGACATCCACGCGATTGCCTAAGGTCACCGCCTTTGAGATCGAAAGACCACATTGAGGGAGATAATCCAGCAGAATATTTCCAAAGGCCCCGCTCTGCGCAATGATGGAAAGCGGTCCCGGAGTGAGAGATTCCTCTACGATTTCTATTGAACAGAATTTATTTCCTGTGTTGACCAGACCCACACAATTTGGCCCAATCATCCGCATACGGTATTGCATGGCAATCGCTTTTACCCCCTCCTGTAAGGCCCTGCCTCGGTCACCCGTCTCGGCAAAACCGGCGGTTTCAATAATGACGTTTTTGATGCCCCGCTCTCCAATTTCTTCCATCACACCGGGAACTACCTCAGCAGGAACGATGACGATCGCCAGATCAACAGGCGACGGGACATCTTGAACTCGTTTGTAGACATTTTGGCCATGCAGCTCTCCGCCTACAGGATTGACAAGATAGAGGCGGTTTCCCCAACCGTGTTTCTGCAGAAACAGGGGAATGCCATAGCCGAAGCCGAAGGACCTTCGCGCTCCTACGACGACCACACCCCGGGGTTCAAAAAAACTCTGAAGGCTGCCCACGGACATAAGATTCACTCCTGAAAACATCGCATGATTTATGGATAAGATGTCTTTTGGTCAAGAACTCCATTCTTCTTCTGCCTTTTCATTTATTCATATATCACACCGGACTCGTTTAAGGAAGATTGGGAAAAAATCATCGTCCGATCGAACCCGGCCGGGCGAGAACCAAACAGGGGGTCCTGAAATGCAAAAAGCGGAGATCCTCTCCCGGTTAAAAGAGAGACCGTCGATAGAGGGATGTTTAACGAACCTAGCACTTATGGTAAGCTAGGTTAAGGTAATGAGACGCAGTGAAGAACCGCTGGAAGAAACGATGAAACAAAGAGCATCGACGCCCTTGGTCAAAACAATCATGACTGAATTTGCGATAGAAACCGGACTGTCACCGGGAAGGAGTGCGCCGCGGCGCTACTTATGGACGGACGCATTTGCGGTCTGCAACTTTCTCGGCCTTTATCAGGAGACGGGGGACGAGGAATTCGAGGATCTGGCACTACAGCTCGTTGATCAGGTCCACAACATCCTCGGCCGTCACCGAGGAGACGACTCGCGGACCGGCTGGATCAGCGGCCTCGAAGAGGAACAGGGAAGGGAGCATCCCACCCGAGGGGGATTGAGGATAGGCAAACAGTTGCAGGAGCGTAGGCCCACCGTCCCTTTTGACGAAGATCTGGAATGGGACCGCGATGGACAGTACTATCATTATCTAACGAAGTGGATGCATGCCCTCAACCGCATAAGCGAGGTCACCGGGGATATGAAGTACAATACATGGGCGCTGGAGCTTGCAAAAACGGCTCATGCCAGGTTTGTCTATGCTTCCCCCCGCGGGGGTCCAAAAAAAATGTACTGGAAAATGAGCATAGACCTCTCCCGCCCTCTCGTGCCGTCCATGGGGCAACATGATCCTCTAGACGGATTTGTGACCTACAACGAACTCCAGGCGACTGCAGCAAGAAAGAAAGGAGAATCTATTGAAAAGGGTCTTCGTGCCGAGATTCTCGACATGGCCCATATTTGTCAAGGAAAGAGCTGGGTCACAGATGACCCGCTCGGCATCGGAGGTCTCTTGTTTGATGCCTGCAGGGTGGCCCAATTGATTTCCAGCGGAAATCTTGAACCAACCAACCTGCTGGAGACTTTATTGGAGTCTTCTCTGATCGGCCTGGAATCCTTTGTGACGGAGAATGCTCTGAGGCTCCCGGTAGATGTCCGCCTTGCCTTTCGGGAATTGGGGCTGTCCATCGGGTTACAGGCCGTCGAGAAAATTCGAGAACGGATCGAGCAAGAATCCACGCCTTTGAGGAACAAAGATTCGCTCCTTTCGCGGTTGGAGATCCTGGCAAGGTATGCAGGGTTGCGGGAAATCATCGAGAAGTTCTGGCTTGAAGGGGTAAACAGGAAAGCCGGAAGCTATCTAGCGCATCATGACATCAATGAGGTGATGCTGGCAACCAGCTTGTCTCCTGATGGGTTCTTAGAGCTCTGACCATTGATCCTTCAATGATGATGAGGCCACCCGACGCCCTAGGGCCGAACAAAAAGGGAGACGTGAATATGATGAGTCGAATCTGGCATGGCTGGACCACACCAGCAAACGCTGACGCTTACGAATCACTCCTCAAGAGTGAGATTTTCATCGGCATACAAGAACGTCGGATCGTCGGTTATCGGGGGATTCAACTTTTTCGGCGGAATCTGGGCGATGAGGTTGAGTTCATGACAGTCACGTAGTTTGAGTCAATAGATGCTGTGCGGGCTTTTGCAGGCGAGGATGATGAAGTCGCGGTAGTTCCCCCGAAGGCAAGGGAGTTGCTCAAGCGCTTTAACGCACGCTCGCAACACTATCAAGTCCGGGCTGAAATGAAGCCGTAACAATCAAGGCACAAAGGGAGAAGGGGGTTGAACACCTTCTAGTAGCCGTATTTGCCCCATTTGGCGAGTGCCTTCTTTTTGATAGCTTCGGGGTATGCCTCGGCAAAAGACATCTTTTTCGGTATGTCTGACTGCTTCCAGTCAACAGGCCAGGTGCAATCAAAGTATACTCTCGCTCCGATACGGTATTCCCGTTCATAGCTGTTCAGCCAAGGAATAAGTGGCCATGCCAGGGCATGCTCCACTTTGTTTATTCCCCTCGATGGATGACACTTGGTCATCATGGCATGGAAAACCTGTCTCAGATTACACGGGTCTACATCCTCTTCTACAACAATAACGACGGGTGTAATGGATCCGTGTCTGGCTCCCCAGACGACCTGGGCGATTTCTCCGGCGATGCCGTAGTAAGGAACTCGGGTTGACACGACGATCGTGTGACTCGCTCCCTCAGGGACGACGTAGGCACCGGTGACCGGCAGTCCCTTCCCTCTGAGCTCGTCCAGAAAGGCGGCACTCTTGCATATGGAGAATGCCGCGGCAGAATCATCAACGGGGATACCCGGACACGACATGGCGAATATGGGGTTGTTCCGATGGGTGATCGCCTTTACCCGGACCACTGGCCGGGGTCTTCTCTCCTCGCTGCGATAGCCGGTGTATTCTCCAAATGGGCCTTCGTCCTTCAACTCTCCGGGTCTTATTTCACCCTCAATGACTATCTCAGCGGTGGCGGGAACGGTGAGATCGACGGTCTCGCAATGGACGAGTTCTACGGGCTCACCACGGAGACCACCCGCAACATCAACTTCTGATACGCCATAGGGCATCGGGGTCGCCGCACAAAAAGAGGATATGGGCTCTGTGCCAATAGCGACTGCGACTTCCATCGGCTTGTTTGGGTTTTTCTGCATCATCGACGCGAAGTGTTTGGGCGGTGGCGCCAGTATGCCAAACGACTTTCTGTCATGTAGCATGTGTCGGTACATTCCCCAATTTATCCAGTCGACACCCGCCTCTTTGGAAATCGTTATGTGCCAGGTGCCAAGGTAACGTCCGCCGTCACCCTCATGAAGCATGGGGACAGGAAACTTGAGCAGGTTTGCCTTGTCCCCTTTAAGAACGTTCTCCTTGCAGGGAGCCTCTTTGACTAGTACCGGTTTTATCGGCTTGTCTTTTCTGCGTAGGTATTGTTCAATCAGTTCCGTCCCCGGAGTATCAGGCGCCATGTCCATGGCTATAGCGATGCGCCTGTGGTTCGTCAGAAGGCAACTCACCATTTGATAGCCATTTGGATAGCCCTTGATTTTTTGAAAAAATGGGGCAGGCAGGTTTTCCTCAAGGGCCCTGCGGGCCATGGCACCCGCTTCTAAGTTCCAGTCCACCTCTTCCGCTATCCTTTTCAGCTCTCCTTCTTTCTCCAGCCTGGTAAGGAATTCTCTCAAATCTTTGAACGGCATCTCATTCCCCTTTCTGTGAAATTCTTTCGTTTCGGTGAAATGGATTTTATATTTCTACTGAACGAAAGTCAACAGAAGCTCGATGTGCCGGATACGGAGCCCGCCCAACTCCGGTGACTTCAGTAAGTTGAATTTAAAAACCAAGGACAGAGTTCTCCGGCAAGCAAAAGCTATCCCCCCAAAGTGGAAAAGGCTTGCATGTGCCCATCTCTAGGGTTCACTCAATATACACGGTCTGTCACGGCTTAGTCCATCAGCTCTTGGTTTTCCTAAAAAGGAATCAAGTTGCACAAGTTACACTTGACATTTTGCTTGTGGTTTTATAATTTCTCGTTAAATTAGGCTTCTCTGAGAACAAGAGACACTACAAGGATGTTGTGAAGCTCCCCCCGGCCTATGCCGGGGGGCTTCCCGGGGCACTTGCCGGCCAGATGAGTAGACGGATCTGCCGTGCTGGCTAGTGCTGAAGATTGGGGGCGCTTGGATACCACGGGGGCTCCCCGCAGATAGATGAGGGGTGAATCACATCGATCCCATCATCGTGGGAATCGAAACTAACAAAGCTCTGAAGGAGGAACTCCGTATGAAAAAGATAGAAAAAAAGCATGGAAGAGGGTTTAGCCTTTGGCGAGGTCTCTCTGTCTTTTTAGGCTTTTTAACACTCTTGTTCCCAGCCATTGGGAGGGGATTGGATTATCCCACCAGACCAATTCAGATCGTGGTGGGCACAGCTGCAGGTGGACCAGCGGACGCAGCTGCTCGTATCATCTCCGAAGAGCTGACTAAAGAATTCAAAAATCCTGTGGTGGTTCTCAATAAGCCAGGGGCGTCAGGGACCCTGGCAACGAGTTTTGTTGCTGGCGCAAAGCCAGATGGCTATACCATTTTAGTTGGCATGACGATGTCCCTCTCCGCTGGTTTTTCCTTAATACCCGACATTTCTTATAAGCTTTCCGATTTTGCTCCTATCGCGCGGCACATCATTTTTCCTCTAGTCATTGCCGTGAAATCAGAGGCACCTTGGAAAAACCTGAACGACTTCATTGGGGACGCAAAAAAGAATCCAAAGTATAAATCAGGGTCGGACGGCGGCGGGACGGCGCTAGCCTGGGATGCCATATTGAAGCCTTTAAACATTGACGTTGTCCATATCATGTTCAACGGATCAGCTCCAAATTTTACGGCTCTTTTGGGAGGCCACATTGACATTTCTGCGACCGTTCTAACCCCATTGTTACCTCAGTTGGAGGCTAAACAAGTCCGCCTATTAGCCTCGAGTAGCAAATTAGACAAGTATCCTGACGTTCCAATCATTGCCCAGATGGGGTATCCAGATGCCTCCCGGGATTTTTGGAATGGATTCCTTGCTCCTGCTCATACGCCGAAACCTATCGTAGAAAAGTTGTCCGAAGCCATCAGGAAGGCCATGAATGATCCAGCGGCAAATGCAAAATTAGTAAAAGTTGGTGTCATCCCGAGTTACCAGGACCCGAATGAATTCGGAAAATATTTGCAAGCGGAATACGAAATATTTACGGCCTTGGGCAAGAAATACAAACTAAAGTAATTTTGAGTTTGACGCGGTTCAAGCTCCAAAGGGCTCATCGATTGATGCTAAGAACAAATCATTTGAAAATTGGACCCTTTCAGCTTCAAAAGAGGACAAAGCCATGTCAGAAGAAATATTTACCAATTGTACGGTGGGCGGCCCGATACGGGTCCATGTAAAGGATGGCAAAATCATCCGTATCCGGCCTCTTGTTCTGAATGAAACGGATGCCCCTTCGTGGACCATCCGGGCCGGAGGCAAGCAGTTTACGCCGCCGCGCAAAACGGCCATTGCTCCGTTTACTGTTGCTGAAAGGATGCGTGTCTATTCTGAAAACAGGATCAGGTATCCCATGAAGCGAATAGGCTTTGACCCCAAGGGAGACAGACATCCTGAAACCCGGGGCTCCGCAGGGTACGAGCGGATTTCCTGGGACCAAGCCTTAGATCTCGTCGCCGGCGAGATTCAAAGGATTCAACAGACCTACGGCAAAGAATCCATTACGGGAACACGATCCTCCCATCACAACTGGGGCAATCTTGGCTATCATTTCAGCGTCTACTTCAGATTCATGCATCTGCTGGGCTTCACCTTCATAGAAAATAATCCCGATAGCTGGGAGGGATGGTATTGGGGTGCTTCCCATGCCTACGGTTTCTACTGGAGGTTAGGTATGCCGGAGCAGTACGACCTCCTTGAAGATGCCTTGAAAAATTCAGAGTTGGTCATCCACTGGAGCTCGGACCCGGATACCACCCATGGCTTATACGCTGGGCAGGAGTCAGTGATTTGGCGTCTCTGGCTCAAAGAAATGGGGATCAAGCAAATCTTCATCGATCCCCATAATAACTCCACCAGTTGTATCCATGCGGATAAATGGATGGCTCCTCGGCCAGGGACAGATGCGGCGATGGCTGAGGCGATTGCCTATGTCTGGCTGACCGAAAATACCTATGATAAGGATTATGTGGCTACACATACCTTTGGCTTTGAGGAGTGGAGGCGCCATATCCTGGGTAAAGGGGACAGAACGCCCAAAACGCCCAAATGGGCAGAAGCTATTTGTGGGGTTCCGGCAAGAATCATCACCGCCCTGGCGAAAGAATGGGCTTCCAAGAGGACCATGCTGGATACGTTCTGTCTGGGAGGAGGGGCTTCCCGGCAGGCCTACGCCACAGAATGGGCAAGGCTGATGGTCTACCTGCAAGCCCTGCAGGGGTTGGGCAAGCCAGGGGTCAATATCTGGACGACTGCCCATGGGGCGCCGTTTAATGGAAGATTCAACTTCCCGGGGTACTCCGCTTTCGGCATCGATAAGTATGCTAAAAGGAGCATCACCAGACAGACTTTAAGGAATCCCGTTTCCCAGCGTCTTTACAGGCCCCTCTTTGCGGATGCGGTCCTGAACCCTCCGATCAAATGGTTGTTCGAAACAAAGCGCGGGACGTCACTCGACCAGTTTCACCCATTCACTTATCCTGAAGAGGGGAAATCGGAATGCCATCTGTTCTATCGGCATGGGGGGTCGTTCATCGGCACCATGCTCGAGACCA
>Ga0316613_10002674_pt1 | contig 11413 bp, 11 predicted proteins | sample OWC_soil_day10_C_2_FD_207647 | JGI IMG/M metagenome (GOLD analysis project Ga0316613, IMG submission 207647) | Wetland soil microbial communities from Old Woman Creek delta, Ohio, United States - OWC_soil_day10_CT_b | ecosystem: Environmental > Terrestrial > Soil > Wetlands | place: USA: Ohio... | reverse complement strand
AAAATAAAAGAGACACCTCTCAGTGTCTCCCATAACTTACATAATTAGAATGGTTACAGATAAATATCGTCATTAATGCTTTTCATATAACTGGATTACATGAAATATCTTTTTATTTTTCTTTTCCGCCCAGTTCTGCTGCTTTGAGTATTTTTCTTTTCGGATTTTCAGGAAACCAGCCCTTTTCCACCCGTTTCTTCTGCTCAAAAATCTCTTTTATACTCCACAAAAGAGAACATCCAAATACTGCAGACAGTGACCGTTCTGTTGGGGAAGGTGACACGAGAGAAATTCCAAAGCACAATAGTCCAAATATCAGAAACAAGGGCCATATTTTAACAGTAAAATAATACTCTGCCTTAATTACAACCGGATGCAGCAGCCCAATAATAAGAAATGTCCCTATGCCAATGATGATTCCATCATAGTTCATTCAGTAATACCTCTTCTTCCTTGCTTTATTACATTGTATTAATAGAATTTCAGGTTTATACGGATTATTCCTGGAAGAAACTTGCACTTTATCTGAATCTAACGTATGATTTTATCATATAATCAATATTTGGGAGAAACGAGGGTTCCTGTATGAAAATAAGCAGATTTGGTGGTTTGATCGCGGCTGCCAGCAAAAAAGCGGCACTGCCCATGCTGAAAGTGGGCTCAATTACAATTATCAGGCGAATCGTTATTACGTTTCAGCAAGCCGGCATTTTTCCTATTGTTGTCATTACCGGAGCAGATGAAGATGAAGTTAAATATCAGCTGAGCAATTATGGCGTAATTTTTCTTTCCTATGAACAGACGGATCAGCTTGAGATGTTAGACTGCATAAAGCATGGATTACGTTATCTTCAGGGAAAGTGTGACCGGATCGCCTTTACTCCTGTAAATGTCCCCATGTTTACCCCAGATACACTGATTCGCCTGAAAAACACCAATGAAAATATTGTAATCCCTTCTTTTCACGGCAAGGGAGGCCATCCCGTAATATTATCGGAACAGATTATTCCTGATATTTTAAACTATAACGGCTCTGAGGGTCTGCGCGGAGCAATCCGTTTACTGAAGGAAGACACTTTATGGCTGCCTGTAGAGGATACCGGAATTTTAACCAGTGTACGTAATGTAGAGCAACTCCAGGAACAGCTTGCTGAGCATAACAATGCCATAGTTCACCCCATGCTGCATATGAATATTGAACGGGAAACTGCCTTTTTTAACGCACGTCTTAAGCTTCTTCTCTATCTGATCTCGGATATGCATAATGTCCGAAAAGCATGCAATGCCATGTCACTATCCTACGGGAAAGCATGGGACATGTTAAACCAGCTGGAAACAGAGCTGGGCTATTCTGTGGTTTTTAGAAGGCAGGGAGGCAGACAGGGAGGCAACACGCTTCTGACGAAAGAGGGCTATGCATTTCTATCCACCTATCAGCAATTTGAAGAAGAAGTGTTTCACTTCACTCAAAGCCGCTTCCACGATTTATTTCTATCCTCTGACTTATTATAACAGCATACCAAGTTCCTTTTTAAAAGAACTTGCAGACAAATGCCACCGCTTTTACAATAAAAATAGCAGTAATCTGTTGATTGGTTCAGAAAACTGCTTTCTTATGAAAGGAGTGGTTTTTTGCTGCACAATCAACAAATTCTAAGCAGTCTGATCCTGGCCGCAGGTTTATCTTCCCGCATGGGAAATTTTAAGCCTCTGATGCTTTTTCGGGGAAAAACACTGATCGAAAACACCATAGACAGTGTACTCTCAGGCGGTGCACAGACGGCCGTAGTTGTAACCGGATTTAAGAGCGAAGAATTGGAAGATTTCTTAAAGAAACGCTATGGTGATCAAATACTGTTGGCTAAAAACCAGCACTTTAAGGAAACTGACATGATGACATCCATTAAGACTGGCTGCTATGCTCTGCCGCCCTGTGATGCCTTTTTTCTGCTTCCCGGTGACATGCCCATGATATGCCCTTCCACATTTGAGAAATTAATACAAGCCCGGTGCCCGGATATCCCCAGTGTAATAATTCCCACATTAAATGGATACCGGAAGCATCCTCCTCTAATCGATGGAAGGCTGATTGGGGATATTCTTTCTTTTCAAGGAAACGGTGGACTCCGCCAGCTATGGAGGCAGCGTGAAGAACTGATTTACACGGTACCGGTGGATGATGAGGGAGTCACCATAGATCTGGATACCAGACAGGATTATCAGATATGCATACAAAATTATGAACTATCAGGAGGTAAACTTTAAGCTATGGAGAAGGAACTTAACGGAAAGCCCTATGCCCTTTATATCAACGGAAAGAATTACTATTCCGATCATGACAAGAAACTGCTTCGTTTTTTAAGAGATGATCTTCATCTGACTGCTACAAAAGATGGCTGCAGCGAAGGCGCCTGCGGCACCTGTATGGTTTTGGTTGATGGCGTAAAAACAAAAGCATGCGTAGTATCCTTAAGCAAATTACAGGGAAAACAGATCTTGACAGTGGAGGGGATTGCTCCCGAAGAAATGAAGGTTTACGAGCACTGCTTTGCAGCTGCCGGGGCCGTTCAATGTGGTTTTTGTATTCCCGGTATGGTCATTTCTGCAAAAAGTCTGCTGGATGTAAATTTGAATCCAACCCGTACTGATGTGAAACAGGCGATTAAAGGGAATCTCTGCCGGTGCACCGGTTATAAGAAAATTGAAGATGCTATATTAATGGCGGCTGATTTCTTCAGGGAGAAGAAAGAGATTCCGCCCGCTCCATCCTTACTGCATATGAATGAGACCGCAAAACGAATTGATGCAGAAGAAAAAGTAAACGGTACCGGTATTTTTGCTGATGATATCATAATTGATGGAATGCTGTATGCAAAACCGGTGTATTCCAAATACCCTCGTGCCAAAATTGAACGTATTGATATCAATAAGGCACTGTTACACCCCGATTGTGAAAAGATCCTTTTAAAATCCGATGTTCCCTGCAATAAAATCGGTCATATCAAACAGGACTGGGACGTAATGATGGGACCTGGTGATATTACACGTTATGTAGGAAATGTTCTGGCCGTTGTGGCCTCCAGAAGGAAGGATACACTGGAAGAGATCTGTTCCCTGGTGGAGATTGATTATACCGAATTATCACCGGTCACCACTCCATTTGATGCCTTAAAGGGGGACGCTCCGCTCATTCATGAGGATGGGAATGTAATGAGCCGGGCTAATCTTGTGAGGGGCAATGCAGACGAAGCAATCAGTCAGTCTAAATTTGTAGTGACACGAAAGTATAAGACTTCCTGGCAGGAACATGGCTTTATGGAACCGGAATGTTGTGTTGCCATGCCGGAAGGGGAGGATGGTCTGCTGATCTATACAAGCTGCCAGTCCGTCTATGATGTTCAGAGGGAATGTGCTAAGATGCTGCAGATTCCAAGAGAAAAACTGCATTGCCGCGCACCTTTGGTCGGTGGAGGATTCGGCGGCAAGGAGGACATGTCAGTGCAGCAGTATGCCACTCTTATGGCATGGATTACAAAGAAGCCTGTAAAAGTAAAATATACCCGCCAGGAATCCTTAAACTATCATGTCAAACGTCATCCCATGGAAATGGAATTTACAACCGCCTGTGACGAAAACGGGATTCTCACAGGTATGAAAGGGATCATCATCGCCGATACCGGTGCCTATGCCTCTCTGGGCGGTCCAGTCCTTCACCGTGCCTGTACCCATGCGGCAGGACCTTACAATTACCAGAACATTGATATCTTTGGTATGTCTGTCTATACCAACAACGTGGTTTCAGGGGCATTTCGGGGCTTTGGCGTCACGCAAAGCTGCTTTGCTACCGAAATGAATATTAATCTTCTGGCAGAAATGACGGGAATCGATCCATGGGAATTCAGACGCCGCAACGCCATAAAGCCAGGAGACATCCTTCCAAACGGACAGACTGCGGATTCCAATACTAATATGACAGCCTGTCTGGATGCAGTGAAGGAGCTATTCTATTCCAATCCCTATGCGGGAATTGCATGCGGCTTTAAAAACTCCGGGACTGGTATGGGCAAAAAGGATATCGGCCGCGTTTTATTGTCAGTTGAGAATGGCAGAATCCATATCCGTACATCTGCTGCCTGTATGGGGCAGGGGATTGGGCAGATGGCACTTACGGAGATCTGCCATGTGACCAAATTAGATCCGGGTTTATTTGTGTTTGAAACTGCCGATACAGTCCGCACACCGGATGCTGGAACTTCCACTGCTTCCAGGCAGACAGTCATGACAGGGGAAGCTGCACGCCGGGCAGGGGAAAAGCTAAAATATGAGCTGGATAAAGGAAAGACGGTTGCAGAACTGGAAGGGAAAGAATTCTTTGGAGAATATTCTGCACTCACCGATCCGCTGGGGGCAGTAAAAGAAAATCCCGTCAGCCATGTGTCCTATTCTTATGGCACACAGGTAATTATTTTAAATGAAGAAGGAAAAATCACCAAAGCGGTATCAGCATTTGATGTGGGTACACCAGTGAACATCCAATCGGTTGAGGGGCAAATCGAAGGCGGTATGTTAATGGGCATTGGTTATGGTGTAACAGAAAAATTCGAGTGTGTGGATGGGTATCCAAAAAGCAGACTCGGAACCATCGGTTTTATAAAAGCTTCGGAGGCACCAGAGCTTGCTGTGATCTTATGTGAACCGGAAGAAAAAGATAAACTGCCTTACTCCCTGGGAGCGAAAGGCTGCGGTGAATTATGTATGATTCCTACCGCTCCAGCTTGTGCCCATGCATATTATCGGCTGGATGGAGTGTTCCGCCAGAGCCTTCCTTTAAAACATACTCCGTATAGAAAGTAATTAAAAATTTGCTATAAGAGCTGCAGAAAACCTGACATTAGTTTTCTGCAGCTCTTATGGATTATATCTCCAATTCAAATTCCAGTCCCAGCAAATCGTCCCGCCATGCCCGGTTCTCTTTTTCTGCCGTCTTTCTAAAACCCGCCTTCGTATACATTCCAACTGCCCTTGTTAAATCATTGGTAGTCTCTAAGTACACCTTTTTAAAGCCCCTATCCCTGGCAAAAGACATAGCCAGCTCAAAAAGATCTTTTCCAAGTCCGATTCCCCGGTAATTAGGGTGCAGAAGGAACCACCGAAGCTGCGCCCTCTCCCCGCGGCCCACAATACCGATACAGCCCACGATCTCTCCCTCATGCTCTGCACACCAGAGCCTGTCTTTCTCCGGATTATACTGAACCAGAAACTGATAAAAAGATTCTGCAACATATCCCTCAAACGCCACAGAATAATCGTATTCCTTTTTGTAAATCCAGCCATGTAAATAAGTAAGATAGCCTGCGTCTCCTGGTCTTACATCGTCACGTATGGTAATATCACTGCGCCTGATATTATTCCCTTTTGTCAATATGGTTTCAATGGAAGTCATGTTCCGTGCCAGCATCTTAATCTCTTCTTCCGGAAGAGCCTCCACCAGCTTTTCTATCTGATGATCGGAACGGTCATTAAACTGATCCTGGTTTTCCTTTCCAAATGGAGTTACTGTAAGATATTGAGAGCGTTTATCTTCTGCCGACTTCTTTTTTTCAATCAATCCTGATTTTTGAAACTTTTTTAATATTCTGCTTAAGTACCCTACATCCATGGAAAGTGTATCTGCCAGCATGCTGGCGGTGCATTGCTCTGTTTTTTCAATCTCATGGAGAATCCGCACTTCGGAAAGAGAATAAGGGCTGTCCAGGAAATGCTGATTCAGCAATCCAAGGACATTCGTGTAATAACGGTTGAAACTGCGGATAATTCCTACATATTTTTTCAAATAACTTTGCATGGCTTTTCCTCCTGATGTAAAATAATGATTATATCATATCACCATAGTTGCTTTTGTCAAGTATTTTATTTGCTTTTATCAACTATATAGTTGTGTCAGTATCGGTTGACTGGGCAAAACAATAATAAGAATTCTGATCATCGGTATAAGTGCGGACTTCAACGCCAAAAAGAGTTCTTATACTTTCTAAAATATGATTATCACCGGTTTTATGGATTTCAAAAATATTGCCCTGCCGCATAAAAACCAGGGAATCAGAATATTGAAGAGCCAGATTCAAATCATGAAGCACCATCACAACCGTTTTTTTCTGCTTCTTGTTCAGGCTGCGAATCAATTCCATCATTTCATAAGTTACATGAATATCCAGATAGGTAGTTGGTTCATCAAGAAGAATCAGAGGAGTATCCTGATTGTATATCATTGCAAGAAATACTCTCTGCCGCTCTCCGCCCGAAAGCTCCGCCATGTTTTTATGACGAAATTCTTTACACCCGGTTAACTCCATGGCATATTCGCTCATCTCTTCCTCTGCCTTCGTATACCCGGTGAAAGAAGTCTGGTAGGGATATCTGGCTGCTGCCACTGCACGTAAAGCAGTCATATCAGGAATCTGGCTGTTCTGCAGGAGCACGGACACTTCCCTGGCCACCGATTTCCTACTCATATGTGAAATATTTTTTTCACCCAAAAGGATTTTACCTGTCTGAGGCCTTAGAAGACAGGATGCCAGCTTTAAGACTGTGCTCTTCCCACATCCGTTTGGTCCTGCAATTGTAGTTATCTTCCCAGCCTCGATGTCTAAATCCAGATTTGTGATAATCGGTCTGTTTTTATGATAGGAATAGGAAACCCCCTCCATTTTTAACATTCCATATCCCTCCTGTTTCTGTTTTTCAGGATCAGATAAAGAAAGAAGGGACAGCCCATGAAGGACAGAATAATTCCCACCGGAAGTTCATAAGGAGCAAACAAAGTCCGTGCAAAAAGATCACACAATATGACTAACATTCCTCCAAGAAGTGCGCTGCCCGGCAATACGAAACGGTTATCCGTACCAATTAAAAGTTTTACTCCATGGGGAATAATAAGACCGACAAAACCAATGAGACCGGCAAAGCTGACTGCTGCACCTGCCAATGCTGCTGCAATTACTATAGCCAGACCTCTTATAAGGGGTACGTTCATCCCTAAAGCACCGGCACGTTCTGCACCAAGTCCCAGATGATTCAGTCCTCTTGCAAAGCATAAGGAAAGTAAAATTCCTCCCAGGATGCCAAAAGAGGGATAGATCAGCATAGCAGTCGTAATCCCGGATAGACCTCCTGCCAGAAAATTACCGGCGCCAACATACGCATCCGGAAATAAGATCAGCACACCGTTCATTCCAGCGGTAAACAGGCTGTTGATCACAAAGCCGGTCAGCACAAGTAATAATTGAGACATTCGACCAGTCATCGCAATCAACAGAATCAGTACCGAAGCGAGCAGTCCACCTAAAAATGCAGCAAAGGGAATCAGATCACGGGCCCCTGGAAATAGTATGGAACAGATCAGTACAAACAGCCCTGCTCCCGCATTAACGCCAATTATATTGGGGCTTGCCAGCGGATTATGAAATACCGTCTGAAGAATTGATCCGGAAACAGCAAGACCGCTTCCTGCAAGCAGCGCTCCCATAACTCTTGGAAGGCGCACCGTCATGAAAATACGGTAAACCGGATCCTGGGTACAGCCAGAGGACAAAACCTTAAACAGCACAGAAGGAGGAATATAACTGGCACCGGAAAATAATCCCAGTAAAACAGATACAGTAAGAAACAAAAAGGAAATCACCAGAAGCCGCCATCCCTTTTTATCTGCTGCCGCTAAGAATTTCAGAAAGGTAACCATAGCTCTCCCCCCATTTCTCATTGGGCTTATATAAAAACTTCTCTTTGGGAAGAAGAATATAATGCTGATTCTGAACCGCTTTCAAACCATTCCAGGAAGAATTCTTCTCTATGCTTTCTTTTAGGTTTTTATTTGCCTGGGCCTCGTCATTGCCCATAGGGACAACAAAGATATAATCCGGATCTTCTTTGATTATGGCTTCCATGGAAAATTCTTTTAACAGACTTTTATTCTCATCCGCCAGATTGGTACACCCTAAATCCTTTAGCATTTTCCCTGTCATACTCTCAGAATTTTTTGCCACAACGCCGCCGGAATAGGTAATAAGAAAAAGAACTCTTGGTGAACTTCCGGGGATATTTTTATTGATCACAGCTTCAATCTGCTGCTTTGTTTCCAATCCGTTTTTCTTATATAAATCCTCTCTTCCAGTGATATCCGTACAGATTTGCAGCATGGAAAGATAATCCTCAAAGTAAGTCACATGAAAATAGGCAGCTGTGATTCCTGCCTGTTTCAGCGCTTCCTTTAACGCTGTGTGCTCTTTCGTCTCAGACGACAAAATGACAAGATCAGGATTCAGCCCAATGATTGTCTCCAGATTAGGGCTGTTGTACATCCCAACAGAAATCACGTTCTCAGGAAGTACAAGACCTCTTTCATCAAATGCATCATCGGTCACTCCGCATAGCTCTCCCCCTGCTTTTTGCCAGGCATCCGCAAAGCTTCCCATGAGCGCAACCACACGTTTGGGGTTCTTCACCCGGATCTCCTGTCCTAACGCATCCGTAAATTGATAATACCCGGTCTGATCATCTGCATCATTGCTGGCTACAGCCACAGTCCGTGCTGCGCATCCAGATAAGATGGAAGTAAATATCATAATTAATACCGTTATTTTCAGCAAACGGAATTTCATTGTACAGGAAATCCCTCCTTCCACCTGACTCCAAACCCACAGTAACTATCCTCTGCCATATAGTCACCGTCGTGGTAATATCCGGCTCTTGCCCGGCAGCCACCGCAGTCTTCTTTGTAATCACATGTACTGCAGGTGCCCTTATACTCCCTGCTTCTTAACCTTTCAAACACACTGCTCTCAGACCAGATTTTATCAAATGATTCTTCCCGGACATCTCCCGCGATTTCCGTCATATATGCACAAGGTCTGACCAGCCCATCCGGAGTAATCACACAATAAGACAAGCCTGCAAGGCAGCCCTTTTTAAAACGAGACTGAACCTCCAGTTCCTTTGCCACACGGACAAATTGGGGGGCACAGGTGGGCTTTATATCAATGGGTACATTTTTCTGTTTCTCCATAATGGTTTTTAATAGTGCTTCATATTCCATAACCTGCAAGGAAGTGTCTTCCAGAAATTTCCCTCTCCCCACCGGAATGAGAAAAAATATGTAGTTTGCCATGGCTCCCACATTTACACTAAAATCAATGATATCGCTTACTTCCGCCTGATTCCAGTCCAGAACTGTGGTATGGATCTGAAATGGCAGTCCCACTTTTTTGCAGTTTTCAATTCCTTCCATGGTTAAGCGGAATGCATCGAAACAGCCTCTGAAATCATTATGCTTTTCTTCATTTAAACTATCCACGCCGATTCCCATGGCTGCAGCACCGCAGTCTTTTAACTTCCTTGCCGTTTCTTCCGTCAGAAGTGTCCCATTGGTTCCAAAGACCGGCCTTAGCCCGGCTTTTACGGCATGAGATACCAAATGATAAATATCCGGTCGCATCAGTGGCTCTCCCCCACTGAAAATCATGATTCTAAAACCTGCCTTTGCAATTTCCCCAATCATCTTTTCTGCTTCTGCTGTTGTCAGCTCTTTTGTTTTCCTGCTTCCGGCATCCTGGTAACAATGCCTGCATTTTAAATTACACTCGTTGGTTGTCAGCCACGATACAATCATGGATGCACTCCTTTCGTTTTATACGCCTTTTGCAGTTTCAAAAAAGTACATCCTATCTATATGCCGAGAAGCTATGACATAGAAGCTTATGAAGATTGGTAAAATCCACAGATCTCTGAAGAAAGCTGTCTCATCTTTTCCCGCATTTCCTCCGGCTCCAGACATACACATCTGGTTCCCATGCCAAGCAGATAGCCACAGGCAAGGTCGTCCACAGGCATAAATAGTTCAGCTATATAATGATCCGGACCGTCCGGAGTCAGACAGTCTTCCCCGAAACGCGTTATAACTAAATCCCTTACTCCTTCCTGAATCCTCAGCTTTACCCTTGTCAGAGAATTTTCTCTGGTCTGTATTTCATCCAACCGTTCTATGGGAAAATCCCGGATTTCAAATCGCTCATCTGATATTAAAAGGTCGCTCATTCTTAACAGTTTAAAAGTGCGAAAATCCCTGCGTGACAGACAATATCCCTGAAGATACCAGGCCTCTCCCTTCCATAAAAGACGATAGGGTTCTACTTCTCTGCTGCTTTTTTTATCTCTGATATCCCGGTATTGAAATGTGAGAAGTCTCTGCTGATCTAACGCTTCCTGTATCAGTTCAACTGTGTGAAACAGATTCCCGGCATTGAACCAGGGTAAAGCATCTATTTTCATCTGATTTGCACGATATTCCCACTCCTTATAATGTTCTTTTGGAATCATACCCTTTACTTTTGCCAACGCCGCCATGGTCTGTTCCCCAGGCAGATTATTTTTAATACTGGATAATCCAATCAGAAGTGCGGTTATATCATTTGCAGAGAAAATTCGTTTTTCTACTTTAAATTCTTTCATGATTTCAACGCCGCCGCCCGGTCCTGAAGTGGCAAAGATTGGAATTCCCGCCTGATTAATCACTTCTAAATCCCTGTATATCGTCCGCATAGAAACCTCAAACATCTCTGACAGAGATTTTGCGGTTACTTTCTCCCGTTCTAAAAGAATCATGATAATTGCAATAAGTCTGTCTATTTTCATCTCATCACCTTCATTTTTTTAATCAGCTTAAATCATTGACATATAGATGTCAACAATAGGATGTTATACTTTAAAAAAAAGGAGAAATCAAACATGGATAAAATATTTGAAAAAGCACTGGAAGGCCTGGAAAAAGAAATTGGACAAGATAAACTTATGATTCTTGCAACGAGAAATGAGGAAGGCGTTTCTGCCCGAACCGTTAATATTTATACTTACGAGGGATGCTTTTACTTTGTGACAGAAGCTGATTCCAACAAATATGAACAGATAAGCAAAAACAATTCTGTTGCCCTAAGCATTGATGCCATTCAGATCAGAGGGAATGGAACCTTGCTTTCCCATCCCTTAAGTGATTCGAATAAGCAGATAATAGGTTATGTACAATCCGGGCTGCCTCAACATTTTGACCGTTATAAAGATGATTCTGCCATGAGGCTGATTAAAATCACCCCTTCTTATGCCAGTTTTCTATCTATGGAGACCGGGAACGGTTATGTGATCGATTATAAAAAACAAACAGCAATGCCCATTGAGCACCAAATGTAATTGAATTAGAAAAAGGACAGGAGAACAATATGAAAAAGAATGTATTATTTATAATTTTAGAAGGATTTGCAGATTGGGAAGCAGCCTATTTATCTTCCGCAATCCGTACATTTGATGCCAATCAATATGATGTAAAGACTGTGTCGTTAGAAAAAAAGGCAGTGGAATCCATTGGCGG
>Ga0316613_10002673_pt1 | contig 11414 bp, 8 predicted proteins | sample OWC_soil_day10_C_2_FD_207647 | JGI IMG/M metagenome (GOLD analysis project Ga0316613, IMG submission 207647) | Wetland soil microbial communities from Old Woman Creek delta, Ohio, United States - OWC_soil_day10_CT_b | ecosystem: Environmental > Terrestrial > Soil > Wetlands | place: USA: Ohio... | reverse complement strand
ACTTCCATCTGACCCTGCACCTGGGCAGTGAAAAGAGCCTGAGGGGCCGGGATGCGGCTGGAGATCAGGTCGCCGAGATGCTGATGCGGGGCTGCTCCCGCCTGAACCGCACCCAGATCGCCGATCGCTTTGATCAGCTCAAGGCCCAGGTGCAGGTGAGCGGTGATGCCGAAGGGGTCACCTTCTCCGGCGAGACGACCCGGGAAAAGCTCCCCGAGGTCCTGAAGCTGGCGGTGGAAGTCCTCCGGAGCCCCACCTTCCCGGCCTCTGAGTTCGAGGCCCTGCGCCAGGAGGCCCTGAGCGCCATCGAGCAGCAGCGCTCCGAACCCCGGGCCGTGGGGCAGCTGGCCTTCCAGCGCGCTCTGAGCCCCTATCCCAAGGGCCACCCCCGCTACGTACCCAGCCTCGAGGAGCAACTGACGGAACTCCGGCAACTCCGTCTCGAGGATCTCAAGGCCTTCCATCACGATTTCTACGGCGCCTCGGCCGGGGAGATTTCCCTGGTGGGCGACCTGGACCCCAAGGCCACTCAGCTGCTTGTAACCAAATACTTCGGACATTGGCAGAGCCTAAGGCCATACGAGCGCATGCCCCGGCTTCACAAGCCCACCCAGGGGAGCCACCTGAGCCTGGAAACCCCGGACAAGGCCAACGCCTTCTTCATGGCGGGCCAGACCCTGGCTCTGCGGGACAATGATCCGGACTTCCCAGCCCTGTTGATGGGCAACTTCATGCTGGGCGGGGGCTTCCTCAACTCCCGCCTGGCCACCCGCATCCGCCAGAAAGAAGGCCTGAGCTACGGGGTCGGAAGCATGCTCCAGGCCCAGGCCCAGGACTCGGCGGGAGCCTGGATCGCCTACGCCATCTATTCCCCCCAGAATGCGACCAGGCTGGAGGCCGCCTTCCAAGAGGAGCTGGCCAAGGTTCTCAAGGACGGGTTCACCCAGGAGGAGCTGGATGCCGCCCGCAAGGGCTGGCTCCAGTCCCAGCAGGTGAGCCGGGCCCAGGACCGGGAGCTCTGCGCCAGGCTCGCCAACCACCTGGAGGCAGGGCGCACCCTGGCCTACAACGAAAGTTTGGAAGCCAAGGTCAGGGCCCTCACTCCCGAGCAGGTCCGCTCCGCCCTGAGGAGGTATCTGGATCCCGCCAAGCTGGTGCTGGTGAAAGCCGGTGACTTCAGCGGGAAGCGCTAGAGGGTTGTTCTTTTGACCATTTAATAAACGTTTTATCAATATCCCCGATATGATGGGTCAACCAATTATTCAGGAAATGCCCCAGTTTGAGGGGGAGCTGGGTCTTACCTGAGGCATACCCCTCCATGATCTCCTTGGCCTGGCCCATGAGTTCACGGTGAAGCTGCTTGTGTTGAGCGCTCTCCGGGTATCCCAGGGTGTCCATCATCCTCTCTTCGGTGGAGAAGTGGGTCGCGCAGTACTCGGCGAGGGTCTTGAGGGCCGTGGACTGGAAGTCCCGGCCCCGACCCGCGACGATGGCTTCATGGAGGTCGTTGACCAGGCCGAACAGCCGCTGGTGCTGGGCATCCACTTCGTGATGCCCCGTCTTGAATGAATCATTCCACTGAGCCAGCATGCCGATCTCCTGGGCTTGTCCACCCAAGATCGTCAACCTAGCCCCCGCGTCAAGGCGCCTGTCATTTCTGTGGGATCACGGGAACCAACAGATGGGCGTCAAAGGGGCCGCCGACGCGAAGAATGTGGGTTCCCCGATTCTTCATCTCGATGGGCGGAATCCCCGGCAGAGGGATGGGGTTGAGGTTGTATCCCGCCACCGTGAGCCGGAGTTGCTCGCCCTTCCGCCAGACCCACGAAACCGGACTGAGGGCGATCTCCACGGGCACCACCTGCCCGGGAGCCAGTGGCTCAAGGCCCGCGTGGGTCAGATACGGCTGTTCTGGCGTCGAACGCAGGGGGTCCAGAGCCCGGTGAGAGACCCTCAGGCGCCCCTTGGGGCCGCTGTAGTACGCCATGGCCACCTTCTCGACCCCCCGCCGGAAAAGCCAGCGGGTCAGGCTCTTCTTGAACCCCTCCATGGGGATGTTGGCCTTGGGCATGACCCGCCCCCTGGCATCCAACTTCTCGACCTTGACGAAGAGATCCATGTCGTTGGAACCCTCAGCCTCCACCCAGAGCTTGAGTTTCATGAAACCCGTCAGCTCCGTGTCCTGGCCAAAGCGCATCGTGAAGACCGCCTTCCCCTTCCCATCATCTCCCCGGTATCGCAGCGAGGCCTCAGGTCCCGTGGCAGTCCCCAAGGTCCCCTGCGAATCGAGATAGAGAGCCTGGTACCGGGTCTGGGGCAGGGGAAAGGCCTGTTCGGGGCGGTCGACGCTGTCCCGGTCTTCACCCTTGCCGTCAAAAACGGCCAGCCGCACCGGAGGCGTCTGCTCCCAACCATTGTCCTTGCCCTTGAGGTAGCAGTCGAAGAAGCGCCGCAGGTCATCCTGATGCTCCGGCAGGTAGAAGTCGTGCCACTCCATGGTGTTGTGAACCCGCAGCCACTTCTTCCGGGAGGTGATCCGCTCATAGCCCTCGAAGGTCCCGGGGGTATGGACCGGGTTGCTCCAGCTGGCCACCACGTAGGCGGGAATATCGATGCGCTCCAGCCGGGCCCGCTTGTCCTCCCAGTACGCGTTCATCATGGGATGGGCCCGGACCATGGCCGGCATGTCCTCCACCCGGTGCTCCCCGCAGGTGATGGCCGTGATGGAGTCGTTGAATCCGATATCCGGGATGCCGCCGCGGAGGACATCGCAGCGGTAGCCGTCCACGTGGCCTTCCCAGGGGGCGATGGCAGCCAGGTGGGGCGGACGCTCGGCGGCGATGAACCATTGGGCGATGGCCAGCCAGGAGTTCCCCGCGAGGCCCACCTTCCCATTGCTCCAGGGCTGGGCTGCCACCCACTCGACAAGATCGGCGCCGTCACGCCCCTCCTGGGTGCCCCAAAAGGCCACATCACCTTGGGATTTGAGCACGCCCCGGGCATCCGGATGCACGATGGCATAGCCATTCAGGCACCAGTAGGCCGGATCCGGCCCCTCCCACTTCTGGAGATCAGAAACGGCATTCCGGGGCACGCCAACCCGCCCAGGAAACTCGTCCAGGTGCTGGTTCCCGCCCATGATCCCCTTGCCGTATGGGCTCCAGGCCACGATTGCTGGAAGGGGGCCCTGGGCCTGGGCCGGGCGGAAGACATCGGTGTAGATCACGGTGCCATCCCGCAGGGTCACGGCCACATCCCGGTCAAAGACGATATCGCAGGGCAGCGGCATGGCCCCTTTGCGGATCACCGTCCCCCTGGGGAGCAGGGTCTGGCCAGGTTTAAAGCCGGTGAAGTGGGCCACGGGGTCCGTGATGGACCGGGCGGCGCGAAAAAGCACCTCCACGTCCGGCCCACCGGGAAAGGATTTGACCAGGCCCTGGGTCGGGACCGTTGGAGGTGTTGCCTTCCCGCATCCAAGCACGGTGCCTCCCATCAGGATGACCACCAGGATGGCCTCGAGGAGATAGCTTCGCTGGCTCATGGGGCCTCCGGATTAATCAAATGCTTAAGTCGCACAACTAATCTACCCTGCACAAAGAAGAGGGCGCAACGGAAAACTCACTGAAGGGGTTGGCCTGACCCCGGGCTATCATTGAAGGCTATGGACCGCTTGATCACCGTCGCCAACGATTCACAGATTCCAGACTCATACCGGGGCACACCTCTGGAAGAGCTGCTGCGCTACCACAACCTGGATGCCCCCCTGATTCCCGTGCCCGCGCCCCGAATCCTCATCGGGATGTGCATGGACAATCGCAAGCATCTCCACATCCCGGACAACTTCGCCTACATCCTTCGTACGGGCGGCGGCAACCTCCGCCACAGCGAGTTCAAGGTCTCCTACGCCATCGGCGTGGGTGGGATCGAGACCGTGGCCCTCCTGGGGCACACCCACTGCGGCATGACCAACCTCATGTCCCAGCGGGAAGCCTTCATCACCGGACTCATGGAACATGCGGGCTGGGACCGGGAGTGGGCTGAGCACCACTTCATGAACTTCGCACCCATGTTCGAGATCCACAACGAGATTGACTTCGTGATTTCCGAAGCCCGCCGCCTCCGCCTCCGCTACCCCAAGGTGCAGGTGGCCCCCATGCTCTACCGCGTCGAAGACAACCTGCTCTACCCGCTCCGGGAAGACTGAATCCCATCCGCTGCCCTCTGCGTTGACTCTTTTGACGTCGGCTCAAGGCTGGGGCAGGATATCCCCAGGTTCCGAACGGGAGGCTGGCATGAAGACCCTGACGCCCAACGGCCAGAAGTGGCTCAAGTGCGCCCACCTGTTCTTCGCCGCCCTTTGGGTGGGAGGGGCCGTCACGGTGGTCCTCATGAACTTCTTCCTCCACGCCCAGGAGGGCCAGGCCCTCTATGGCACTAACCTGGCCAAGAAGTTCGTGGATGACCTCATCATCATCCCCGGGGCCATGGGCTGCCTGCTGACGGGCCTCCTCTACTCCCTCTTCACCCAATGGGGATGGGTCAAGCACCGCTGGATCGCCGTCAAATGGGTCATTAACCTCTTCGGGGTCATCTTTGGCACCTTCTGGCTGGGCCCCTGGCTCAACAGCCTGCCGGAGATTTCGAGAACCCAGGGCCTCGCGGCCCTGGGGAACGGCGCTTACCAGCACAGCCAGGACATGTTGGCCGTCTGGGGCACGGCCCAGATGCTGACCATTGTCTTCGCGGCGCTCTTGTCGGTGTGGAAGCCCTGGAGGGCGAAGGCGCCGGCACCCCAGGACTGAGTCCGCTCAGGGGTCGCGGGCCAGATCGGCGCGGGCCTCACCCTTGCGGACCTCCTGGCCGATTTCCCCTATCTGGAGCGCGAGGACATTCTCCAGGCCTTGCGGTTCGCGGCTTGGTGCACAGAAGAACATCCCTCCAAGCCCTGATGACCGAGGAGAAGTCCATCGTCTCCATGGGCATGAGCCCCAGGTTCCGATCCAGGCCGACCCCGGTGTACCCCATCTTCGCGAGGGCAGGACCAAAAAACATGTACCACCCCTGACCATCCGGGACGTCCGCGACCGGCACGTCGGCCTTCTTGTTGGTCTGGCAGCCGAACTGGTCCAGCATGTCCTTCCATTGTGTCGAGCACGGTGTAGCTGGCTTCCCGCCGCGGAAGTCGTTACTCCAGTGGTTCCTCGCTCTCCACGGGGAGGGGGAAGACCGGATCGGCGATCTTGGTCGCGAAATCGTGCTTGGAGGAGACAACCTTGAGCTCCCACTTCTCGGGGCCCTCCGTCTTGAACCACTGGCCGAAGAGCACGGGGCCGCGGCTGAAGTGGTTCTCGTCGAACTTTACCCGGTGTCCGATGGTCAGGAGGTTGGTGTCCTTGAGGGCGGCGTTGACCTTGTCGGCATCCAGGGATCCGGCTCGCTGGATGGCGTCCACCAGGACCTGGACCGAGCGGTAGCCGGGCCCGATGGCGGGGTTGAGGGGCTGGTTCTTGGCAGCCTTCCAGCGCGCAGCCAGGGAAAGCGGAGTCGTGTCGCCGATGCCCGGGCAGCCCTTGAAGGAGGGGTCCCACCAGATCTCGGAGCCGATGCCCGCTGCCAAGTCACTGCCCCATGAGTTGGCGTCATTGTAGTAGATGGCTCCGCGACTGATCATGGCGATCTTGGGGGTGAAGCCGAGCGCCTTGCACTGCTTCCAGATGGCGCCGAAAAAGGGTCCAGGGGCGTTGCCCCAGAGGATCTCCACCCCGGCATCCTTCCAGGCCGTGATGACCGAGGAGAAGTCCGTCGTCTCCATGGGCATGAGCCCCAGGTTCCGATCCAGGCCGACCCCGGTGTACCCCATCTTCGCGAGGGCCGGACCAAAAACCATGTACCACCCCCGACCATCCGGTTCGTCCGAGGCCAGCAGGCCGACCTTCTTGTTGGTCTGGCTGCCTAACTGGTCCAGCATGTCCTTCCAGGTGTCGAGCACGGTGTAACCGGGCCTCCCGGCGCGAAAGTCGTTGCCAGTGGCAGGGGTGGCGATGGCCATCAGGCCCGTCGACCAAGTGTACTGCCACTTGGTGGGGGTTAGGTTGCGCATGCCCACCCAGGACTCCAGGGGACCCACGGAGGTGATGTAGGGCACCTTGTAGCGCTCGCAGACGAAGGATACCCCAACGTGCATGGGGGGAGGTTCGTCCCCGCTCACGATGAAGCTGACGCCGTTCTGGTTGATCAGGCCCTGCGCGAGGGAGCCCGCTTTGTAGACATCGCTCTCGTTGTCCACGACGACCAGCTGGATAGGCAGCTTCTGGTCGCCGACCTGGACGCCACCCAGCTTGTTGATGTCCTCCACGGCGGCCTGGGCCCCAAAGACCCCGCCCTGGCCCATGGGGGCGAAGATGCCGGTCTGGGCATGAACGAGCCCGACCTTGATATCCACCCCTAGAGGATGGGTCACGGCTTGGGTCGTCCCGGTCAATCCGCTCGCCTTCCCGGGCACCTTCACCTTGGCCAATTCCCGGCCCCGGGCCCCCGCTGTTGGGAAGTGATCCTCCACCTTCCGATTACCATCAGAGGGGATGGTGGAGCGATGCACCTGGGAAAAATCAGGTAAGTTATCTACGGGATCCTTCGCGAGGATAAGCATAGGAATTGAGAGGGCCAGAAGCATTCTTCGCATGGGATCTCCAGGTCATTAATTCGGGTTCGGAGTGGATAGATCCCCTGGGGGGCTACGGTCGTTTGAAGTGGACCCGCACGGTGACCGGATCGCGGTAGAAGTCTTGACCCAAGCCGATGGCTTGGAGCGTGCCTAGCAGGAGGGAGAAACCCTCCTGGGGGTAGTCCTTGACCAGTCCCTCCCATTCTTGGCTATCCCCATTGGAATTCATCACCAACTTCTCCACGGGGTACTCGTACCAGGTCTCCTGTCCGGCTTGGATGGGTCTGACCCCATTGGGCAAATCCGGGAATGAGCCCAGGTTCTGGAAGACCTGCATGGGCGTGCTGCGGCCCTTGTCGTAGAGCTGCTCGTTGAGGACCAGCCAGTTGGCGCTGGGACTGATGGCACTTGTCTTCCCGATGCCGATAAGCGCCAAGCGGGACTCCCGCTGTGAGAGGGCCTCGGCGAAGGTCCCTTCGCGCAGGCCGATGACCGCCAGAGAAACGCCTGGGCGATAGCGCAAGTGCAGCTTGAAGGGGGCCCGGTCCAGGGCGATATCAGCGCCTGCGCTGAGCCGGTGCCGCTTGCCGTTCTGGAGGAGCCAGCCCTCCCACTCCCCCTCTCCACTGAGGGTAAGTCTGCGATCGATCTCCTGCTTCATGAAGGCGTACATCTCCTGGTTCCGGCTCGGGACGTAGGACAGCACCGAGGCCAAGCGACCCAGACCGTCCCGCTCCAGGTACCCCTTAAGGGGGTCTGCTCCCCCCCGGAGCAGCCGTTGGGCAAGATCCAGATCTCCCGTCGAGCACGCGGCCATGAGGGGTGGGAGCCAGGGGCCCTTTCCGCCCGGAGCGGCGTGGTAGCGCAGGAGGAGGTCGATCATCGGCCTGGAGCCGCTGTAGATGGCTGCCGTCAGCGGGAGGAAGGCGAAGGATGGCTGATCGGGGTTGGCCCCCTTGCCCAGGAGGTACTCCGCCGCCGCAATATCCCTGGAGGCAATAAAGCGGTGAAGGACGGTGAAGCCATTTGAGAGGGGCCTGTCCAAGGCCCCCGGGGGGAGGCTGACCCCCTCGATCACATCCTTGAGTTCCGCCAGGCTGCCGGCCCGGTTGAGCCGGGTGCGGAGCACCAGGGCCCGGTCCTGCGCCAGGGCTTCTGGGGAAGGCAGGGCGCCCACCGCAAAGGCATCTAGCCAAGCCCGCGGGCTCACCTCCTTGCCGAAGGTGGCCTTCTCCATGGACTCCACTTCCAGGACGGCCCAAGCCTGCTTCGCCGCGTGGAAGAACGGGTCAGAATACTCGGATTCCTGCAGGATGCTCAGCTGGCTGCGGATCTCCGGTGGGAATTCGTTGTAACGCTGGGAGAGTCGGGCCTTTGCTGCCGGGGCGTTCGCCGACAGGAAGGGCGCCTTCCGGTAGGCCTCTGCCCGGGGTTTGTCCGGGAAGTAGGCCAGGTTGCAGGTGTAGGAGAACCCGTTGAATGTGTAGCAGGCCTCCACCCACAGGGCCTGCAGCTGCTGGGGCGTCCAGTCCGCCGGGCCAGCCTCGGCGCCGGGGGCGAGGGCCATCAGGAGGATGGCTGGGCGGAGGCTAACGAGCGGACTCATGGTGGCGGCTCCCGGGTGGATGGGGCATTCAAACGCCCCAAACCGGGTTGGCCTTGGGTAGCGAGAGGGTGTTGGGAAGGATCCTTGAGCCCAGAAGGGGGCCTTGTGAGCGTTCGGTCTTGACCTTTGGACTCGAAATCTATGGCCCATCGTCTCTCCGCACCTGCCCAAAGTCAACTTCGTGTACAGCTTCGCCGGGGCGTGCCCCAGAGTTGGGTAGGCCCAGGGAATTACCCCCTCGGGCCCCCCACAGATCCGGGCCTGCGGGACTACCGTACGCGGCTCTTGGGATCACGGATTCACTGGGTGGCGGTACTTGGAGTGAACGGCGATGGGCGATGGCAGGGGGTAGCGCCTTCGCATGTGGTTGAATTGCTCCCATGTGATGCGCCCCCTCTGGGACTCAAGGGTTCTTGACGACCACGCTGATGAGCTTGCCCCCGGGGGGGATCACGACCTTCACGATCTCCTTGCCCGCCAGATGGGCCTGGGCCTCGGGGCAGGCGAGGGCGGCGGCGCGGCGCTCGTCCTCGGTGGCGCTGGGGCTCAGGGTGACCCGACCCCGGACCTTGCCGTTGACCTGCACCACGACCGTGACCTCTTCGGCGCTCATGTAGGCCTCCTGGGCTTCGGGCCAGGTGGCGTGCATGACGAAGCCCTGGCCGCCGAGCTGCTCCCAGAGCTGTTCCGCCAGATGGGGCGCAGCGGTGGAGAGCATGCGCACGAAGGCGCTGAGGGCGTGCTGCATCACAGGCCCACGGTGGGGAGCATCGGCCGGCAGGTCGCCCAGGGCGTTGGCCAGCTCCATCAGTCCCGAAACCAGGGTGTTGAAGGAGTAGCGGGTCTCCAGGTCATCGGTGATGCGGTGGATCATGAGGTGCAGCTTGCGGAGCAGCTCCTTCTCTTCCTTGGAGAGCTGGTCCTTGGCCGGAAGCTCCTCGCCACAGACGACATGCTCATCCACCATGCGGGTGACCCGCTTCAGGAAGCGGGTGGCGCCCTCGATGCCCTCGAAGCCGGTCCAATCGATCTCCTTCTCGATGGGGGCCGCGAAGATCATGAAGAGGCGCAGGGCGTCCGCGCCGTACCGGGCGATGACCTCGTCGGGGTCCACGATGTTGCCCTTGGACTTGGACATCTTGAAGCCGTCCTTGAGCACCATGCCCTGGCAGATCAGCTTCTTGAAGGGCTCGTCCCCGCTCACCATCCCCAGGTCCCGCAGGACCTTGTAGAAGTAGCGGGCGTAGATCAGGTGCATGGTGGCGTGCTCGATGCCGCCGATGTACAGGTCCACGGGCATCCAGGCGTCGGATTCGGCCTTGGCGAAGGGGGCCTGGTCGTTCTTGGGGTCCAGGTATCGCATCCAGTACCAGGAGGAATCCACGAAGGTGTCCATGGTGTCAGTCTCGCGGGTGGCGGCAGCGCCGCAGGCGGGACAGGTGCAGTCCAGGAAGGCCCGGGAGGTGGTCAGGGGGCTGGCGCCCCGGCCGTGGAATTCCACATCTTCGGGAAGGCGGACCGGCAGGTTCTCGGCCTTCTCGGGCACCACGCCGCAGGTGGGGCAGTGGATGGTGGGGATGGGGGTGCCCCAGTAGCGCTGGCGGGAGAGGCCCCAGTCCTTGAGCTTGAAGGTGATGGCCTTCTCGGCGCGATCGCCCAGCTTGGCCACCATGGCATCCACGGCGGCTTCCGAACTCAGGCCCGTGAACTCGCCGCTGTTGATGAGGATCCCCTCATCCGCGAAACAATCCTCGGCCTTCACCTCATGGCCATCCACCGGGGCGATGACCTGGGTGATGGAGACGCCATACTTCTTGGCGAAGGCATGATCGCGCTCATCGTGGGCGGGGACACCCATGACCGCGCCGGTGCCGTAGTCCATCAGGACATAGTTGGCGGCGAAGACTGGCACCTTCTCCCCGGTGAAGGGGTGGACGGCCTCGACGGTCGAACGGTAGCCCAGCTTGATGTCAGACATCAGGCGGTCTTCCCGGCTCATGCCCGCCACTTGGTCGCAGAAGGCCTTGAGGCCCGGATCGGCCTTGGCGGCCTCTTCGATGACCGGATGCTCGGTGGAGAGGGCCATGAAGCTCACTCCGAAGAGGGTGTCGAGACGAGTGGTGAAGACCTGGATCTGCTCCCCGGTGGCGAGATCGAAGCTCAGGCGGGCGCCCTCGCTGCGGCCGATCCAGTGGCGCTGCATGGCCTTGACGTTCTCGGGCCAGTCCAGCTGGTCATGACCGTCCAGGAGTTCCTGGGAGTATTTGGAGATGGCGTAGAAATACTGTTCCATGGGCTTCTGCACCACGGGGAAGCCCGTGCGCTCATCCTTGCCGTCCACCACCTGCTCGTTGGCCAGCACCGTGCCCAGTTCCTCGCACCAGTTCACGTTGCGGTGGGCCCGGAAGACATCCCCCCGCTCCCACATCTTGAGAAAGAGCCACTGGTTCCAGCGGTAGTAGTCCTCCTGGAAAGTGGCGATCTCGCGATCCCAGTCGTAGCTGATGCCCATCTTCTGGATCTGGCCCTTCATCTCCTGGATGTTGGCCCGGGTCCAGACGGCGGGGTGGATGCCGTGCTTGATGGCGGCATTCTCGGCGGGCATGCCGAAGGAGTCCCAGCCCAGGGGATGCATGACCTGATGGCCCCGCATGCGGCGGAAGCGCGCCACCACGTCCCCCAGGGTGTAGTTGCGCACATGGCCCATGTGGATGCGGCCACTGGGATAGGGCAGCATCACCAGCATGTAGAACTTCTTCGCGTCCTCCGACAGCTCCGAGGCCCGGGGGGCCGCGAAGGCGCGGGACTCCATCCACTTGGACTGGATCCGGGTTTCCTGTTGCAGGGGTTCGAAGGGCATGACTACTCCAAAGCGCTTGAGCCGAAGATTCAAACGATCAGTTTAGCGCGGAGGAGGAGGCGGGCATTCACTTCAAAACAAACACCACACCCAGAGCTACTACGGCGAAGAGCACGATGGCCACAAAGCGCCAGAAGGTGGGCGCGGTCTCTTCCATGTAGAGGTGGTGGGCCTCCGGATCCTCCAGGGCGATGCGCGTCAGTTCGTCCTCGGGGGACTCGAGGTGGGACGGATAGTGCGGATCGACGATCTGCCCCAGGCAGACCCGGCGGCAGCAGTCGTGG
>Ga0316613_10002671_pt1 | contig 11419 bp, 10 predicted proteins | sample OWC_soil_day10_C_2_FD_207647 | JGI IMG/M metagenome (GOLD analysis project Ga0316613, IMG submission 207647) | Wetland soil microbial communities from Old Woman Creek delta, Ohio, United States - OWC_soil_day10_CT_b | ecosystem: Environmental > Terrestrial > Soil > Wetlands | place: USA: Ohio... | reverse complement strand
CAGATTGGTCAAGGCGTTTTCGAGGGCGGTGCGGAGGGAAACCCATTCCTTGTCCAGATCCAGTTCCATTTCCTTGCGGACGAAAAGGTCCCTGAAATTCGCCAGAGTTTCCAGGCGGATTTCTCCAGGGAGCCCCAGAGTTTCCTGGAGACTTTTCAGGGCCGAGTAAATGTCTCTGGCCAAAACGAGGTCCAGCTCAAGTTTTTGTTCTCCGGAGGAAGTGTCTTCGAGTTGAACCGCCACTTCCAGGCGTCCCCGGGAGATGCGCTGTTTGAGCAGGTTCCGGACCTGACCTTCCAGGGGGTTCAATTTCCTCGGGAGCCGAACGGAAACGTCTAAATACCGGTGGTTGAAGGACCGGATTTCCGCTTCCAGGCGTCTGTATTCTCCCTGCCATTCTCCCCGGCCGTAGCCGGTCATGCTTTTGATCATAAATACCGCCTTTTCGAAATACAGGGCCCAAGAGTTTCGGGGTTCAAGGATTCGAGCGAACGGAGGAACCGTGAAAAATATCGAACGTTTTGTGCTTTCCTCACCCAGCCGCTTGGCCCCTTGGCTTCTGGATCTCCGTATTTTTCATTTGCCATAAATACCGCCTGCGGAGCAGGGCGATCAGATCAATCAGCGGAGATGAACCGTAATCCGGGTAGGTCCAGGGGAGGGTGATGAACGCGCCCTTCTGAAACATAAGGGTTAAATCCCCGTAGATTCCGTCCCCCAGATAGATCCGGTGGCTGTAATCCTTGCCGGTGGCCAGGATGAACTTAGCAGAGGCCAGATATCCCGGGTCAATATTGATTTTCCTCCCGCCCGTCGCGCCCAAATGAAGATTTTCCTGGCCATTGGCCCAAAGCTTGATCCCCGGCAATTGCTGGGGGAGGATCAGAGGGCGAAAACCGGCCAGGCGGCGCGTCAATCCTTTCCCCATTTCGGCTTCGTAGTAGCTGGTAAAGTCAAACGGGAGCGTCTCGCTCAGAAAATCGAGGGGCCCGTATTTCGCGTCCGCCGCCGCGAGCACTTCGGCGAGGACCTTCTCTTCCCGGTAGAGAAAACTCATGACGAGTTTTGCCGCCTTCGGGGCGCGGGGAAGACTCATGCGACTCCTTCACCGATTGGGAATCTTGTGATCCCTCCGGGCGCGAACGCCGTTGCGCACGGCATCTTCGAGATCGGCCGCTTTCAGGGTGGCCGTCCCGACTTCTCCCACGACGATCCCGGCGGCATAGTTGGAGAGGAAGGCCGCCTCCCGGGCGGAGGCCCCGACGGCCAGAGCCATGGTTAAAACGGAGATCACGGTGTCCCCGGCGCCGGTGACGTCGAAAACTTCCTTGGCGACCGTGGGAATATGGGTCACCTCGCCCTGCCTCTCAAACAGGGTCATGCCTTTGTCGCCCCGGGTGATCAGGATCGACTCCGTCCGAAGCCGCTCCAGGAGCGTCTGCCCGGCTTTCCGCAGGTCTTCCTCGCTGCGGATCCAGATCCCGGCCGCCTCTCCGGCTTCGTAATGGTTGGGGGTGATAATCGTTACGTCCTCAAAAAGGGGGACATTTTTCACCTTGGGGTCCACGGCCAGGATTTTTCCGCTCTTGAGGGCCGAGGAGCGCAATTCCTTGACCAGGGTTTCGCAGACGACTCCTTTGGCGTAGTCGGAGATCAGGACGGCGTCCAACTGGCCCAGATTTTCGTCCAGGAAAGACAGAATCCGGCGAATGCTTTCCGGCTGAATGGGGAGGACCACTTCCCGGTCGTAGCGGACCACCTGCTGATGCTGGGCGATGATCCGGGTTTTGACCGTCGTCACCCTTTCGGGTTCAACCACGACCCCGCTGGTGTCCACGCCCATCTTGCGAAGGTCGTGGACGATCTTTCGACCCATGGGGTCGTTGCCCACGACTCCGCAGAGCCAGACCTTGCCCCCCAGCGAATGAATGTTGTTGACGACGTTGCCCGCGCCGCCCAGGCGCAGGCTTTCCGAGGTCACGTTCACGACGGGAACCGGGGCCTCGGGAGAGATGCGGCTGACGCTCCCCCAGATATATTCGTCGACCATCAGGTCCCCGAGAACCAGGACCCGCGAATCCTTCAGCCTGGGGATATAAGGGAGCAAATTCTGATTTTTCACGGCTTTTACCTCTCTCAAACGGGTCGGCGCGGAAGGGCCCGCAAACGCCGGCAAACGGTCTCCTTCCCGAGAAGGACAAAGACCTTTTCCAGTTCCAGGCCCCGCAACTCGCCGGTCAGCGCGGCCCTCAGGGGCATGAACAGGGCCTTACCGGACAGGCCCAGTTTTGCGCCTACGGCTGACACCGTCCGACGGTAATTCTCGACATTCACTTCAGAGATTTTCTCGATCTCCGCGGCCATCGCCGCGCACACCTGCCGGCTTTCTTCCTTCCCCAGCAGGGACTCCGCTTCCGGGGACGCGCGGAAGCCGGCTTCGAAAAAAAGGCGCAGCCGTTCGGGAACCTGGGCCACGGAATCCACCTCCCCCCACACCGCGGCGACGGCTTCCTCCCACCACGACGGATCTTTATCCGCCAGGGGCAGTCCGGCTCTCTCGAGAAAGGGCCGGCAGATCTCCAGCGCCTCCCCCCTGGGCACAGCTTTCAGGTGCTCCCGGTTCATCCATTTCAATTTCTCGAAATCAAAAACCGCCGCGCTGCGGGAGACGCGCTTCAGCGAGAATTTTCGAATCAGCTCGGCGAGCGGCATAACCTCGCCTGCGTCATTGGGCGACCATCCTAAAAGGGCCAGATAATTAACGAGCGCTTCGGGGAGATACCCGTGCTCCCGGAAATGGCCGACCGCGGTGTCGCCGTGCCGTTTACTGAGCGGCGACCGATCGGGCCCCAAAATCATGGAGAGGTGCGCAAAGCGGGGAGGCGGAAAGCCGAGGGCCTGATACACGAGGATCTGCCGGGGGGTGTTGGCGAGGTGGTCCTCGCCGCGGATGACGTCGGTTACTTCCATCAGGTGGTCGTCGACCGCCGCCGCGAAATTGTAGGAGGCGGTTCCGTCCGAACGGAGGATGATGAAGTCCCCCACGCCCTGGCCGTCGAAAGACATCCGGCCTTTCACCCGGTCTTCAAAGGTGATGGGGCGGGCCTCCACGCGAAAGCGGAGGGAAGCGGGCCGACCGCGCTCCGCAAAGGATCGCCGCTCTTCGACGGTCAGGGAGCGGCAACGGCCGTCGTATTTCGGGGGGAGGCCCTTGGCGAGGAACCTTCTCCTTTTCTCTTCCAGCTCCTCCTCCGTGCAGTAACAGGGGTAGACCTTTCCCTTTTCGATCAGAGTCTGGGCGTGACGGCGGTAGATGTCCAGGCGTTCGGATTGGCGGTAAGGCCGGAAATTCCCATCCCGCCCCGGCCCCTCGTCCCATTGGAGGCCCAGCCAGCGGAGGTCCGCGAGAATCGCCGCTTCGGCTTCGGCCGTGGAGCGGGCCGCATCGGTATCCTCCAGGCGCAGGATGAAGGTTCCTCCGGTCTGACGGGCATAAAGGTAGTTAAAGAGGGCGGTGCGGGCGTTGCCCACATGCAGGAGCCCCGTCGGGCTGGGAGCGAAACGGACGCGAATTCTGTCTTCCATAATAGATAGGATGCTATGCCAATTTTAAGATTTTTTCCCCGTCGGCGAGAAGATTAACGCCGCGGCATAAGCCACGATCCCCTGTTTCTCGCCCACGAATCCCAATTCCTCTGCCGTGGTCGCCTTAATATTGATCTGCGCCGGCGAAACCTGGAGGGCCGCAGCGATCCCGGCAACCATCGCCGGAATATGCGGGGCGATCTTCGGTTCCTCCGCCACCACCGTGGAATCAATATTACCCAGGGAAAAGTCTCTTTGCTCCATCATCCCCCGCACTTCTCGCAGAAGGAGCAGGCTGGAGATCCCGCGGTAGCGGGGGTCCGAATTGGGGAAATGGCGGCCGATGTCCCCTTCCCCCATGGCGCCAAGAAGGCTGTCGCAAATGGCGTGAACCAGGACATCGGCATCGGAGTGGCCTTCGAGACCGAGATCATGGGGAATCTCCACCCCGCCGAGAATGAGTTTCCGTTCCTTCACCAGGGGATGAACGTCATAACCGAATCCGATGCGCATAAGTAAAACTTTCAGCTTTTGGCGGCCAGCCTCTGCGCGAGCGCTTCCCCCAAGACCAAATCCTCGGGGGTGGTGATTTTCAGGTTGAAACGGCTCCCCGGAACCACCTTGACTCTTACGCCTAACCGTTCGACGAGGGCGGCGTCGTCCGTGCCGTAGAACCCATCCCGGAAAGCCTTTTCATAGGCCTCCACAATCAAGGAGTAATGAAAACCCTGGGGGGTCTGGATCTCCCAGAGGGAACCTCGGTTCAGGGTCCTGAGAACCGCGCGATCGTCGCCGATCTCCTTGATAGTGTCCCGGACGGGGACAGCCGCCACGACGGCCTTCGTCAGCCGGGCCTCCGCAGCGACCCGCTCGATCAGTTCCGGGGTTACGAAAGGCCGGGCCCCGTCGTGGATGAGAACAAGATCCGCGCGGGACTCAAGGGCCTTCAGACCGTGATATACGGAATCCTGTCTTTCCGGGCCGCCCGCGAGAATGCGGAAAACCTTGCGGATTCCGAGCCGCGCGGTCATTTCCTCCGCCAGGCCGACCCCGTCGCCCGGAGGGGCCAGAACAACGATTTCTTCCACGATGGAAGAGTCTTCAAATTGCAGCAGGGTTCGGGCCAGAAGGGGAACCCCGCCCAGCGGGAGAAAGGCTTTGGGGGTTTTCTCCGCCATTCTTTTTCCCCGGCCCGCTGCCGGAATAAGGGCGGCGATGCGCACGAATTCTCCTTCCCTGACTACTCGGGTCCGCTCTCCCCCGGCCCGCACCTTTTCCGCTTCAACAAGAAAACCCAGGGTCCCGATTTGAGAACCTGGGTTTCTCTTTCCCGGGAAGATCTTCTTTAATGGTTAAAGGATTGATATAAGCTCTCCGGGGCGTCCTCTTTTAGAATTGTGAAAATCATCCGGCCGGCCGTGGTCTGCAAAACGCTGGTTACGGCGACGTCCACGTTTTTCCCCATGTGGCGCCGCGCATTGTCGACTACGACCATCGTTCCGTCGTCCAAGTAGGCGACTCCCTGGCCCGGTTCTTTTCCCTCTTTGAGGATCTTCACGTTCATGATCTCGCCGGGCAGGACCACGGGCTTCAGGGCGTTAAACAGCTGGTTGATGTTGAGGACGTTGACGCCCTGCAATTCGGCCACCTTGTTCAGATTGAAATCGTTGGTGATGATCTTGGCCCGAAGGTCTTTGGCCAGGGCGATGAGTTTGGCGTCCACTTCCTGAATTTTCGGGTAGTCATGGTCCACGATCTTGACTTCCATGATGGCCTGCTTCTGGATTCTATTTAAAATATCGAGGCCTCTCCTCCCGCGCCCGCGCTTCAGGGGGTCGGAAGAGTCCGCGATATGCCGCAGTTCCTGGAGGATGAATTGGGGAATGATGAAGGTTCCCTCCATAAATCCGGTGTCGCAAATGTCCGCAATCCGGCCGTCGATGATGACGCTTGTATCCAACACTTTGTGCCCGTTGGTTTGCGGGTCGGCTGCCTTGGACAGCCAGGGGATTTTGCCCGGGTCGAACTCCTTTCCTTTTTTAAGGCCGAGGACAAGTCCGAAATAACCCAACGCGCTGTTGATGACAATGTAGGCAGGAATATGGATTCCAAGGTTTTCCAGAAGTTCGACAAAAAATGCCCGGATGAGAACGTTCCCCAACATCAAACCGAGCACCAGTCCCAGGGCGCCGCCGACGACTTCTTTTAAAGGCAGGCTCTTCAGGCGGCGTTCAAAGACAATGAAGAGGAGACCGATGATCAGACCGATTCCCGCTCCCCAGAACTCCGAGTCCGGAGCGAAAGCAATCTGCTTTCCCAGGAAATACCCGCTGCTGCCCGTCACGGCTAAGAGCAGAATACGAAGAATAAGAATTCCCATCTCCTTTTCACCTCCTTTCCATTTGGATTCTGATGAGGATGATTAAGATCCGGTTTTGATTTTCCGGCAAGAAAGGGCAACGCCCTGACGCTGGTAGCGGCTCCTTCCTCCGGATCGAGCCGGGCACGCCAAACCCGGGAGCGAGGTGCCTCCCAACGCCCAAGCGGAATGCCCCTGGCTCCGGGGCTTTTGCCGGACCATCCTTTTTTCAGGCGGAGAAAATGCTCAGTAAACGATGGCGCATTTTATCTTCGGCCATGTTTTTGGCGACGGAGAGTTCCTTGACCAAGAGGTTTTGAGCAAGATCCAACATTTGCCTCTCTCCGAAAGAGAGGTCCTTATCGCACCGCAGGTGAACGAGATCCCGCAGAACTTCCGCGACCTCATAAACCGACCCCGATTTGATCTTTTCCATGTATTCCCGGTAGCGGCGGTTCCAGGTCTGGCAGTCGATCTCGACGTTTTTTTCGGAAAGAATGCGGAAGACTTTTGGGATTTCCTTTTTGTCGATAATGCACCGCAGTCCCACGATCTGGGCATTTTCCGTAGGAATCATGATGGTCATATCTTTGTCAACAATTCTCAAAACATAGAAAGTTCGCTTGCTTCCGGAAATTACCCTGCACTTGATATCTTCTATTATTCCAACCCCATGTGCAGGATAGACGGCCTTGTCCCCCACTTTAAACATATCCCTGCCCCCTATAACCAAAATCTATAGATATTTTAACACGCCGGGGCCCCACCGTCAATTGCTTTTTGGCTTGCAGCAGGCTTCCCGGGAAGGGGTTTCTTATGATTAAGCCTTTATAATAATTATAAAAAATGGATGGTTCCCCGTTCGCGGGGATGATGAGGTAGATTGTCTTCTTGCCGGGAAGAGGCAGGGGGGGGCCGGGAAGGCAGGGTCCGGCTGGGCCTATTTCCCTCTTGAAGGATTTTCGGCAATTTTCCTTTCCAGGCGGCGGCCATGCTCGGCGGTTTGGGCCGCAATGTTTTTGAGGGCCTTTTCGCTGGCTGGGTCGGAGGTTTTTATGATTTCAAAATAGGAGAGCTCCAGGAGGGAGTGTTCGATATCCCTGGCGATGAACAGGATTCTTTCCTTGCGGAGTTTTCCTTGGTCCAGGTCGGCCTTGCTCTTCTGAATGAATGATATGAACATCCTCGTGGCGGAGACATTGAAAGGGCGGCGCAAAGAGAAGTTTTCCGGATCCCGGGAGATCGTTTCCCCAATTTTTTGAATATATTGCTTGTGGGTTGCTTCCTCCCCGGACATCTGCAGCCAAAAGGGCCGGTCTTCCCCCGGGAGATTCGCGCAGGCCTGGTAAAATTCCTCCACGGCTTCCTCGGCCTCGGCCATTACGTTCAGCGTTTCCATCGCTCGAGCCAAATCCTTTGCCAGCATGCCAATTCTCCGTCCCTTCCCCGACAATCACTCCCCTATTTCTATCGAGCATGAATAAAATCTTTTCTGCTTCCGAGGTAGCGGCAAGAGGAATCGGGGAGACAAGGTCGTTCATCCGCTTTGCCTTTCAAGCCATATTTTTTAAAGATATATTCATTATCTTCGCCGATGTTTGCCGAGACCCATTTGACGCGCAGGAGCGTCCGGGACATTTTCCCCGTGACCGGGAGAGGGCCAAGACCGAAGGCGGGATGACTCGCCTTGGCAAACGTTTTCCGCGCCTGCCAGTGTTCCTGCCTCAAGACCTCCTGGGGGGTCAGCACGGGAGAGATTTCTGAAATTTATTTCAAAAGGCAAATTAATAGCCAAGAATGAAGAAAGTCGTATTCAAAAGCGGGGCAGGAGGTTCGCACCCCGCTGCCCCGTTAAAAAAGACGGCCTCGTTACTTTTTTGAATAATCGTACCAGCCCTTGCCCACTTTTTCCCCATAGCGGCCCTGCACGTATTTTTCCACAACGCTGGGGGAGGGGAGGTCGGCCCGGTCGCCGGTTTCCCGGAACCGCTCCAGGGAGCGGATGTAGTTCAGGTCGATCCCTGTGAGGTCCATGAGCCGGAAGGGCCCCATCGGGTGGCCGGCCCCGTAGACGCAGGCTTTGTCGATGTCCTCGATGCTGGCGATGCCCATCTCCAGCATCCACAAGGCCTCCCGGGCAATCACCTTGAAGATCCGGTTGAGCAGGAAGCCTTCGACCTCTTTTTTAATGAGGACCGGGATCTTGTCGATCTTCAGGGAAAGGTCCATGGTGATCTGGGCCGACTCGTCAGAAACATGGGGGCCTTTCACCACTTCTACAAGCTTCATCACCAGCGCCGGGTTGAAAAAATGCATGTTCAGCACTTTTGCCGGCCTTTTCGTGGCGTCGGCCACGAGCGAGCTGACCAGGTAGGAGCTGTTAGTGGCCAAAATAGCATGGGGAGGCGTGAAGGCGTCCAACTGGGCGAAGACCTTGCGCTTGATGTCGAGGACTTCGGTGGCCGCTTCGATGACAAAATCCGCATCCTTGGCGGCTTCCTTGAGATCCAGGGTAAAGGAGATGTTTTTGCGGGCCGCCTCGGCAACCTCCTTGGTCATCCTCCCTTTCTCCACCCTCCCCGGGAGATACGTATCCGCGAACTTTTCGGCCTTCTTCAGGATCTCCGGGAGGACATCGGTGCAGCTGGTTTTATATCCGTGAATCGCGCAGAGCAGGGAGATCTGGTGCCCCATGTTCCCCGCGCCCACCACGCAGATTTTCTTGATATCGTTGACGGTCATGCTAAACCTCCTTTGAGAGTGTCGGCGTGAGTGCGGGAAAAAAATGATGGGGAAAATACATACCGCCTCACTCACCCTCTTCACTCGCACTCACACTGTTCTTAGGCTTCTCTTTCAATGATGGTGGCCACGCCCTGGCCGCCGCCTACGCAGGCATTGGCCAATCCGTACCGGCCGCCCTTCTTTTCCAGAATCCGGGCCAGGGTTCCCACCAGGCGAACGCCGGTTGCTCCCAGGGGGTGACCGATGGCCAAACCCCCGCCCATCACATTCACCCGATCCGGGTTGATGCCCAATTCCTTGATGCAGTAAAGGGGAACGATGGCGAAGGCCTCGTTGATTTCCCAGTAATCGATGTCCTTGACCTGCAGCCCGGCGCTCGCCAGGGCCTTCTTGCTGGCTGGAACCGGCCCGGCGCCCATGATCGTGGGATCCACCCCGGCGAACCCGATGGACCGGATCGTCGCCAGGGGCTTGATCCCCTTCTTCTTGGCCGTTTCCTTGGACATGAGGATCATGGAGGTGGCGGCCGCATTCAGCGGAGAGGAGATGCCGGCGGTGATGACTCCATCGGGCTTGTAGGCCGGTTTAAGATCCTTCATCTGCTCCAGGGTCGTATCGCCGCGAACCGCCTGGTCCTTTTCTACGACCATTTTCTTGCCATCCCCCTGCTCCGCCTCCACAGGCAGGATTTCGTCTTTGAAGAAGCCTTCGGCCTGGGCTTGGGCCGCCAACCGATGGGAGCGGACCCCCCATTTGTCCATGTCTTCCTTGGTGAAACCGCTCAGGGCAAAAAGCTTCTCCGCGGTGAGCCCCATGTTCATGGTCGTCATCATGTCCCAGTGCTTGAAGGACGGGTCTGTAAACAGGCGCAGGTTCGGCGAAATCGGTCCGTCCGGACGAGCCATCCCTCCCATGGCCACGCGGGTCATGTGCTCCATGCCTCCCACCATCACGGTGTCGGCAAAGCCCTGGGAGATTTCCATGAAGCCGATGTGAATGCCGGCCATGGCCGAGCCGCACTGCTGATCCACGAACTTGGCGGCGATGGTGTTGGGAAGATTGGCCAGGAAGATGGGGAAACGCCCCCCGTAGCTCCACTGCTCGCTCACGCCGATCGCCGATCCGACGATAAAGTCATCGATTTCTTCGGGCTTTACGCCGGTCCGTTTGATAACCTCGGGAAGGAGCTTGGCCAACAGATCGTCAGACCGTACCTTATGAAACCAGTCTCGGGGCGGGTCATTCGGGCGGGACCGGGACTGGGCCGTCCGCAAAAATCCGGCAATCACGACTTCTCTCATAGATAACCTCCTTTAAAGTCAGCAGGGAGCGGGGAGCAGGGAGCGGGGAGCAAAAATATTTTTTCCGTTTCTTTGCCCCGGGCTCCGTGCCCCGTGCCCCCTGCGGTTGTTATTTCTTTTCCTTTGGGGCTTCCGGATTCTTGGGCCGGTCCGGGATTCCGGCGAGCTTCTTCACCATCTTCTTGCGGGTTTCAATGTCATACTGGGTGGTGATGGCGATAGCTTCCATGATCGGCGAGCCGCCGCCGTGGAAAGCCCCGTAATTGTGAATCCCGCCGGTCGCTGAACAGGCGAGGTCGCCCACGTACCGCCAGAGCTGGGCTGCATCTTCCGGGGGAATTTCCGGGTTGCGGGTAATATATTTTAAGAGCAGGTCCCGGGTCTCCGGGTTCATGAAATCCCCCTCGTACGGGAAGGTGGCCGGGATTCCGCCGGAAACGTCGCAGAGAATTTCCGCCTCCCGGAACACCGCCTCCCCGGTGAGGCAGCGCCCCACGTTGGCGTAAATGGAATGGGGAATGTAACTTCCCGGTCCATAGGGGCGGAACCCGTACCCGGGGATGTAAACTTCCGGCTTCCCCATTTCCGAGGCCGTGAACCCGGCGGCATAGCCGAGTTCGGAGACCCGGATGATCTCCGCCAGCTTATCGCGCAGAGCCACGGTTCCCAGCATCAGGTCGCCGAGGGCCGGTTTGCATCCTGAGTAGCTGTGCCGGTGGAATAGCGCAAAAAGAAGAGCGCAAACCCCGCCATGGATGGTTTCGCCGCAGAGGAAGACCCTTTCCCAGGGAATAAAGCAGTTATCGAAAATGGTATAGGAATCTGTCGCTCCCGGCGTGAACCCGCGCTTGAAATACTGGCGGTCCCGCAGGTTGTGAATGGTGACAACCTGTTTGACCCCTTCCCAGTCACCCGGCACGGCAAATGCGACGGCCCAGTCTTTTTCATTCGGCTGCAGAGCACGGGTGGGGACAACGAGGATCTCGTCGGCCACGGAGGCCTCGGAATTGTGGACCTTGGAGCCGCGCACCACGATCCCGTCCTTTTTCCGCTCCACCACGTGAACGTAAAGGTCCGGGTCCACCTGCTCGCTGGGCCGTTTCATCCGGTCGCCCTTCACATCGGTCTGGGCGCAGCAGCCCACGAGGTCCTCTTTCTGGAATCGGGCTACCCATTTTTTGAAGTTTTCGTGATACTGGGTGGCGCCGTTGTTCTGTTTGTCCGCCTCATAGGAGATGTTATAAACGGCGTTGGCGCCGTCGCACCCCATGCACCGCTGGATGCACCCCCCGGCGACCTGGCACAGGAGCCGGGTCATATCCTGTTTCTTGTGCAGGTCTTCCTTGCTATGGTGGATGTGGGTGAAGCGGTTGATCGTTTCACCCGTGAGGTGAGATTTGGCGGTGCAAAGATCGGCGTGCTTCGGGTC
>Ga0316613_10002670_pt1 | contig 11419 bp, 10 predicted proteins | sample OWC_soil_day10_C_2_FD_207647 | JGI IMG/M metagenome (GOLD analysis project Ga0316613, IMG submission 207647) | Wetland soil microbial communities from Old Woman Creek delta, Ohio, United States - OWC_soil_day10_CT_b | ecosystem: Environmental > Terrestrial > Soil > Wetlands | place: USA: Ohio... | reverse complement strand
CAGCCGGAATTTGCCCTTTTAGATATAACTCAACTGTTACGCCAGGTTATAGAAAAAAGTAAGCTCCTGGCTAGTGAAAAAAACATCAACTTACACAGTAAAACAGGCGAGGGGTTACCGGCTGTCTGGGCGGATTCAGATATGGTTAATCAGATGGTGTATAACCTTATCTTAAATGCCATCAAATATACACCGGAAGGTGGGCAGATTATCATAGCGGCAATTGCTGAAAACAATATGGTTCAAATTACGGTTACCGATACCGGAATTGGAATTGCTGTGGAAGATCTTGAACATGTTTTTGACTATTTTTACCGCGTTGACTCGGCGAGAACCAAAGCAAGCGGCGGTACTGGCCTTGGATTGGCTCTTGTCAAGCAAATGGTTTTAGCCCATGGTGGTGAGATTAAGGTTGAAAGTAAGCTAGGTCAGGGCAGTGCCTTTATCATTCTGCTGCCGGTGAATCCACATCAAAAACGCACAGTTTCTCCATAAAAACTCCACAATGTTAGGCTATACTATGCTTAACACAAAGGAGGTGCATGAACCTTGATGATGGGGTATGGTTTTAGCGGTCCCTTTGGTTGGCTGGGCATGGGCCTGGGGATAATCGTTCATCTAGCGTTTACCGCTCTTGTTATTATGGCTGCGGTTTGGCTATTTAAGGCATTGTTCCGTAGTGGCAGCCAAAATGAGCCAAGAACCGATGCTTTGGAGATATTAAAACAGCGGTATGCCAAAGGGGAAATTACAACGGATGAGTATCGACACATGAAAAAAGAATTGGCATAAAACCACACAAAAATTTCACAAAGGTTCCACAATTTCTCCACAATTATGGGATACAATGAAGACAAATAAGAAACGGGAGGGAAACTCTATGAAAAAGAAAATTGTTATATTTATGATGTTAGCAGTTTTGATGGCTGTGCCAGTGTTTGCCGCAACGTCTGACCAGACTCAGACACAAAACGATTGGTTTAATCGGATGTCTCAAAACCATCAGCAAATGATACAACAAGCCGTGGACAATGGCACTATCACTACCGAGGAAGCGGCTCAAATGAATGAACATATGCAGCAAATGGCTCCTATCATGCAAAAAATGATGCAAAATGGCGGCATGATGAACAAAGGTATGATGCAAAGCGGTGGTATAACGGGGAATTGCAATAACAATAATAACAACGCCAAGTAATGAAAGAAAAGACCAGGAGAAATCCTGGTCTTTTGCTTTACCACACTCTTTTTCCACCAGTAGCGAATATAAAAGGAGAGTGAAAAAATGGTTACAAGTCCGGATCTATTGAATGTAGTTTTATGTTAATAGAATGGATGAAAGGGTAGAAAATTATATCTATTGACATTGATTGAAAAAAAGATACGCTTAATATGTCGTGATGCAAAAAGTACAAAGTAATCATTTAGCAGGTATTAAAGCAGGGAAAGTTGAAATGACTATTACTCCAGTATCGATTAACGAAATTTTCATAAGTTCTTCAAACTTTCTTCATAAGTTCTTCACATATATTTAGTATAATAAAAGCTAGAAAAAGGAATTTTAGCGGTATAGGAGTACATAAAGGATAATAATAAGGAATGGGAGAATAATGACTATGAATAGAGTAACGCGAATGTTTTTTGCTGCTTTGATAACAGTGTTTGTATCGGGTACGGTCTTGATACCGACTATGACAACGGTATTTGCCGCAGAACAGGCATCTGATCAGGAACAGCCAGTTCCCCCATCAGAGGATGCTCCCAAAGATGGTGGCAACGAGCATTCAGGTCATCATATGTAATAGCAATGCAGCCCTTCCACAGGAAGGGTTATTATTGTATATAGGAACAATTAAAAGCGTCATAAATTTTTCATAATTTCTTCCAGAATTTTCCACAATATGTTTATATAATAGATGGAGAATGGTAAGTAAGTTATAACAGAAGAGTCGGAACAAGAGCGGGATAAAGGTAAATGAAAGAATGTAGATGTTATGTGAGAGGGGTGGGGCTTGTGGCCCAATATTCCGTATTAATTGTAGATGATGATGTGAAATTGGTTAAGCTTTTACAGACATATTTTGAAAAAGAAGGTTGTATCACATACTCGGCTAATGATGGTCTTGATGCCTTGCAGGTAGTGCGGGAGCGGAGACCGGATATTATGGTGCTGGATTTAATGTTGCCGGGCCTTGATGGCTTGGATGTATGCCATAGAATCCGCAAGGATAATGATATTCCCATCATCATGCTTACTGCTCGGGATGAAGAAACTGATCGATTGGTAGGCCTTGAAATCGGTGCTGATGATTATGTGACTAAACCTTTTAGTCCTAAGGAAGTGGTGGCGCGAGCCAAGGCCATTTTGCGTCGTGCGAATAAAAATGTAGTGCGGAGTGAGCCAATTAAGGCGGGAACGCTTATTATTGACTTGGAACGTCATCAGGTTACCAATGGTGATCAGATTGTGGACGTGACGCCTACTGAATTTAAAATTGTGGAACTATTGGCTGGTAATGCTGGTAAGGTTTATAGTCGCCTGCAGATTGTCGAACAAATTCAAGGATATAGTTTTGAAGGGTATGAGCGGACTATCGACGCACATATTAAGAACCTGCGCCGTAAAATCGAGAGCAATTCAAAGGAGCCTCAGTATATTCAAACAGTATACGGGATTGGCTATAAATTTGCCGGTGAAGCGGATGAATAGCATTACGTACCGCATCACGGGTCTGATGTTTCTGGCAGTGGCTTTCACGGTTTTTTTACTAGTATATTTGACCAATGACCAGATGAATGAGCATTTCAAAGAGTATCTAGTAGTGCAGAATATGGAAATGGGCAAAAATGGCATGATGAAGCATATGGATCTTGGAAATTCGACAGTGGCTACCGTTATGGGCCCGCAGGAAGAAACATTTTTAGCTTCTGTCCATAAATCCCTTATCTGGGTAGGAATGGCCGTTCTGGCAGCCGGTCTTGCGGCTAGCTATGCCTTGGCCCGCAGTATTACCGTACCGCTACGCAATCTGAGTCGTGCAGCTGAACAAATTGAGCAAGGTAATTTTGATCAGAAAGTGCCGTTGGAAACTAAAGATGAAGTAGGTCATTTGGCCGCTATCTTTAATCGAATGGCCGAAACACTAGCAGTCAATACTAGCTTGCGTCGTCAATTTTTGGCCAATATCGCCCATGAACTTCGAACGCCGCTCGCCATTATCCAAGGACACTTGGAGGGGATGGTAGACGGTGTGATTGAACCGAGTACAGAGCAGCTTTCTTCTTTGCATGAGGAAGCGATCCGACTTAATCGCCTTATCACAGACCTTCGCGATTTATCGTTAGCCGAAGTTCGTCAGTTAGCGCTGGAAAAAAGTATTACGAATATAAACCAGATCGTTAGTCGGGCCTTGTACATGCTTAAACCTCTGGCTAATGCGAAGGAGATCCGCGTGAATTGCACGTTAGACGAAAAGTTGCCGGAAATTGCAGCGGATGCAGATCGGATTAATCAGGTGTTTTACAATATTCTAGTGAATGCTATCCGCTATTCTCCCGCCAAAGGGATTGTAAAGGTTGTAACGATGTCGGCTGAATTAGAAGGTCGGCCATGGCTTAAAATTTTGGTTGCAGATAATGGTCCAGGTATCGCACAGGAGGATATACCCCATATCTTTGACCATTTTTATCGGGGGGATAAGTCACGGGATAGAAAAAGCGGAGGGTCAGGCTTAGGGTTGGCTATTGTTAAGCAGCTGGTGGAAATACATGGTGGCCGGGTGGCTGTCGAAAGTAAGTTAGGGGAAGGCAGTGTTTTCCAAATACTGTTGCCGGTTAGTCTGGCAGGAGATAGACAAGATAATTTTAATAAACTTTAAAAAAATTGTCAGAGACGCATTATGTTGCGTCTCTGTTTTTGTATCGAAACTAAAAATAAGCAAAGATTATCAAATAGCTATGAATTATAAATAACATTAGTTCTTCAAACGTTCTTCATGAGATATTCACACTAGTTGAATATGATATTGATATTGACACAAAGATGCAATAGAGGTGAAAAGCAATGTGGGGCTTACTAATTATCCAATTGGTGATATTCGGCTATTTATGGTGTTATCTTGCAAAGCGGGTGGAGAAGCTAGCGATCAAAGGAGAATGACGATAATTGAGATAGCTGAGAGAAAGTATTACTAAATTTCGTAGATCTTCATGATATATTCATAACTTATTCATAACTTATTCATAAGTAATCTGTATAGTAATAGACAGGATTATTGCGTCTTAATGTAAGTATAACAAAAATGAGTTTGTCATTAGGGCCCTAAAAATGGGGGCGAAAAGGGGGACATATGAAAGTAAAAAAATGGTTTCAACACAAAACACTACCCTTGACCGTTGTATTCATATTGGGAATTATGGCACCAGTTATGGCGGCGGAATTACAGGAAACGCTGTCTTTAAAACAAGTGGTGGATACGGCTGTCAAGAATAATCCAGCCGTCATCGAGAGCCAAAAGCGCTGGGAGGAAAAACAGGCCCGCATCCCGCTGGCTAAAGCTTGGGCTAATCCGCAGCTTGGGATTATGAAAGATGATATACCAAACAGCAGTTTAAATCCCTTTGATGCAATGATGACTGAATATACATTCACTCAGGACATTATGAATCCGGCAAAACTCAAAGCCATGGGTAAAATGGCTGGTAGCGATGCTGAGATGGCTAAGGCCAATTATCAAGATAAGCAGATGGAGGTCTATACTACGGCTAAAACAGCCTATTATGACCTGCTCTATGCCGATAAAGCACTGGAAATCGGCAAGGAGAACCAGCAGCTTATGGGCCAGTTAGTTCAGATTGCTCAGGTTAACTATTCAACCGGGATGGTACCGCTGCAAGATACACTTAGGGCTCAGACTGAGTTTTCTAAAATGACTACTGATTTATTGAGTATGGCATCGATGGAGGCAGTGGCAAAAGCGAAGGTCAATACCGTCATTGGCCGTAAAGCAGATACGCCCCTCGCGGTGAAAGAAGAGTTCAGCGCTCCGCCCCCTGATTTCGATCTGGCCAAATTACAGACAGAAGCACAAACTGGTAAACCTGCTGTTGTAGGTATGGAACGGCAAGTGGAAATGGCAAAGAACGGTGTGGAATTGGCTAAAAAGCAGCAATTGCCGGATTATCAATTCAGCATTGGCTATAAAGATAGAAAACAAACTGAAATGGAGACTACACCTGATACCTGGAAAATGGAATTTATGGTCATGCTGCCCATTTGGCAAGGTAAGAACAAAGCAGAAATTAATTCGGCTGCGGCCAATTTGGATGCTGCCCAGGCTTCGTTAAACAATATGCAGAATATGACCGAGCTGGATTTACAAATGGCACTGACCGAGGCCCAGACTGCTTGGCGTCAGATCGATCTGTATAAAAATACGGTAATTCCTCAAGCGGAACAAAGCTATCAAGCCGGAGTTGTGAGTTATACCAATGGTAAAGTCGATTTCATGGCTGTTCTGGATAGCCTTAATGCCCTCCGTAATGTACGATTAGATTACTATAAGGCGCGAATCAATTATGAAAAAGCGGCTGCGAATTTAGAGAAAGCCGTAGGAAAACCATTATTTAACAGCGGGCTAGAGCCGTAATGAATGATCTGGACGAAAGGAAGAGGGTAGTATGATAGAAAGATTTGGGGGCAAAAAGAAGCTGATAATTGGTGTGACCGCTGGCGTGTTAGTTGCTGGTGCGGCAGGTTATTATATTTATAATCATAATAAACAACCAATAACGATGGATCATTCCGCACATCAAATGAGCAGCAGCCCTATTATGGCAATGGGCGATACCGTAACATTAGATGCAAAAGCGAGGCAGCTGGCAGGGGTGCAGACAGCACAAGCTGAAGTAAAGGCTCTTTCTAAGGATATAAAAACGACGGGTAAAATCGCGATGAATGAAAGTGGGCGGACTTATATTACTTCCCGGGTGGAAGGCAGGGTAGATGAACTGTATGTATCTGCCGATGGTGAAACCATTGGGGAAGGGCAGGCCATTGCCTCCGTGTATAGTCCTACTTATATAGCAGCGCAAGAGGAATATTTGCTGGCTTCTGAGAGTGTGCAGAAACTCAAGGGTGCTGGTAAAGATGTGGTGCAGATCAATAACCGATTATTAGAAGCAGCTCGAAGAAAATTGCAACTGCTCGGTGTATCCGATGAGGCAGTAGCCCAACTGGAACAGACGCGTCAAGCAAATGATCATATGACGATTTATGCTCAATTCGGTGGGACTGTTTTAGAAAAACTGCTATTGCCGGGGGCATATATTATGCCAGGAGAAAAGTTATATAGTTTGTCTGATTTATCTACTGTTTGGATGTACGCTGATCTTTATGAGAAAGATTTAGCTGATATTAAGGTTGGACAGCCGGTTACTGTGACAAGTAATGCTTATCCTGGTGAAGTCTTTAATGGACAGGTAACTTTTATCAATCCAATTTTAGATGATAGCAGCCGAACGGTAAAAGTTAGGGTAGCTATGGGAAATCCAGGTGGAAGGCTGAAGCCGAATCTATTTGTGAATGCTGATATCAGTATACCACTAGGTGAGAAACTGGTTGTGCCGGAATCTAGCTTGCTTGATACTGGTACCCGCAAGGTGGTATTTGTGGCACAAGGCGAAGATACCTTTGTGAAAAGGGATGTGGTAATTGGTAAGGAAGCGGATGGTTATATCCAAATACTCTCCGGGCTTGCGCCTGGCGAAGTCGTGGTTACAGCGGCTACCTTCCTCATTGACTCCCAGACCCAGTTAGGCAGCGGCAGTATGGCCGGCATGAAGATGTAGAGGGGGTGCAATATGTTAGATAAGTTAATTGAGTTTTCGCTGAAAAACAGAGTAATTATTATTGCTTTGTCAGTGCTCATTATCATTTGGGGTGTCTTCACGGTTCAGGATACCCCCATAGATGCCTTTCCCGATTTGAGTGAAAATCAGGTGCTGGTGTATGCTGATTGGATGGGACGTGGCCCGCAGGAAGTACAGGATCAGGTGACCTGTCCTTTGGAAACGGCACTCAGGGGACTACCGCAAGTAAAGGAAGTGCGATCGAATTCTTCCTTTGGCTTTTCCATGGTAACGGTTATTTTTGAAGATGGTGTGGATCCCTATTTTGCCCGGCAGGTAGTGAATGAAAAGGTACAACAAGCCATTCCTAAGCTGCCTAGTGGAGTGCAGCCTGCATTAGGTCCTGTTAGTACCCCCATGGGGCAAGTCTTCATGTATACCATTGAAAGTGATCGACATAATCTAGCAGATTTACGGACCGTGCAGGATTTTACGATTAAACAACAGTTGAGTGCTGTTCCTGGCGTAGCCGAAGTGGCTAGTATTGGTGGCTATGTTTTACAGTATCAAGTGAATGTAGATCCTAACTTAATGAAGGCATACCAAGTTACTGTTGGCCAGGTATTTAGTGCGATTGGGGCTAATAATGCCAACGTTGGAGCCAAAGTTGTGGAACAAAATGGCCAAGAATTTGTCATTCGTGGCCTTGGGTTAGTGCAGTCCATTGAGGACATTAAGAATATTGTTATTACTCAAAACAATAACATCCCCATCTATGTGAAAGATGTGGCGAGAGTAACCAATGGGCCGGATTTTCGCCGGGGTGTATTGACAAAGGATGGTTATGAGGCGTCTGGTGGTATTATCATTCAGCGCATGGGCGAGAATACACTGAATGTTATTGACCAAGTCAAAGCAAAAATCGCTGAAATTCAGCCAACCTTACCTCAGGGAATGCGCATTGTTCCTTATTATGACCAGACGGAACTGGTGAAAAATGCAGTGAATACGCTTAAACGAGCATTAATTGAAGAATTTATTTTAGTATCTATCATCGTTCTGGCCTTTTTAGGGAATTGGCGTTCTAGTATTATCGTGACAAGTGCTATTCCCATTGGTATTCTTATTGCTTTGATTGCGATGAAAGATATTCATTTATCAGCAAACCTAATGTCCTTGGGAGGCATCGCTATTGGGATTGGAGTTATGACTGATGCGGCTGTTGTTATGGTAGAGAATGTGTATCGTCATCTGGCCGAAAATGGCGGCCGACGAAATATTGTCGAAGTGACTTTAGAAGCTGCCAAAGAGGTAGCGGCGCCCATCTTTTTTTCCATTACTATTATCATTGTGACCTTCCTTCCTGTGTTTACCATGACAGGGACAGAAGGGAAAATGTATACTCCTATGGCCTTTGCAAAATCCTTTGCCATGACAGGGTCACTGATACTGGCATTTACCTTGGTACCAGTGTTATGCACCTTGCTATTGAAGGGTAAAATCAAAGAAGAAGACACTTGGGTTGTAGCTAAAATGCATAAGCTATATGTACCTTTGCTGAGAACAGTGATGAAGTATAAAAAGGCCACGATTGCTATGGCCGTAGTGGTGATTATCGCTGGATTTTCGTTATTGCCATTAATCGGAACTACCTTTATGCCGGAACTGGATGAAGGAACTTTTTTGGTCATGCCGACCATGCTGCCCAGCGTATCCTTGACGCAGGCGGTAGAATCGGCTAAGACCATGGATAAGCTCATTATGGAAATACCAGAAATCGATATGTCTGTAGGGAAAGTGGGGCGAGCAGAATCAGCTTTGGATCCAGCCCCAGTGAATATGATTGAGACAGTTGTTACGTTAAAGCCGAAAGAACAGTGGCGCCCTGGTATGACGAAAGAAGCCATTAAAGAAGAAATGACGAATAAATTAGCTAGTGTTCCTGGTCTGAATCTAGCCATTACCCAACCGATTGCTGGTCGATTGTCAATGCTGACAACCGGGGTAAGGACGGAATTGGGTATTAAGTTGTATGGGGAAGATCTGAAGGTCTTGCAGCAAAAAGCCTCGGAAATTGAAAAAGCGCTGGGGGATGTTCCAGGAGCGAGCGACTTATATGCGGAACGGGTTTATGGAGCACCTTATCTGGAAATACAAATGGATCGGGAAAAAGTGGCCCGTTATGGTCTTAGCATTGGTGACGTAGAAGACGTCATAGAACTGGCTGTAGGGGGTAAGACGGCCACGACTACCGTGGAAGGCAGAAAACGGTTTGACGTTTTGGTGCGTTACAACCGGGAGAATCGTGAAAATATTAATGCTATGCAAAACATCTTGATCCCAGTGACCGGTGGTGGTGCTAAGACAGCCGGTAGCGGTATGGGTGGCGGTATGGCTAGCAGCGGGGCGGCTAAGACAGCAGCTACTGCCTCAGCTGGCGGTGCTTACGTGCCATTAGGCGATGTAGCCAAATTTCAAGTTGTTGATGGTCCATCCATGATTAGCAGTGAAAATGGCATTTATCGCATTATTGTCCAGATGAATACCCAGGGCAGGGATGTGGTCAGCTTTGTTGATGAAGCTTCTAAAGTCATTAAAGAGAAGGTCGATTTACCGCCAGGTTATTCCATGAAATGGACTGGGCAGTACGAAAATCAACAACGGGCGAAAGCACGCCTCGGAATGGTAGTGCCAGCGGTTGTTGTTCTTACTTTCTTCTTGTTGTATATGAGCTTTAAATCCGCTGATGATGCCTTTCTTATTATGCTGAATATTCCCTTCTCACTAGTTGGAGGCATTGTAGCCATTTATGCTACAGGCACCTACATGACGGTGGCAGCGGCCGTAGGTTTTATCGCACTGTGCGGTATTGCAGTCCAAAATGGTGTGATTATGGTGAGCTATATTAAAGCACTTCGAAAAGAAAAACCTCTGGAAGAGGCAATTGTTGAGGGAGCTATTACGCGACTGCGGCCCGTTATGATTACTGCGTTGGTAGCTAGTTTAGGATTATTTCCCCTCATTTATTCCACTGGTACTGGAGCTGAAGTACAAAGGCCAATGGCTACTGTAGTTGTAGGCGGTTTGGTTACCTCGACGATTCTGACGTTGATTGTATTGCCTTGTATTTACTTAGTATGGCATCAATGGCGTGAGGGTAAACAAGCAGCTAAATCACCCGAAATTTCCATTGAAAAATAATTGATAATAATTAGGAGGTTTTCAAAATGAAAAAAAGTAAAGTAATAGTAGGAATTTTGTCCATGGCGGTGGTCTTGGCGCTGGTAACTGGTTGCAGTTCTAGTGAAAAACAAGCGGCGTCTCAGCCGCCTGCAAGTCAACAAAAATCTGGTCATGAGGGTATGGATATGTCGGGGCATGAAAATATGTCAATGCCTAAAGAAGATCCTATGCCTATGATGAAAGACATGGATCAGCAATTGCAAAGCTTAATGAAACAAGTAAAAGCTGGTCAGACTATGGAAGCGCAAAAAACGGCAGGACAACTGGCAAGTATTACAGAAAAAATTATGCCTCACATGATGGATAATGGTCTAAAAGACAGTTTGCGTAAAGCGGCTGGTGATATTAAGAATACTGTTAACGCTGGTAAAATAGATCCTAGTGCCCTGGAAACGAAAGTAAAGACGATGCAAGATGTTATGAAACAAACTACAACCGACTTGCAAAGCATGAAGCACCAGTGATAATTAACCAGGGAGGAGAAGCAGATCATGAGAAGATGGATAGTTATACTATTTGCCGGAATTCTTTTTAACGGCACAGGAGTGGTTCAGGCTTCTCCAGCCTCTGGTTATAGCCAGTTTATGCAGTCGTTAGATTCAATAGTATCCGGGGCGACCATGCCGGTAGCAGATGAGCAGCAGATTGTAGCTCGAGCTGTTGCCTTGCCTGCCGGGCAGTCAGCGCAAATTTTGGCTATTGCCAGGGATATGCTTGGTCAGCCGGTAGTATGGGGAGGAGCTTCGCCGGCGCAAGGTTTTGACTGCTCTGGTTTAGTACAGTTCGTATATCGGCAAGCGGGTATTAATTTGCCCCGGACCGCTGATCTACAGTTTTTGGTAGGGCGCACGGTATCGCCAGCTTCCCTGCAGCCAGGAGACCTAGTGTATTTTACTACCTATGAACCAGGTGCATCTCATGTAGGAATTTATATTGGCAGGGATAAATTTATTCATACCTCCTTTTCCCAAGGTATCGTGGCCATTGGGGATATGAATGATAGTTATTTTGTACAGCGATATTACGGCGCAAAAAGGGTATTATAATCAAAAATCAGGCAGCCTTTGGGTGCCTGACTTTTGATTATTATGCATGCTAGAGGGTATAGGTATAAGGCCGCGCCAGGTCCATGTTATTAACGCTTCGCCATTGGCATTTAACCTCCGCTTATAATAACATGAACCTGGCGCTTTGTCTCCATACTAAGAGGAGGCGCTGGTGCTTTTCTTATAATATAGAGATTGGAACTTTTGCTGATGATAGCAGCATCTATATGTCATTGCGAGCGTTAGCGAAGCAATCCCCTCCTTGCTAAGAGATTGCTTCG
>Ga0316613_10002669_pt1 | contig 11421 bp, 12 predicted proteins | sample OWC_soil_day10_C_2_FD_207647 | JGI IMG/M metagenome (GOLD analysis project Ga0316613, IMG submission 207647) | Wetland soil microbial communities from Old Woman Creek delta, Ohio, United States - OWC_soil_day10_CT_b | ecosystem: Environmental > Terrestrial > Soil > Wetlands | place: USA: Ohio... | reverse complement strand
AAAGATAATAAACATCGCTTTTTGAACTTCCCTTTTTAATTCATCACCTTTTTTACGTTTCCCGCTTGCATCTAATACATTTGTTCCCTGTACTTTCAATGCAACACTTTTTACTGTCATTACTGAATAATATTTATAAGGTATTATCAATTTGTCAAACAGTAAAGCAATTGCACCATGAATGATTGCAAGGTCTTTCATTGTTTTAACATTCTTTGAATAAAAAATATCTTCAATTGCAACGTTAGTTACTTTGTATTTTTTTACTAATTGTTTAACCTTTTCATATTGCTGTAGTTTGGTTGCATTTTTAATTGTTCCACATTCCAAGATTTCTTTATTATCGTTGCAAATAAAAAAACCTGTCGAATGAATCGACAAGTCAAGTCCAAGTATAATCATTTTAATCACCTTTTTCAAAATTCAAAGTCAAGAAGTCAGGTCAAAAAATGGTATTTTGTAGAGCAAAGCGTCGGAGGGTACTGACCGCCATCGCGTTTGATGATTTGGTAGTACCTTCCATTTTTTCTCCTTTTTCCTTTTTTATCATTTAAATTATCTGAATTGTTTTAAATTCCAATACAATTAAATTGTTTTAATTAACGGAATTTTGTATACAATAATCACAATTTCTTTCTTTTTATTTATTTCTCTATTACATTGTTAAATTGTTGCAAATAAAATAGGTTTTCTTATATATAAAAAAAGAAGTCTACATTAATCATCTCAAGACTTCTTTTTATTAGGAGTTGTATTTAATATATAGTCCATCACTTCTGTATCTAGTGGTATAGTTTGTTTTGTTCTATATCGCATTTGTTGTGCTGTTAGAAAAGAATATTCATTAGTATTTTTTGTGTTATATCCTTCTGTATCTTTTAATAAATACTTATCTATTAATTCATCGTATTCTTTTTGATTCTCGCATTGTTTAGTTAGCTTTATTAATTCTATAGTACTTACATCAATATAATCTTCTTTGTAAGATTCATCATCGTAATCATCATTTAATCCTTCCCACATATTCACTATGTTTTTATTATTCAACATCTTCTTTACCTCTTAATTTTTCTGCAACCTCTAATGCTTCAATTGTTTCTATACCTTCTAAATCAATCATAATGTTTCTAATGCCTTTTTTAATATGTTCATGTACTGTTGTCTGTGTTATACCTAATTCTTCTGCTACTATGTGTTGTTCTTTACCTCGTAGCAAACATTCTTCTACACAATATTTCTGTCTCGTTTTCAGTGTTGACATTGCTTTATTTATATCAATCAAAACACAATGTGCTGTGCCATTACCAGATTCAGCGAGTATTTTAAATATTTCTATATGTTTCAAAATGTATCGTACTGCTTTTTTATTTGTGTAATCACACTGATTTGCTAATGCATAATTAAATGCGTCCATCTTCCTTCCCTCCTACCACAATCATTTTTAATAATAAATAAGAAACATAAAATATAATTAATCCCATTAAAAAATTTGGTGATAAACAGATTACAAGTAATAAACTAATAATAGCTATAATACTAATTTCAAAATCAATTTTCATATTCACCAACCTCCTGTTTTGTTTTTATGTATATTAAATAGAATTAAAACCACTTTTTATTTGCTTTTATTTAAGTTGTTGTGAGAGTAAAATAGACAATTAATTAGTTGCTGATAATTCTTGTTAGGTCATTTTAGGCATAAAAAAAGAACCTACAAATTAATGTAGGTTCTTGATTAAATATATAATTATAAATATAATTCAGCCATTTCAAATAAATTTATGAATTTATATTTATCCGTCAGAAAATCTTCTTTTCTTAATCTTCTGCTATATCCATAAATGTATACACAAAATTTAGATAAAATACATTTACCTTTTTCAAACTGTTTATAATAATTTTCTTCTGAAACATCTATAATTGGTTGATATTCTTCAAGATTAGGTGAAAATATAGTACAAAATGCACTTGGGAATTGTTTATTGTTTTCCATCATATCTACAATACTTAAACGTAAATTCCTAATTAAACTATTAGTAATTATAGAAATGCTAGTAGTATGGTCTTTGTCTTTAATAACATCAGCATATTTTGCAATCTTAGCATCGTATTCTCTCACAACATAATAATTATCCGTTTCAAACTCATAAAGAATAATAATAAATAAAACTAAGATTCTATATAATTCTATTTTTAAATCAGGAATTAATTTGTAATTTTCATCATGCCCCCTAAAAGATTTCAACACAATAAATTTATTAAATACTTTTTTTATACGTCTTGGATTAGTAAAATTTATTGCATAGAAAAAATCTTTAACTATACCTTTTTCATTAGAATTTAATTCAAGTAGATAATATTCAATAATTTTACTAATATTACATTTAGGCATAGAAAAGGAAATATCAAATATTTTTTCTAAATACTCATTCCCTTTTACAACATCATTATATTTGTGAAAAACAGATTTATTGACAGATTCCTTATCCAGTCCACATATAAAAATTGTTCTTTTTCCATAACTGAAAAATAATTTTATAACAGAAAGTAATGTTAAAACATTTTCATGTTCACAACGGTCTAAATCATCTATAAAAACAATTAGTTGTTTATCATTATTTTTTCCAAGTATGGAATCTTCAAGTTCTTGATATGCTTTTTTAAACTCACAGATTTTTTCATAAAATGTAGTTTCATCTAATATTTTATTATAATTTTCTACTTCTTGTATTAATTTTTCTCCATTAAATTTTATTCCTGGAAATATATCTACAGTAAGACTTTTCCCCACCCCTTTAACAATAGCACCTAAAGATTTATATAAATGATTTCTCATATCTTTTTGCTCTATATTTTCATTTGTTGCACTTATTACATCCATCAGCGATAAAGCAATATTTGAATCAGATTCATGTTGCCAAGATTCAAAAAAAACTGTTTTATATTTATCATCTAATATTAAACTTCTTTCTATCCATTGCATTAGAGATGTTTTTCCCGAACCCCATTCACCATACAACGCAATCATTTTAACTTTTTGTTTTGACTGCTCAGACATGTATTTCAAAAAGTCTATAATCATTTTACCTTTTGGCATTGTATTAAAACAGTCATTTAACTCACTTAATTCTTCTGGATTATTGTGCCTATACATATCTAAACCATACTGTGTCATTTTCAACGCCACCTTAAATAAAGTATTATTTTATATTCGGCAATTAAATTCAAAATCCTACAAACAATACCATCAAACCTTGGGAGAATAAAAAGAAAAAAGACCTGTAAAGCTTGCAGGTCTTTAGGTTGTATTCATTTTTTTGCAATTAATTCTTCAACTTCTTTTTGAAAATTATTTTCTTTGCCTTCAAATAATTCAAAATTTGCATCCCATAAATTTATTATCTTATCAATTTCTTCTGCTTCATAACTATAACAACCCACTTCCACCCACATTTTTTTTAATTCTTTTGTTTTTTCTTCATACTTTAATCTATGTTTATTTACCACATTTATAGATTTATAAATATATGCATACATTTCATTAGAATTTAAACCCCTATTTTTAATTTCACATTTCAATATATTTAATCGCTTTGGTATTTCTAGTACGTCTCTATCAATATCTTTTAAATATTCCTGCTGAAAATCACGTTGTTCTTGAATCCATTCATATAGAGTCTGACATCCAAAATGTTTTACAATATTTCTCTTTATTTCATTAGCTGATAAATCAGATGCAATAATATTCTTTTCTATATTTTCGCTGTACTTATTAGTTAATGAAATTATTGATTGTTTAATACTCACAACAATTAAAATACATATCGTCATTACCATACAAGACAATTGTATGATTTTTATGTTTCGTAAACAAAAATTATTATAATCATCAAAATAAAATATATACTTTTCATAATTAAAATATACTATTAGAATTATTAAAAGAAAAACAGGTACTTTTACTTTCATATAATTAATAAGCCAAAATTTATAAGAATCTATTCTTAAATCTATTATTTCATACTCAATTTTTTTAATTTTCTTTTTTCTATCATGAATAAAATACCGAATTGGGTTTGATATAATTATTAAGATATATGAGCAAATAAACCATTCATTTAATGTAAAATTATATTTGAATACATTAAAATATAACGTATCTGATTTCCAATTCAAAAAAATAGCAGTAAAAATGATTATACCCCACATTAAAGCATTAATAGAAAAATTATAATTTCTAACCCCATTTGATAAATATACTTTATTATATTCATTACAAAGGTCTAGCCATAAACGATATGCAACTAAAACAAAATTAGCAAGTGCTGTAAATATCACAAGAAAATTTCCTTGTTCGCTTTGATTAATCGGAAAAAACTCAAATATTTTATATCCAATTGCCCCTATTGCTGTTAACAATGCCAAAATAGTAAATCCCGTATTTCTAGTTTTTACAATCTCTCTATCATTTATTTTCACAGCATAATCCAACAAATCTTTTCTTGTTAATGGTGCATCCGCATTATTTTTTTCTTTTTCATCTGCCATTATTTCAACGCCACCTTAAATAAGTATTATCTATACTATATTCCGCATTTTCTCCTAAAATCCTACAAGTAAAAAAATAACCCTACCAATTTGAAGTGAACCAGAAGTAATGTACAGAAAATAAAACCCCAGTCATAGATTAATTATCTACAGTTGGGGTATTTTGTCATTGTCCGTTTTTTTCGGTTCAGTTCAATTAATTGGTAGGGTGTTTATTATTATTTTATTAAACGATGTTCCAATTTTCATCGGTTGTTGATACTGTTGGTGTTAATTCTTCTAATTTAGCAATAGCTTTTTCTAAACTTTCTTTAGTTTTTGTAATATTACCATTGATTTTAACTTGTTCAGCTTCATCTGTTGAAGTTTTTAATGTTTCTTCTAAATTTGCAATTTTAGTTGTTAATGTTTCCGCACGTTTTTTTGTGAGTGCTATTACTTTATCATTATCCATTATTTCTTTTACTTTTGCATCTGCATTAATATTTGTACATAGTGCTTGTAGTTGTGCAATCAATGCTTGTGCATTTGCTTTTGTTACTATTTTTTCTTCTGCATTTTGTGTTTTCAAATTAGTAATTCGTTCTTGTATAACCTTACTTAAATCTTTAGTCATTTTAAGATTAAAAATTTCTTTTTGTACAGATTGTTTTGTTGTAGCAGGTAAACCACTTTCTATTCTGCGTTGTTCTTCCAAATGATTTTCCCACATTAATCCCAAATGTCCTGCATAGGCTTTACTCATATTTAATTCTTCGCCTATTTGTTTATAACTCTTACCTTCTAAATTTTTCAAATCATAAACAGTTTTTGCTTTTTCTAATTCTTGCATTTCTTTACGTGCATTATTTGTAATCATTGCAATTTTCTTTTCTATTGCTTCTTTTTCTATTTTTTCTCTTTCTAGTCTTTCTCTTTTTTCTTCTTCATTTTCTTCTATTGTTTCTTTATTTTTTTCTTTACTTTCAATAATTTCTGCTTTAATGCTTTTATATTTAGTTGTTGTTTTTAATCCCAGTGTTGTTATTGCTTCAAATCTAAGATGACCATCTAAAACTCCAAATTCAGCACCTTCTTTTGCAAATTCTTTTTCTTCATCCGTCAATTTTCTAAGGATAATTGGATAGATTTGACCAAACTTTTTAATTGATTCTACTAAATCACTTGATTTTTTACTTTCTGTATCTTTTAGTGTGTTTGTTAAGTGTCTAATATTTGTCGCTTGTATTGCATATTCATCAATTTTTGTTAACTCAATCATTTCCATTTTTATCATACTCCTTTTTAAAAACGTCTTATGATAAGACGTTTTATTTCTTAACGATATAGTAACATATCATTTTGATGCTGGCTATATTATTTCGTCTTTTTAATAATTATATTCACAATTTTATTAAATTTAGTTAATATAACCACTTAGATTACATATAATATTAGTAGTAAAAATAATAAACCTTATTTATTTGATTCACTTTGGCACAATTACAATGATAACGGTTGTAATTGTGCCTATTTTTTTATTTATTTCTTAATTTATTAGCTATTATTTTAGATATAACCACATCTATTTTGTTGGTTAATGTTTTGTTGATTCTAGCTTTATATTTTTTACTAATCATCAGCAACATTTCTTCACTTAGATTAAATTCTATATCCAAAGAATATTTTAGTATTTTCTTGAAATATATATCATCAATCATTGGTTCAAAATTATCTATCACAAAATAAAGATATTTTGTATTTCTATTTTTAATACAAATAGTTATAATCTTTTTCAAGTAATCAACATCATTAATTTTTATGATGTTACCTTTAACTTCACTTGGCTGTATTACTTTTAAATCATTCCAGTTGTTCGCCTTTAATAATTTAATTAACCACATTTTCAGCACCTCCTATACTGTCCCATAAAGCATTTTCAGCACTTTCTTCAATTTTGAATGTTTCAAATTTCTTGATAAAATCCATTCTGAAAGGTGAACCATCACGTGTTTTGAATGATTCTATTATCCCAAAATTCGAATTAATATCTTTATCCAATTTAATAGCAAAACCATAGTCGATGTGGTCTGATACCGCATCAGAATTGGCAACGTGGGCAGAACTACTTGTATCTGATTTTTCCCCTTCTCGGTTCATCTGTGCCCCACTGATAAGAATATAAGAATTATCACGTGCAAAGTTTTTAAGGTCAAAAGCTATTTGACCATGTTTTAGACGGTCATCTTTTTGTGGAATACTTGGCATCATTATCCCTGCATAGTCGATTATAACAGCATCATATTTTATATTATAATTCTTTTCTAGTTCTTTTACTTTTGATTTGATTGTATTTACATTACATCCTGCATTGATTTCCACTATATCTAATCTACTTGTATGTTTTATTCCATTGTCATCAATATTATTTTTCATATTGTCCAATTTTTGTTTTAATATCATTGCTTCTATTTCATTGAATTCACCAGATTTCATTTTCCATGAAGGTATATTAGTTACTAAACTATCTAATCTTCTTGCATAATCCTCTTTGCTTATTTCTAGTGTAAAAAATAATACATTTTGCTCTTGTTTCCAAAAATTGTATCCCAGATTCAACATAAATATAGATTTACCTGCACCTTTTCTGCCGATAATATAGGTCAATTCACCTTTTTTCATTCCAACTATCGCTTTATCTATTGTATTGTAATTTGTTTTAACTAAATCTGTCATTAAATCTTTATTTGTATATGCTTCATACCTTTTGTCTGTATCTGTGTAATTAATGCAAGTGTTTTTATAGTTGGATTGTTGTGATTGGAATTCTAGTATTTGTCGCATATCTTTTGTTATATCTGCGTTTTTATCGTTAGCAATTTTTTGTGCTAAATTAAATTTCATCTTGCTTAATTTATCTGATTTAAGAAATTCTATTGTTGCAAGTAAATCAGCATTATCAACTGTTTTAGTCATAATTGCGTTTTGTTGTTCTAAGATAAAACAAGAAACATCATTACTATCTGCTTTTTCTTGTTTAAATAAGTTGTCCACAAATTCTTTTGTAATAATCCCATTAAATTTTTTATAGTAGAATTTTAAAAGTTGGAATACGGTTCTTTTTGAATCTGCTGTGAAGTAATCTACATTAACTGCATTTACAACAGTTTCTAAATAATCAACGTTGCTAAAAGCATAAGCTAATATTTTATCTTCATTTTTATTTAATAAGTTCATTTTTGATTACCTCCAAATGTGCTTCTAATCCTTTTACAATTTCTACTTGTTTTATAATTGCTTCTTTAATCTGCATAATAATTTCTTCATCTAAACCTTTATCATTTTCGTTTTCGCGGTAACAATCTAGCATTTGTTTTGCTCTATCATATTCTAGTTTAATTTGCATATATTTTGGATATTCTCTGTAATCCGTTATATTTTCTTCTTGTTTTTCTATCTTGTTAATAGATTCTTTATTTTGTCGAGTAACTTGTGTTGTGGCAAGTTGCTCGTTTTTTTCATTTTCATCTATTAATTCAAATTTGTATTTAAATGAACCTAATCCGACTTCTGATAAATTTAACATGGTTTCAATAATTTCTCCAACTGTATTAAATTTCGATTTATTATTATAGCTATTTGTTAGTTTTTTTATATCTTTATTCATTTTCAATAAATTAATAATGTAATAATAATTCAATACATCACTTATATTTTTTCCGATTATATAATCAAAAATGATTGAAGAAAAATCTGTTGTAGGTGGTTTATTAATTATTTTTATTTCTGTTTTTTTATTATTGTAATTAAATGTAATTAACTTATTTTCTTTTAGTTCATCTAAGTATTGTTTCAAATGTGATTTTTGAATTTTAGATACTATAGATAATTGTGTATAACTAACATTTACTATATTGGTTGCAATGTTTGCTTTTTGTCTTAATATAACAAACAATTTTTTCGAATTATCCCTAATTTCTTGATTAAATAATATTGTGTTTTCTAACTTTATAAATTGTTTCATAAATTTACACCTCCTTATTTGTTATATATTTCGTTAGATTATATTTTTCTAATATATATCTATCAAAAATTTGATAATCTTCTTCATGGAATTTGCAAAATGATTTGTATTTTGTTTGTTCTACAAGTCCTGCTTTTAACCAATTTCTTAGTGTTTCAGCACTTAAATTATAATGGTTTGCTATCGTTGCTATTCTGATATAATCTTTTTTCATTTTAATTCCTCCTGCTTTGTTTTTGTTTTTACATAATGTATATAAAATATCTACAATCAAATATATTAGTTATTACAAACTTTTTTTATATTTTTTTGTATTTATAAATATATTATATAAATTACATATTTCTTTTTTAACTTGATTTCATAATTAATATAAAAATGAATTAAAGGTTAATTACTTCATTGCAGGAGTAATAAAATAATTAACATCGTTACCTATACTGTTACTTTTATCGTTACATAAGTAACAACATTTGTAATAACATAGGTAACAGTATAGGTAACAGTATAGGTAACGATACAGGTAACACCCTAAAACCCACAAACCCATATACCACCTGCTCCAGCAGGCATTATTTTTTAGGGGTTAGATAATAGATAATAAACAATAGATAATAGATAATAGATTGCTTCGCAATTTATCTATCTCTTATCACACTAATAATTAAAACAATTAAGGCAACAAAAGAAACTGTTTATCTGGGGAAGGTAGATTTGAGCCGTAAGGCGAAAATCGTTAGCTTGTAAACAAGTTCCGCATTTTGTGAAATAAATAACTCTTTTATACAATTACTGTTACAATGCATCTACAATACGCATAGTTTGTATACTACACGCCCCAGAATCGTTTCTAAGGCATTTTAATGATTGATACATACAAACTATAGTGCATTGAAAAACACAGTTACTATTTAGCTTAATTTGAAAGTCAAAACATCATCTATTATAGATAGAATATTATTTATTAGTCATTCTGATATTATTTGTTACATTTGTTTAAAACTCTTAATAATGTACGAGTAAATGTCTTGTCTGCAAAATCACAAGCAAAATTATAAAATTGTTCATCACTTAATTTTTGTTGTTCCTCTTTTTGCTGTTGTTTTGTAGATTTATATGTATTTAAGTTAGTTACATTGTTCATCATTAATACCTCCATATATATATATTATTGTAAAGATTATATGTAAATCTAAAACTTATACAACTGGCTATACAACGTCCACAATTGACTTCTAAGCGTTTTTATATTTAACTAAATACTAACTTGTACAGTGTAAGGATTTAAGCATGTAGCATTATGCTACTTCACGCATTGTTAATACTATTTGTAAATTATCTTTCTCTTGCTCTGTTAAGTGACTGTAATTATCACGTTCAAATATTCTGATATCAATATCTTTTATTTTGTCGATATGTTTTATAATAAATTTGTAAGATAATTTTTGGAAATAAATTATTGTATACCAATCAACTTTATCACTATATTTTTTAATAAACGATTCTGATAATTTTTGATACATAAGAAAGTTTAAATTCTTACATAAATAATCAATATTATTTTCTATAAATGCTTCTGATAAAGTTTGGTTTTGATAAAATTCTTTGCAATCTAAATCAGTTAAATATTGTTGAAAAAAAGATTCTTTTAAATAACTTTTAGATATTGCTTTTTGATAATAATTATTGTAGCAATACATATTAAATTCTCGTTTATCTCTACTCTCTATATATCTAATTTTATCTCTTATAATTTGAAATGTATGAACACTAAAACTTCTTCTTTCTTCTTGTTTTAGTACTTCTGTTGCTTCATATGTAGCTATAATTTTAGCTATTTCTTTCATCACAATTTCATAATTATTCCCCATACTGGTGTGTATTTGGCAGTAATACAATGTATCATCGCTAAAGTTCGCATATCCATTTTTCAGATATTCTTTTAATTCTTCAATGATTTTTGCTTGCTGTTGTTGCAATATTTGTTTTTTGGTCATTTCCTTCCATCCTATTTTATTTTATATATATGTAAAATTGATTTAGTTGATAGTTAAGCAGTTCATGAACCTGCATAATTTCACCATATAATTCAATATCAATTTCCAATTATTTACAGTTAACACAAACAGAACAGGCAAGAGAAAGGTGTGTTTGAACAATACTACTATAGTCTTATCAGTAGTATTGATTTAACTTAGATTAACACTATTAGCATTAATCTTGCCCCTCTCGTGCCTGTCCTGCATGAACCGTTCACGCTTCGTTCTATATTCATCGTTTTCAATTTGAAGAAGTTGTAATTACATATTACTACATGCATCAGAATTTGTCAACAGATATTTTAACATAAAACATTTTTCCTTGTCAATAGTTTTATAATAATTTTTATAATAATTTTTTGTCTAAAAAGTATCAACCGTTGATACTTTTTACTTTTACAACTGTTGAAACCTCCATAAATCAATTTTAAGCCTTTCTATTTTTGACGTATACTTACTATTGTAGAATCACAATAAAAACGCTTATAAGCTAATTCTGTGCGTTGTTTGCTGTTGTGTTCAATTAGAATTATCGTAAATTGCAAAATAACAAGATTTTTTAATGGCTCTACACAGCGGTTCTGGTGGTGTACTTTTATTTTGTTGTGTGGGGGTGGGACGCTAAAATTAATAAACTAACTTACTAACCAAATTTCTTTATTAGAATGAACACTACAACTGAAATTATTATATAAAAAGAGATTACTGGATGTTTACCCATCTTTTCTAAAATGGCAAAAAATAAATATATATATACAAATATCGCTATAAACGAGCCAAATATGCCCCCATCTCCACCGCGAGCATAACATATAGATGGTATAGATAAAA
>Ga0316613_10002667_pt1 | contig 11435 bp, 13 predicted proteins | sample OWC_soil_day10_C_2_FD_207647 | JGI IMG/M metagenome (GOLD analysis project Ga0316613, IMG submission 207647) | Wetland soil microbial communities from Old Woman Creek delta, Ohio, United States - OWC_soil_day10_CT_b | ecosystem: Environmental > Terrestrial > Soil > Wetlands | place: USA: Ohio... | reverse complement strand
AGGAGCAGGAGACCCGTTTCAGCGAGCGCATGGTGAACCCCATCAAGCGCTGGAAGCTGAGCCCAATGGACATCGAGGCCCGCAAGTACTGGGTCGAGTACTCACGTGCCAAGGACCTGATGCTCGCGCACACGGACCGCAAGGCGGCGCCGTGGTACATCGTCGACGCCGACAACAAGAAGCGCGCCCGCCTGAACTGCATCACCCACCTGCTGGGCCAGATACCCTACAAGGACCTGAGCCCTGTCGAAGTCGATCTTCCCGCTCGCCAGCCCGACACAGGTTATAAGCGGCCGAAGAAGTCGAGCCAGAACTGGATTCCCGAGGTCTATTGAGCCCTGGCGCGACGCAATCGCGACACCGAATCGACACCATTGAGCTGCCACCCGTGCCGTCCCAGTCCCCTGAGGAGCTTCCGATGATTCAGCGACTCCACGTCGGCCCCCGCATGTCGCAAGCCGTCATCCACGGCAATACCGTCTATCTCGCTGGACAGGTCGCGGCCGATCCGACCAGGGACGTCCCCGGGCAGACCCGCGAAGTGCTCGACGCCATCGACCGGCTGCTCGCTGAAGCGGGCACCGACAAGACACGAATCCTCTCCGCGACCATCTACCTCGCCGACATCGGCACGTTCGCGCAGATGAACTCCGTCTGGGACACCTGGGTGCCGCAGGGTCACACCCCCGCCCGCGCCACGGTCGAAGCGAATCTCGCCGCACCGGCGTACAAGGTCGAGATCCAGGTCATCGCCGCACTTCTGTGATCCGTCAGCGACGGCCCAACACCCGCCCATTGGCCTGTCCCGTCCGACACCCGTTGCCAGCGATACGCCAACAGTGCTCACCACGTCGACAAGCCAATTACCGCCCCATAGAACAGCACGACAAAGCCGCCCACCTCGGCCGCAATCAGTGACCACATCAACGCTTCGATCATGACTCGCGGCAACGTGGCCGTCCCGAGCCGGAACGGGGCGCGCATCTGGTTGTCCGTGTCCTTGAGGAGCGCGTGCACGAAGTAGGTGGCAATCGCGATCCCGAAGTAGCCTTCCAGCGCGACGACGGCCGCGAGTTCGACGCCACGGCCGAGCGAGCTCAGCTCTGCAAACTTCCAGACCACCAGGCTCGCAAAGGCATACATCAGCGCGGCGCGATGCAGGATGTCGACGTAAGGGTGCGCCTGGCCCGTCGGCGAGCCCATGATCGCGCGATATTTCCAGACGCCCGTCAGCAGGCCGATCAGGAAATAGACCCCGGAGCCCAGCAGCGCGATGCGTTCAGCATCATCCATGAAAGATCCCCCGTAGTGATGCTGCGACCCACCCCAGCCCGGTCATGCGCGCTCACGATAGCCAGCGCCCCCGATTCTTCCTTCCAACCCTCCGGCCGCTGCCGATACAATCGATCAAACCGCCGCGCAAGGCGCGGATCAGCCTCGCGCACCCATTTCACTCGCGCGGCTTCTTCGGCCGCTCCATCGCTTCCAGGCGGATCAGCGCCGCCTTGAACATCCCGGTGGCCTCGGTGCTCGACAGTCCACGCGCCGACGCTTCGCGCACGGCCTTCAGCAGTGCCGCTTCGAACCGAATCTGTGTCGCGTCCCCGACGCCCGTTTCGCGCCCTTGGCTCGAAATGCAGAGCGTGCCGTCCTCGCGTTCCTCGAGACACCCGTCGGCGAGCAGGCGCGAATACGCCGCCTGCACGTCCGCGACTTCGATTGCCAGCTCGCCGGCCACGCGTTCGCTCGTCGGCAGCAGCGCCCCAGCCGGCAGCTGTCCCGCGTCTACGTCGTTGCGGATCACCTGGTACAGCCGCTCCGCCAGCGACGGCCCCGACTTTCCCTGCATCGCCCGCCGCCAGCGACCCGTCCGCGTTGCCCAGTATTCCTCCATGCTCGTCGACCTCCAGGTTCGTCCGTACCTATGCCTGCAAGACCACCCCGTGCGCCGCCGTGCGGCGCGACAACAAGCTGCTCATCGCTACCCACGCAACAGTCGGTTGAAAAACTCTACCGTCCTGCCCCAGGCCAGCGCGGCGGCTTCCGGGTCGTAGCGCGGCGTGGTGTCGTTGTGAAAGCCATGCTGTGTGTTCGGGTACCAGTGCGCCGTGAACTTCACGCCAGCCGTCGTCAGTGCCTCCTCGTACGGCGGCCAGCTTGCGTTGACCCGTTCGTCATTCGCAGCGAAATGCAACAACAGCTCAGCCTTGATCGCTCCGACACCCTCGAGCGGCGGTGCACTCCCGTAGAACGGCACCGCCGCCGCCAGGTCCGGTAAAGCCACCGCCAGCCGATTCGCGATCGCGCCGCCATAGCAGAAACCGACGACGCCGAGACGGTCGTTCGTGCCGGGCTGAGAACGCAGGAACTGAGTCGCCGCGATGAAGTCCTCGAACGCCTTCGGCTGATCGAGCTTCGCGAACAGCCCGCGCGCCTGATCCTCGTCGCCCGGATAGCCACCCAACGGAAAGAGCGCATCGGGCGCAAGGACCATGAAGTTCTCGAGCGCCACGCGCCGGGCGACGTCCTCGATGTGCGGATTCAGGCCGCGGTTCTCGTGCACGACCAGGACGAGTGGCAGCGGTGCACTGGCCTTGGCCGGGCGAACCAGATACCCGCGCGCGCGCCCATGGCCCTTCGGCGAGTCGTAATCGACATAGCGACCTTCGAGCCGCTCATCAGTCGGCGCAATCTGCTGCGCCTCCGCAAAGCGCGGACTCAATGCACCGAGCAGTCCGGCAGCCGTCATCGTCCCGACCGCGAACCTGCCGACCCTCTCGAGGAACGTGCGTCGGTCGATGTCGCCGTGCACGTACTGGTCGAACACCAGCATCACCTCGGGATCAAAGTCACTCGCACGCTGCATCGGCTGATGGCCGGACATGATCATCTCCCCTGATCTGCCGCTCAGGGTATCGCAGTCGCCCGCAACTCCGCCAACCGCTCGAGCAACCGCCGCACATGCCCCTGCTCGATCATCGCGCCCCAGTGTCCGTCGCAGAAGCGCTCACCCCGCACGCAATACGTCAGCATCGTCTTGACCTGACCTAGACTCGCGTGCCGCACCAGGGCGCGGTCCTCGAGCATGTGTCCGGCCTCCTCCGGCACGTAGCCGAAATCCATCCAGCAGTCCTTGCCTGCCGCCTCGAACAGCTCTTTGACCACTTCTTCGTACACGGGCCAGGGCATCACGTACGCGCCGTCGGCCTGCTTCTCTCCGCCACCCCACTCCCGGACCGGGGCGAACCCGTCCGCAGTTAACCTGGGCAGGAACGCGATCAGCTCGTCAATCGCCCGGCGTGGCGGCAACCTGTGTTTCACGGCCTGGTCCGCTGCACAGTGGTCGATTGTTTGAGGATACCCTACGCCGACACACCCGAAGCACCGCGCCGCACGACCGCTCTGCGTCAGTGCACCTGGCCGCAGCCTAGAATGTCGAGATGGTCCATCCGATAAATGCTTGAAGACATGAGGCTCGTTCGGGCCGTGCTGCCATTCATCGCCGCTGTCGCGATCACTTACGGGCTGCTGTGCGCGTGGGTCTATGCGACGCAACGCGGCCAGATCTATTTTCCGACCCCCGAGTCGCAGAACCCGGACGCGCAGGACCAGTGGCTCCAGTCGCAGGGTGAGCGGATCAAGCTGTGGGCGGTTCCGCGACCGGGGCCAGGAGCCCTCATCTACTTCGGCGGAAACGCGGAGGACGTGGCGGGCAACATCGAGTCGTTTGCCGCGGCATTTCCAGATCGTTCGCTCTTTCTGGTCAACTATCGCGGCTATGGCGGCAGCTCAGGGCAGCCCTCCGAGGCGGCCCTCCGCACTGATGCGCTCGCGATTTTCGATCATGTGAGTCGGAAGCACTCCGACGTTGCGGTCATGGGTCGTAGCCTCGGCAGTGCGGTTGCCCTGCAGCTTGCGAGCCAGCGCCCAGTGTCGCGGCTGGTGCTGGTCACGGCGTTCGACAGTCTGGTCAACTTGGCGAAGCATTACTTCCGTTGGTTGCCGGTTGGACTGCTGCTGCGCGACAGGTACGACTCGGCCGGTGTCGCGCATGAGGTACGGGCGCCGGTGCTGCTCGTGATTGCGGAGCGAGACGAGATCATTCCGCGCGGCCGCTCGGAAAAGCTGGCGAGTGCTCTTGCGCCAGGGCAGGTCGAGGTCGTCGTGGTGCCTGGTGTGGGACACAACACGCTCGACCTGTCGCCGGAATACCTCGAGGCAGTGCGGGGGTTCCTGGGGGCGACGACCAACGCTGACGAGGGACACTGAGCGAGCTTGATGCGCGTATAATCGGCTTGATTGACGGAAGAACAGCCATGAAACTTAGATTGCCGACCTGGCTCTCGACCCTGTTTGAGCGGGACGAGCCAAAGCAGCGTTGGACTCCGGCCGTTCGCCGTGCGCCGACCTCTGCGTACCACGCGGTAAGCATCAGGCCGGGGCTGGTGTGCTGCCAGGCATCGAAGACGTTCGGCAACATGCGATTCCTCGTTGGCAAGGCGCCGCGAATCCCGCTGCCGGAATGCAACTCCCCTTCCTGCACCTGCGTCTACACTCATTATTCCGACCGGCGCTCCGGATCAGATCGGCGCGTCACTCTGGCAGATCCGACTTCACCGGGCGGATACAATCGACGCATGAACCGCGGCCGTCGTTCGACTGATGTAATTGCGTGGAACGACCCGACACTGAGCGCGTAGGTCGATCGCGGTACGGCTGTTGGCGAGGCGCGCCGGCGGCTTGGGTGCCATGGACCGACCGCCGGACTTACTCGCCAGCGGCGACCGTCGGCTTCTGAGGCGACAGCAGTTCGAGGAAGTCGAGCACGTCGGCGCGCTCGGCGGCGTTGCGGACGCCGCCCATGTCCATTTTCGTCCCCGGCGCAAACACCTTCGGACCGGACAGGAACCGATCGAGCCTTGAGCGATCCCACGCTCCCCCGATTGCCCGCAGAGCCGACGAATACTCGTACCCCTCGACGCTCGCGACCCTGCGCCCGATGACGCCCCACAGCGGCGGACCCTCGAGCAGCGGCTCGTCCCGCTCGTACGAGTGACAGGCTGTACAAGCTTCGAACGATTCCGGGACTTGCAGCTCGCCCTCCGCCGCCCAAGACCCGTCGATCAGCAGGACGGCGCAGATCGCAATGGCAGCCAGTCGCCTCCCCTCTTCGTCGAGGTGCGGCGGCCTGTCGAAACCTCGATGGCACAAGTCCACGGTGCGCATGTTCGAATGACCACCCTGAAAGCGACCGCGACGATCATGCCTCCTTACGCGGGCATCGGCAACAATTCCCCGGGGCCGGTAGCCGATCCGCGCCTGCGGTGATACGGTGCATCTCCGTAAGCAGGAGACGCAGATGCGCTGCATGACGCTGGTCCGATTCCCTGCGCCCACCGGCCTCGACGGTGCGAGGTTTCGGGCCGTGCTCGAGGACGCCGTACCGCGCTATCGGAAGATTGCCGGCCTGCACCGCAAGTACTTCCTGGGTAACGATACGCACGGCGCGCAACCGGAGCTGCAGTACTTCGATCTGCACGCACTGGTCGACAACGACGCCAAGATCGCCAGCATCGACGCCTGACGAGGCGGCTATTCACGCATCGACCACGAAAACTGTGGCCTCCCTCCCCTCCCCCGCTCTCGAGCACTTTGTCCGCGCAACGCTCGGCTGCAAGTGCCCGGATGAGGTCTTCCAGTCGGTTGCGATCGACCGTGCCGACAGCCACACGCGCCTCGTGGTTGGCAAGCGCCTGCTGATCTACGTGCTCGAGATCCCGCCTGGAAAGGCTGCTGGCAGAGCTCTGGCCCGGTTGACCGAGCAGGGAATCGGGGAACGGAACAGCGCGCAACTGAATCGCTTCCGCCTTGTCGTCGCCTCGACGAATCCGGCGCTGGCCCGGACGGACGCCCAGTCGACCTTCGCCGAAGTCGCGGGAACTGACGACCGGGCTCACCTGCACGTGATATCCACCAACCAGCTGCCGGGCGAACTCCGTAGCGAACGGCCGAGTATCCGCAGCAGTCAGGCGTTGTTCGCGGGGCTCCTCGTCGCGCTCGGTGCCACGTTGGGCGTGCATGTCGAGGCGGAAGGAGTTCGAAGCGATTCGGCTTCCGCAATCCCCGCCACCGCGCCGGCTCCGCCGGTCGCGGACGTCAGGCCATTCACCGTCGAGTCGCCGCACGGCAACCGCGTCGACAACTACTACTGGCTGCGTGACGACACGCGCAAGAACGCCGACGTGCTGGCGTACCTGGCCGCCGAAAACGCCTACACGGACAAGATGCTGACGCACGTCAAGCCACTCGAAGAGAATCTTTACCGCGAAGCCGTCGCCCGCACCCGGCAGGACGACTCGAGCGTTCCTTACCGGAAGCGCGGCTGGTGGTATTACACCCGCTACGACGCCGGTCGCGAGCACCCGGTCTACGCACGCAGGAAAGGGTCATTGAAGGGGCCCGAGCAGGTCATGCTCGATGGGCCGCAACTCGCAATCGGGCATGACTACTACGAGGTCGGGCAACTCGCGGTCAGCCCGGACAACCGGCTGCTGGCGTACGCCGACGACACCGTCGGCCGCCGCCAATACACGTTGCGGTTCAGGAATCTCGCCACCGGACAGACGTTGCCGGACAAGGTGGAAAACGTCGAGGCATCGCTCGCCTGGGCCGCCGACAGTCGCACGGTTCTATATGTTGAAAAGGACCCGGTGACGCTGCTCGGCCTGCGCGTGCGCAAGCACGTCCTGGGCACCGATCCCGGCACCGATCCCCTCGTCTACGAGCAGGACGATGACAGCTTCTATACGACGGTCGGCACGACCAGGGACGGGCGCTACATCGTCATCTACGCAGGCAGCACCGTTTCGTCCGAGATGCGCTTCGCCGATGCTGCGGATCCGACGTTGTCGTTTCACGTCTTCCTGCCCCGGGAGAGAGGCCACGAGTACCAGGCGCAGCACCTCGACGGACGCTGGATCATTCGCACCAACTGGCAGGCGAAGAATTTCCGCCTGATGGAGGCCAAGGTCGGCGAGCAGGATGACCGATCGAAGTGGCGTGAGCTGCCCGGAAACCGCGCCGATGTTCTTGTGAATGATTTCGCGGCATTTCGCGGCTTCATGGCCGTCGACGAGCGTTCGGGCGGCCTGCGCAGGATCCGCATCCACCGCTGGTCGGCGGCAGAGGACTCGTTCATTCAGCCCGACGATCCTACCTACACGTTTTCGCTGGCCGCCAACCATGAAGTCGACACGGACCTCGTGCGCTACTCCTACGAGTCGCTGTCGACGCCGGCATCGACGTACGACTACAACGCGCGAACCGGCAAGCGGACGCTGTTGAAGCGCGATCCGGTGCTCGGCGAATTCAGTCCTGCCAGTTACTCGACCGAGTTCATCTGGGTCACGGCCCGTGACGGCACGACAATCCCCGTGTCGCTCGTGTACCGCAAGGGGGTTCGACGCGATGGCACGGCGCCGTTGCTCCAGGAAGGCTACGGCTCGTACGGGCTTTCCAACGATCCGAATTTCTCGATCTCGCGGCTCTCGCTGCTCGACCGCGGCTTCGTGTATGCGATTGCGCATGTTCGTGGCGGGCAGGAGATGGGCCGGGCCTGGTACGAGGACGGCAAACTGCTGAACAAGCAGAACACATTCAACGATTTCATCGACACCACCCGTTTTCTCGTCAAAAAAGGCTACGCGGACCGGAATCGAGTATTCGCCATTGGCGGCAGCGCCGGCGGCCTGCTGATGGGCACGGTGGCCAACCAGGCGCCGCAGGACTACCGGGGCATCATCGCGGAGTATCCCTTCGTCGACGCCGTGACGACCATGCTGGACGAAAGCATCCCGCTGACGACCAACGAGTTTGACGAATGGGGCGACCCCCGGGAGAAGCAATACTACGACTACATGCTTGCCTACTCGCCCTACGACAACGTGAGTCGCCAGGCCTACCCGGCCATGCTGGTCACCACCAGTTTGTTCGACAGCCAGGTGCAGTACTACGAACCCGCCAAATGGGTCGCCAGGCTTCGCGCGATGAAGACCGATTCCAACCCGCTGCTGTTTCGCACCGTCATGGCAGCGGGACACAGTGGCTTGTCCGGACGATTCGAGCGCTATCGAGAAACGGCCGAAGAATTCGCCTTCATCGTCGACCTTGCCGGCATTCGTGATTGAAAACGTGTGGACGGCCTCGAGTGCGATCGGCATGAACGGCGATCCCGGTCACCAGGCACGTCTCAGGATCAGGACATTGCCGACCACTGCCAGACCTGCGCCGATGAGCGTAAACGCATCCGGATGAAACCCCTCAAAAACCATCGACACCGTAAGCGCGAGCAGCGGCGTCATGACGCCGATCGCCCCAGCGCGCCCCGGCCCCACGCGCTCCTGCAGCGTCAGGAAACACGCGAAGGTCAGCACCGATCCGGCGAGTGCGAGATAGAGCAGTGAAAGCCACCACGAAACAGCCGCCGGCAGCACCATACTCTGCCCCTGCAGCAACGCGATCAGCAGGGCGGCCGCTGCGCCGTACAGCATCCCGAACCCCAGTGAGGGCCAGAACGGCAATCCGCGCGAGCGGTTGCGGGTTGCGATCAAGCTTCCCGCCGACGAGAGCAGCACCGCACCGACAGTGAACGCGAAACCCAGACCAGCATTCCGGCTGCCGGCGGCCGCTCCGAACTCGGGCCAGAACATCAGCGCCACGCCAGCGAGGCCGACGAATCCACCAACGACGAAGCGACGGGATACGCGCAGACCGAGGAACGCATGGCCGCCGAGCCCCGCCACGAGCGGCGACGCCGAGTACCCGACGGCTACGACCCCGGACACCACGTGCCGCTCGGCGTGATACACGCAGAGGTACGACACCCCGTACAGGAAGAACCCCTGCAGGGCGAGCACCGCATGATCGCCCGACGTGAAACGCAACCGCAGACCCCGCGCCCCACATAGCGCCAGCACCAACGCGCCGGCCAATGCAAAGCGCAGCGCCACACCGACCTCGGGAGGCGTGTGCCCGAGCTGGAACGTGATCGCATACCACGTGGTGCCCCACGTGAGCACGCAGATCGCAAACAGCTGCCAATTCTTCAGCCGATGCACGGCGCTCAAATGCCGGAACGGGCCTGCACCCGTGCATCCACCCTGCCAGATCGCGGCAGCTGTTCGACCGTCAGCCTTCGTACTTGAACGACAGCGAGACCCGCGCTCGATAGGCGACGACCTTGCCGTTCTCGACCTTCATGTCGAGCTTGCCGACCTCGGCGACGCGCAGGTCGCGCAGTGACTTGGCGGCCGCATTGACGGCACTGCTGGCGGCATCCTCCCAGGAGACGGTGCTGGTGCCAATGACCTCGGTGACTCGGTAGACACCGCTATCCTTCTTGCTGCTCTTCTTTGCCATGTTGATCTCTCCTCCTGCTGAAGAGGCGCGGGCCGGCGGCCCGTACCCTCAGACCTCGAATCATACTCCCCCGACGAGATCCGGTTACCGGGACGGACGCGGTGACGCTCAGGGCGATTCCCCCTCACGGTCCGCGCCTTTACGCCACAGCGCAAGCACCACGCACCACACTCCGATGCCGCCAAGAAACAGCAGCACCTGCACGTCGAACAGCGTCGGCCGCCTCGCGGTGAATATCGCTCCGGCCATCAGGGCGGTAATGACGACGAGCCCCGTGCCGATCGCGAGCCACGCGGGTCTCGAGAACAGCGTCCCGGAGCGGTCCGGCCGATCGAACACCAGCCGATACCCCGCCTGCCAGCACATGCCGCACAGCGCCAGCAGTATCAGCCCGAAAATGACCGTCGATATCGTCACCATGCGACGACTCTGCGCGTTGCTCGCCAGATCAACGAGCTGCCCGCCGAGCACGACCGTCAATCCCAACCCCGCCACGATCAACGCAATGCCCGCCAACCGTCGCCAGACGGCAGCCACCGGCGTGAGATAGGGACTCGTCACTGTGCACCCTCGCTTCGACGCGCGCTGACATGGCGGCGCTCCACGGCTACTCGGAGAAAATCACCTCGATTCTCGGCTGACTGGCCGACTTCCACGACTCCTGCGTCACCAGCCACTTCTCCACGAACTCGGTGACTGTCTTCCGGGCGTCCTCCCGCTGCAAAGCCAGGTACGCGGGACTGGCCGCCTTCTGCGCCAGCTTGCCGGTGATCTCGCGCAGAAGCGCCTCCCGGTCCGCGTCCGCATTGAACGGCAGCAGCAGCCAGCTGCCGCCCTCGTCCTGCTCGAGTCGAGCCAGGTCCACGGCCACCGGAAGACTGGGCTTCACCGGCGGCGTAACCACCCTGAAGACCTCGTCGGTGCGCTCGATCTTCCAGACCGGGGCGAGTTCGATGTGATATCGAAACGTGGCCGGCACTCGGACGTGCGCCACCGTCTCGCCGACCTCGAGTCCGAGCACCTCGTACACGAATCGCTTGTCGAACTGCTCCGTCGAACGAAAGCTCGAGACCTCGAGCAGTCCGCCCGGGGTTCGCATGAACAGGATCTCGGTGCCCATGCCGGAGCGCGCCTCGCCCCCGATCCTGGACCACAACGCGAATCCACCCTGCTTGAGGTACCCAAACGACAACACGGCGCCGACGCACAGCCCCGCCACGACCGTGACGAACAGGATCTTCCGCTTGGTGTCCACGAGACCGGCCTTCGGCATTCTGCAGTTTGAGGCTCGTATGCAGCCACGCCCGCGCCCCGGGTGTCAATGAGTAGCGGCCAGCGTACGCAGCGCAGATCGGGCCCGGAATTGACGCAGCGGTGGCATCGGTGGTGTATTGACCCCCGCTCCCCACCGGCAACGGAAACAGCCGTGCGCAGGACCCTGGCATCGTTACTCGTCCCACTCGCGATCGTTGCGGCCTTCGGGTTCGCCATCATCGTACTCAACCAGACGGTTCAACTCGTCGAGCTTGCCGACAGGATCCATCCGGCGTTCGGCACGGCGGTACTGATCACGATCCTGGCCGTGTTCCTGGTCGGCATCGGTCTGCCGCTCTACGTCTTTCTCAGGCTGCCGAAGCCGCTTGTCCCACCGCAGCAGACCGACGGCCCTGAGTTCCAGCGCTACCGTGAGCATCTCGCGCGACGGCTCGCCAGCAATCCGCTCCTCGCGAAGCAGCCCCCAGGCCGGCCCTTGTCGATCGAGGCAGCCCTGGAGCAGCTCGACGACATCGCCGACGAGCGCACCAGGGACGTCGCTGCGCAGGTGTTCCTCGCGACCGCCATTTCGCAGAACGGCAGCGTCGACGCACTCGTGGTCCTCGGCGCGCAAGGCAAGCTCGTGCTGGATATCGCAACGATCTACTACCAGCGGCCGACGCTCCGCGACCTCGCTTACCTGTATGCCAACGTTGCGGCAACCGCCTTCATCGCCGGCGAACTGGACGTCATCGACGTTGCCG
>Ga0316613_10002665_pt1 | contig 11436 bp, 10 predicted proteins | sample OWC_soil_day10_C_2_FD_207647 | JGI IMG/M metagenome (GOLD analysis project Ga0316613, IMG submission 207647) | Wetland soil microbial communities from Old Woman Creek delta, Ohio, United States - OWC_soil_day10_CT_b | ecosystem: Environmental > Terrestrial > Soil > Wetlands | place: USA: Ohio... | reverse complement strand
CGCGTTGAAGGACAAGCCGGAAGCCTCGCTGCTGCACTTCAGCTGGCCGACCGAGACCCACTTCTGGGCCAACCTCGTCGCGGTGGTCGAGGCGCGCGACTACATGCTGATGACCGCCTTCGTCAATTCGATCATCCTGACGGTGGTGGCGGTCACCGGCCTCGTGGTGTTCGGCGCCATGGTCGGCTTCGTTCTGCAACGGCGGCCGTCGCGCTGGAGTGGCCTCATCAACTTCATGGTGCTGGCCGGCCTGATCATGCCGCCGGCCGTCGTGCCGACCATCTGGCTGTTGCAGTGGCTCGGCCTGTTCAAGACGCTGTCCGGCCTGATCCTGATCGAGATCGCCTACTCGCTGTCGTTCTCGGTGCTGCTGTTCCGGGCCTTCATCGCGACCATTCCGCGCGAGCTTGACGAAGCGGCGATCCTGGAGGGCGCCGGGCCGTTCACGCTGTTCTTCCGGATCGTGCTGCCGCTCCTGAAGCCGGTGGCGGTAACGGTGATCGTCGTGCAGTCGGTGGCGATCTTCAACGACTTCACCAACCCGCTCTACTATCTGCCGGGAGCAAAGAACGCCACGGTGCAGCTGACGTTGTTCAATTTCCAGAGCATGTTCAACACCTCCTACAACCTTCTTTTCATGAACATCCTGCTCATCACCATCCCGCCGCTGATCATGTTCCTGTTCTTCAACCGGCAGATCGTCGAAGGCATGACGGCCGGCGCCGTAAAGGGGTGAGATGATCGTTGCCGGCAAACTGCCAAGTGTATAGAGGAAACCTCGGAAACAGGCGGGAAACGGGCGGGGAATCATGAAGCGCGCGACGATCAAGGACGTGGCGGAAGCGGCCGGCGTGTCGCGCGCCGCCGTCTCCAAGGTGCTGCGCAACGCCTATGGTCTTTCGGACGACATGCGCGCCCGCGTCGAGGCGGCAATGGCCGCGCTCAACTATCGGCCCCAGACGGCGGCACGTGGCCTGCGCGGCCGGACCTATACGCTCGGCGTCGTGCTGCCGGACATGCGCAACCCCTTCTTCCCGGACATCATCGACGGTGTCATCTCAACGCTCAGGAGCACCAGCTACGAGCCGCTGATCGGCTTCCGTCCGTCGGCTGACGCCACCGAACAGCACGCCATCGATACCCTCCTGGATCACAAGATCGATGGCTTCCTGATGATCGCGCCGCGTCTTGAGGAAGCCTATCTCCGCTCGGTGGCAACCTCGGTGCCGACGGTGATGATCGGCCGACACGACCGCGACAGCGGCTATGACACCGTCAACAACGACGACCGCACCGGCGCGCGCCTTGCCGTCGAGCATCTGATCGCCTTCGGTCATCGCGACATCGCCTATTTCGGCCTCGACATCGCTTCCGTGGGCCCGACCAATTCGACAGCGCTCCGTCTCGAAGGTTATCTTGCCACCATGGCGGCGCATGGTCTGGCAGACCATTGCTCGGTCTTCGAGGGGACGCATTTTCACGGCCAGCATTATGACGAAGAGGTTGCCCGACGCATTCTTCAAAGCGAACGGCGCCCGACGGCCGTCTTCTGCTGGACCGACTCGGTGGCGATCACCCTTATGGCCGAGGCGGCCAAGCTCGGCATCCGCGTGCCGGAAGACCTGTCGGTGATCGGTTACGACAATACCCGTCTTGCCGCGCTGCCGCAGCTGTCGGTGACCTCGGTGGACCAGTCCGGGCACCTGCTCGGAAGCGAGGCGATGAAGCTGCTGATCGAACGGATCGAGGGACGGCAGACCGACCAGCATTTCGTCCTGCCGCCACGCCTCGACGTGAAGGGGTCGACCGGTCCTGCCCCGATCCCGGCCTGACGTCAGGCGAGGAAGAACACCTCGCGGAGATCTGCCGATTTCGGACTGTTGTCGGGGTTGGACGGCATGATGTCGCCCATGTATTTCCACCATTTCTGGCAGACTTCCGTCGAGGCAACCGCGTCCCAGCGTTCCTCGGATTCGATCTCGACGGTGGCGAACAATGTCGATGTCTTCGGCTCGAGGTAGATGGCATAATTGTGCGCACCATGCGCCTTGAGCACCGCCGCCAGCTCCGGCCAGATCTCGTCGTGGCGACGCTTGTATTCAACGTGGGCGTCCGGATTGACCCACATGACGAAGGCTTTTCTGATCAAGATACATCCTCCCCTTGCCGGCACCGCCGGCTCTGGCACGAAAATCATATTCGATCCTATCCGATCATCCCCAGTAGGATCACTACGCAAATTCAGTCATATCCAGACTTACCGCGAACAATTGATCGCCCTCCCCGGATTACTCACACTCGGCTAGAACTTTCGGCGATACGCAATTTTACGCCAAGATCCAGGCGATATTGACTTTTCCATGCGATTTCAGGGCCGAAGCCGCACCACGCTCGATCAAATTCAGCATTCATCCGGACATGTGGCAAAGGCTACGCGTATGATTGCACTTGATCGTTAGTGATGGAATATGATTGATAGCGACGACGCCTCGAAAGTGGGCGCTGGCAGCGGAGCCAATGGGAGGAACCCGCCGGTCATGTCCGAAAAATCGCAGATCGCCAAAGCCTATGAACTGGCCCGCGAGCAATTTTCCCGCGATGGCATCGACACCGAGGCTGTCCTCGGCAAGCTCGATACCGTCCCCGTGTCGATGCACTGCTGGCAGGGCGACGACGTCAAGGGCTTCGAGAACCCCGACGGGGAGCTCACCGGCGGTATCCAGGTGTCCGGCAATTATCCCGGCCGGGCCCGCAATGCCGACCAACTGCGCGCCGACCTCGACAAGGCGATGTCGCTGATCCCCGGCGCCAAGCGGCTCAACCTGCACGCCCTCTATCTCGAGGCCGATCGCAAGGTGGAGCGCGACGCCATCGAGCCGAAGCACTTCCAGCGCTGGGTCGACTGGGCGAAGGAGCGCGGCCTCGGCCTCGATTTCAATCCCTCCTGCTTCTCGCATCCAAAAAGCGCCGACAACCTCACACTCAGCCATCCCGACGCCGGCATCCGCCAGTTCTGGATCGATCACTGCAAGGCGAGCCGCAAGGTGTCCGAGCATTTCGGCCGCTCGCTCGGCACGCCGTCGGTGATGAACATCTGGATCCCCGACGGCTCGAAGGACTATCCCTTCGACCGCTACGGACCGCGCGAGATACTGAAGGCCGCCCTCGACGAGGTGATTTCCGAGAAGATCTCCAAGGACTTCCACTACGACGCCGTCGAGAGCAAACTGTTCGGCATCGGCGCCGAGGCCTATACCGTCGGGTCCAACGAGTTCTACCTCGGCTATGCGGCGACGCGCGGCACCATGCTCTGCCTCGACGCCGGCCACTTCCACCCGACCGAGGTGGTGTCCGACAAGCTGTCCGCCGTCTTCCAGTATGTCGATCGCGTCCTGCTGCACGTGTCGCGGCCGATGCGCTGGGACAGCGACCATGTCGTGCTGTTCGACGACGAGCTGCAGGCCATCGCCAACGAGCTGGTGCGCGGCAACATGCTCGACCGCACCGCCATCGGCCTCGACTATTTCGACGCGTCGATCAACCGCATCGCCGCCTGGGTGATCGGCATGCGCAACATGCGCAAGGCGCTGCTCAAGGCCATGCTGGAGCCCGCGACCAAGCTCAAGGCCGCCGAGACATCTGGCGACTACGCGCTCCGGATGGCGCTGTTCGAGGAGCACAAGACGAGCCCCTGGGCCGCCGTCTGGGATCATTATTGCGAAAGCCGGAACGTACCGGTCGGCGCCGCCTGGTTCGATGCCGTCAAGACCTATGAGCGCGACGTGCTCGCCAAGCGGGAGTCCTGAGCCATTATGACTGCGAACATGATCGACGCCTGGTTCGTCAAGGCGATGGTGAAGGCCACCACGGACTGCTGGGACAAGGGCTGGGACGAGCGCAACGGCGGCAACATCAGCCTGCGCCTGACCGACGACGACGTCGCGCCCTATCTCGCCGGCATCCGCGAGCCGCGCCGGCTGCCGATGTCCGAGCCGCTGCCGGCCATCGCCGGCCAGAGCTACATCGTCACCGGGACCGGCAAGTTCTTCCGCAACGTCCAGCTCGACCCGGAGAACAATCTCGGCGTCGTGCGCGTTGGCGCCGACGGCAGCTACCTTGAAGTGTTGTGGGGCTATCGCGATGGCGGCGGGCCGACGTCGGAATTCTCCAGTCACTTCAAGGGTCACATCGCCCGGCAGAATGCCACCAACGGCGCCGATCGCGTGGTGCTGCACTGCCACGCCACCAACCTGATCGCGCTCACCTACGTGCTCGACTGGAGCGACGCCAACGTGACGCGCGCCCTGTGGGAAGGCTCGACCGAATGCCTGGTGGTCTTCCCCGACGGCGTCGGCACCATGCCATGGCTGGTGCCCGGCACCGACCAGATGGGCGACGCCACCGCCAGGCTGCTCGCCAAGCGTCCGCTGGTGCTGTGGCCGTTCCACGGTGTGTTCGGTGTTGGCCCGACGCTCGATGACGCCTTCGGCCTGGTCGATACCGCCGAGAAGGCGGCCGAGATCCTGGTGAAGGTCCTGTCGATGGGCGGACCGCGCCAGTCGATGACGACGCAGGACCTGATCGACCTCGCCGCCCGCTTCAAGGTCGCACCGCAGCCGGAAGCCATCGCGCTCGACGGCTGGAAGCTTGCCGGACCCAAGACCGTCTGACTGCCCGCGCCGACGCTTGCCCCCGCGGCGTCGGCGCGCCATCGTCCCTGCCCCATCCCCCGGAGCTGAGACAGACCCCATGCACGAACGCGAGCGTCACCGCATCATCCTTTCCGCCGTTCAGGAGCGTCCAATCCTGACGGTGCAGGACATCGTCGAGCTGACCGACGCCTCCGAGGCGACGATCCGCCGCGACATCAGCGCACTGGCGCTTCAGAACCGCCTGAAGAAAGTGCGAGGCGGCGCCGAGGCGCTGCACCCGCCGCAGATCGGCGTCCTGGCGGCCCGGTCATTCCGGGCCGACGAGACAGTCAATTCGGCGCAGAAACGCGCCATCGCCCGCGAGGCGGTCAAGCTCTGTCACGATGGGGAAGCCATCGCCATCAACGGCGGCACCACCACCTTTCCGATGGTGCACTTTCTGGCGCAGCGGCGGCTGCAGGTGATGACCAACTCATTCCCGATCGCCGAGCATCTGATCAAGCATTCGAAATGCACGGTGATGCTGCCGGCCGGCGCCGTCTATCGCGAGCAGAACATCATCCTGTCGCCCTTCGACAGCGATGGCACCGGGCACTTTTACGCCCGCCGCTTCTTCATGGGCGCCCGCGGCGTGTCGCCGCTCGGCGTCATGGAATCGGACTCGCTGATCATCCAATCCGAGCAACGGCTGATGCGCCAGGCCGACGAACTCGTCGTCCTGGTCGACAGTTCAAAGTTCAAGACCCGGTCCAGCCTGATCCTCTGCCCGCTTGAACGGGTGAGCACGATCATCACGGACGACGGCATCGACGAGCGCGACCGGCGGATGGTGGAAACCGCCGGCATCGAGCTGATCGTCGCGTCCACGGACCGACAAGAGGACATCCAGCAATCCCCGACCGTCGCCTGACAGAGGAGTGAGGCGACGGTCGACGGAAGGTCGAAACGGGAGGAGACCCCAAATGACCCTGTTCAAGAAACTGATTGTTACCACGGCGGCCACCATCGCTCTGATGGCCGGCTCGGCCAGCGCCGAGACCATCAAGATTGCCCTCGTGGTCAAGACGCTCGGCAACGGCTTCTTCGACGCCGCCCACAAGGGCGCCCAGGAAGCGGCCAAGGAGCTCGGTGACGTCGAGATCATCTACACCGGCCCGACCACCTCGACGGCCGAGGCGCAGATCGACGTCGTCAACTCACTGATCGCCCAGAAGGTGGACGCCATCGCCATCTCCGCCAATGACAAGGACGCCCTGGTGCCGGCCCTGAAGAAGGCCATGCAGCGCGGCATCACCGTCATCTCCTGGGACTCCGGCGTGGCGCCGGAAGGCCGGCTGATGCACCTCAACCCGTCGTCCAACCCGCTGATCGGCAACATGTGCGTGAAGCTGGCGTCCGACGGGCTCGGCTCGGAAAAGGGCGACGTCGCCATCCTCTCGGCCGCCTCGACGGCGACCAACCAGAACATCTGGATCGAGGAGATGAAGAAGGTTCTGCCCAACTATGCGAACGTCAACCTCGTCGACACGGTCTACGGTGACGACCTCGCCGACAAGTCCTATCGCGAGACGCAGGGCCTGATCGCCAAGTATCCCAACCTCAAGGCGATCATCGCCCCGACGTCGGTCGGCATCGTCGCCGCCGCCCAGGCCGTTGAAGACGCCGGCCTTATCGGCAAGGTCAACGTCACCGGCCTCGGCCTGCCGTCGGAAATGGCCGGCCACGTCAAGGCCGGTTCGTCCAAGGCCTTCGCCATCTGGAATCCGATCGACCTCGGCTATTCGGCGACCTACCTCGCCTATGAGCTGAAGACCGGCAAGGCCGAAGCCAAGCCGGACGCCGAGATCTCCATCGGCCGCATGGGCAAGATCAAGCTCGACGCCAGCAACGAGGCGGCGATGGCCGACCCGTTCATCTACGACGCCAAGAACGTCGAGGAATTCGCCAAGATCTTCTGATCCATCCCGAAAATATCCGGACCCGGCTTCGGCCGGGCCCGGACCTCGAACGTCCAGATGCCCCTCTCCCTGTCCCTCCCCCACAAGTGGGAGGGGACGCGGTCGCCGCTGATCGGGACTCTCTCCTCCCGGCTTCCGTCGTCCATCCCGATGCGCCTCACCTCCAGCGCAGTCAGCGGATCATGGCAGGGTCCCCTTTCCTCTTGTGGGGGAGGGACAGGGAGAGAGCTATTTCCATCGATCCGAGCCGAGCCGCTGTGCTCCGGACCGATCGAGTTTGCGACGGCACCCTTCCCGATCGCCGCCCCGGCCCTTCGGGCCTCAAGCCTCCAGCTGCGAAAAGCGCCGATGAACGCCATGCTCCCAACGGACACCCCCACGACAGAGCCCATCCTGCAGATGACGGGCATCTCCAAGACCTTTCCCGGCGTCAAGGCGCTGTCTGACGTGGCGCTCGAGCTCAGGCCCGGTTATGTCACGGCGTTGATCGGCGAAAACGGCGCCGGCAAGTCGACGCTGGTCAAGATCCTCACCGGCATCTACCAGCCGGACGGCGGCAGCATCCGCATCGACGGCAAGGAGGTCACGCTACCGACCGCCGAGGCGGCGCAGGAGCTCGGCATCACCGCCATCCACCAGGAGACGGTGCTGTTCGACGAACTGACGGTGGCCGAGAACATCTACATCGGCCATCAGCCGCGCAATCGTTACGGCCTGATCGACTGGTCGGCCATGCACGCCCGCGCCGCCGCCATCCTGCACGGCATCGACGCGCCGATCTCGACGCGCATTCGCCTGAAGGACCTTTCCATCGCCCAGCGCCATCTGGTGGCGATCGCCCGCGCTCTGTCCATCGACGCGCGCATCGTCATCATGGACGAGCCGACGGCGGCCCTCTCTTACAAGGAGGTGGAAGAGCTGTTCGGCATCATCGACAGGCTGAAGAAGGCCGGCAAGGCGATCCTGTTCATCAGCCACAAGTTCGAGGAAGTCTGGCAGATCTGCGACTATTTCGCCGTCTTCCGCGACGGCGGCCAGGTGGGCGCCGGTCGCCTCGACGACGTGTCGCACAACGACCTCGTCAAGATGATGGTCGGCCGCGACGTGACGCAGGCCTTCCCCAAACTGCCCGCCGAGATCGGCGATACCGTGCTGAAGGTCGACGGTTACTGTCATCCGACCGAGTTCGACCACGTGTCGCTTGAGCTCCGGCGGGGCGAGATCCTCGGCCTTTATGGCCTCGTTGGTGCCGGCCGCTCGGAGTTCTGCCAGGCGCTGTTCGGCGTCACCCGCCCATCGGCGGGAACAGTCAGCCTGTCGGGCAAGCCGATCACCGTGCATTCGCCGTCCGACGCCATCGACGCCGGTATCGTCTACGTGCCGGAGGAGCGCGGCCGCCATGGCGCCATCACCGCCATGTCGATCGCCGCCAACATCTCGCTGCCGTCGCTGAAGGTCACCAGCCGCCGCAACTTCCTGCGGATGGCCGAGGAATTCGATCTCGCCCGCAAATATGCCGAGCGGCTCGATCTGCGCGCCGCCTCGCTCAGCCAGCCGGTCGGTACGCTGTCGGGCGGCAACCAGCAGAAGGTGGTGATCGGCAAGTGGTTGGCGACGTTACCGAAAGTGATCATCCTCGACGAGCCGACCAAGGGCATCGACATCGGTTCCAAGGCCGCCGTACACGCCTTCATGAGCCAGCTGGCCGTTGAGGGCCTCGCCGTCATCATGGTGTCGAGCGAGATCCCGGAGATTCTTGGCATGAGCGACCGCGTCATCGTCATGCGCGAGGGCCGGATGGCCGGCGTCTTCGAGCGCGCGGGCCTGACGCCGGAGGCGCTGGTGCGCGCGGCGACCGGCAACAAGGAGGCCGCCGCGTGACCCATCCCGTCCGACCCGCATTTTCCGCCCCGGAGCTTTTCCGATGAACACCATTCGCAGCCTTCTTGCGCGGCGCGAAGCGCTTCTGGTGCTGGCCTGCCTCCTGCTGCTCGCCGCCATCACCGCCCGCTTCCCCGCCTTCTCGACGCCAAAGAACCTCGCTGGCGTCTTCAATGACACCTCGATCCTGATCATGATGGCGCTCGGCCAGTCGGCGGTGATCCTGACCAAATCGATCGACCTGTCGGTCGCAGCCAACGTTGCGCTGACCGGCATGACGGTGGCCATGCTGAACAACGTCGCCCCCGGCCTGCCGGTCGTCGTGCTGATCCTGGTCGCCCTCGGCATGGGAATGCTGCTCGGCGCCATCAACGGCTTTCTTGTCTGGTGGCTCGATATCCCGGCCATCGTGGTGACGCTCGGCACCATGACCATCTTCCGTGGTCTCGCCTTCGTCGAATCCGGCGGCGCCTGGGTCAACGCCCACGAGATGTCGCCGGCCTTTCTCGAACTGCCGCGGGCGCTGATCCTCGGCCTGCCTGTCCTGTCGTGGGTCGGCCTGCTTGCTGTCGTGCTGGCAGCGGTGCTGTTCACACGCACCGGCCTTGGTCGCGCCTTCTACGCCACCGGTGGCAACGCCGTCGCCGCCGTCTACGCCGGCATCGACATCGGCAAGACGCGCTTCCTCGCCTTCGTATTGTCCGGCTCGGTGGCGGGCCTGTGCGGCTATCTTTGGGTGTCGCGCTACGCCGTCGCCTATGTCGACGTTGCCTCGGGCTTCGAGCTCGACACCATCGCCGCCTGCGTCATCGGTGGCGTCTCGACCATCGGCGGCGTCGGCACGGTCGGCGGCGTCGTGCTGGGGGCGCTGTTCCTCGGCATCATCAAGAATGCGCTGCCGGTGATCGGCATCTCGCCCTTCTGGCAAATGGCGATTTCGGGCGCCATCATCATCACCGCCGTCGTCATCAATGCCCGCGGCGAACGCGTCAAGGGCCGGATCATCCTGCGCCGCAAGGAGCTTCCGCTATGAGTGATCAGTCCGCCGTCCTGTCGCCGCGCCACATTCCCGACCGCCTCGACAGTCCTCTCAAGCGGGTGCTGAGAAGCTGGGAGACGCTGCTGCTTGCCGTGGCGATCGCCATCGCCATCGCCAACTCACTGGCCTCGCCCTACTTCCTCGACCCGTGGAATCTTTCGGACGCGACGTTCAATTTCACCGAGAAGGCCATCCTGGCGTTGGCCATGACCTTCGTGATCATCACCGGCGAGATCGACCTGTCGGTGGCCTCGATCATCGCACTGGCCTCGACGGCGATGGGCGCCGCCGCCGAAGCGGGCGCCGGCACCCCGGTGCTGCTTCTGATCGGCCTCGGCGTCGGGTTTGGCTGCGGCCTGTTCAACGGCTTCCTGGTGGCCAAGCTCGGCCTGCCGGCCATCGTCGCCACCATCGGCACCATGAGCCTTTACCGCGGCATCGCCTACGTCGTGCTCGGCGACCAAGTCTACAAGAATTATCCGGCCGACTTCGCCGTGTTCGGCCAGGGCTATGCCGTCTGGATCTTCTCGATCGAGTTCGTCACCTTCCTCGCGCTGGCGATCGTCGCCGGTGTGGTGCTGCACAAGACGATCTTCGGCCGACAGGTCTACGCGGTCGGCAACAACGCGCTGGCGGCGCGCTTCTCCGGCGTCCGGGTGCGGCGCATCAAGTTCATCGTCTTCCTGATGACCGGCGTCGCCGCCGGCCTCGCCTCGGTGATGCTGACCTCGCGGCTCGGCTCCACCCGCCCGTCGATCGCCGTCGGCTGGGAACTCGACGCGGTGACCATGGCCGTGCTCGGCGGCGTCGGCATCAACGGCGGCACGGGCAACATCCTCGGCGTCGTCATCGCCGCCTTCGTGATGGGCCTCGTCACCTTCGGCCTTGGCCTGCTCAACGTGCCCGGCATCGTCATGAGCATCTTCATGGGCCTGATGCTGATCCTGGTGATCGCCCTGCCGCTCGTCGTGCAGCGGCTCAACAACCGTCGTCGTGCCGCCCGCTGAGGGTCGTTCGAGTAGAAGGAAGAGGCTGATGTCGACGACGCCGAGGTTCATCGCGGTTCTCGACGTGGGCAAGACCAACGTCAAGTTGGTGGTCCACGACCTCGAGACCGGCGAGGACGTGTTCGTCCGCACGCGGCCCAACGCCGTCGTCGATGCGCCGCCGTATCCCCATTACGACGTGGAGGGCATGTGGACCTTCTTTCTCGACACGCTGAAGGAAGCGGCGGCGGGGCAGCGGATCGACGCCCTCTCCTTCACCACTCATGGCGCGACCTTCGCGCTGCTGGCCGGCGACCAGCTGGCGCTGCCGATCCTCGACTACGAATTCCATGGTCCCGACGCGCTTGAGACCGCCTATGTCGCGGCGCGGCCACCATTTGCCGAGAGCTTCACGCCACGCTTGCCCGGCGGGCTCAACGCCGGGGCACAGCTTTTCTGGCAGGCCCGGCGCTTTGCCGATGCCTTCGCAAAGGTGACGGCCATCGTCCCCTACCCGCAATACTGGGCCTTCCGCTTCACAGGCGTGCTGGCAAGCGAGGCAACCTCGCTCGGCGTACACACCGATCTCTGGGCACCGGAGCGACGCGATTTTTCCTCCTTCGCCAAGGTCGAGGGCTGGGACCGGCTATTCGCGCCACTCCGTTCGGCCTTCGACCGGCTTGGCACGGTGACGACCGACATCGCCGACCGCACCGGCCTGTCTCCCAATACGCCGGTCTATTGCGGCATCCACGATTCCAACGCCTCGCTGCTGCCGCATCTTCTCAGCCGCAAGCCGCCGTTCACGGTGCTGTCCACCGGCACCTGGGTGATCATCTTTGCCGTCGGAGGCAACGCCTCGGCTCTCGACGCCAGCCGCGACGGCCTTTGCAATGTCGATGCCCTGGGCAATCCGGTAC
>Ga0316613_10002661_pt1 | contig 11448 bp, 9 predicted proteins | sample OWC_soil_day10_C_2_FD_207647 | JGI IMG/M metagenome (GOLD analysis project Ga0316613, IMG submission 207647) | Wetland soil microbial communities from Old Woman Creek delta, Ohio, United States - OWC_soil_day10_CT_b | ecosystem: Environmental > Terrestrial > Soil > Wetlands | place: USA: Ohio... | reverse complement strand
GACGTTATCCTCTCTGGAAAGCCAGATTCGTACCAGAAGGCTTCAATCGTGGTTCTAGAAGTGCGAAGCTCAGAAACAAAGAAGCTCGTCTCGAGGTTTGAACAAGATGTTGGGGTGTTCAGCCCCGAGGGGCGGTTCCATGTTGGATTCTGGCTTGCCAATACGGGGTGCCTTTCATTGTCACTTACCGCCCGCATAAAGGGCGCAAAGCGAACAATGAATCGTGTCCTTCCGTTTGATTGCGGAGAGTAAGCTTCTTCCGTTCCGCCTTGCTGACATAGTGCCCGACGGTGGCGATCGGGGCCACGATCATTTCGCGTGGACACGTCCGTATTTTTGAGGCCACCTGACGCCGGCGTCGGCTTGCGATCAATTACGGGTTGACACCGCGCCCTCGATCGAAAGGATCACCGCGCCGTTTCGACCATGTGCGCATGTTTTTGGTGAGCGTGTAGCCGTCAAGCGACCGGCCGTCCGGCCACGCCGTCGAACTCGAATTTTTCGCCGCAAGGCGTCGTTACCGACCCCGCGTCGAGGGCGACAGCCTCTGTCCAGTGGCTGCGCCCGATCTGTTGCGACGATCCGGGTTGAAGCACTTCCGGCGGGCTGGCCTCTGAACCGCGGATACCCACTCAATTTTCGAAAAGAAGAAATAAAAGTGGTGACGCTCCCCTGACACATCGATCTTTCGAACGTCTCTTTGAGCAAGGGAGGCCAACGCGCATTTTCAGACGGCCATGGTCTTCGAAAAAGCGCGGGTGAAGTGCGTATTCACAAATCTGTGGAACTAACCCTATACGCAATGCAGTTCTTACTGTGTCAAAGAAGAGTTCATTGAGCGGCTTTGTCGACTATTCATAAGGGAGTTAAAAATGTATAGCAGTAATTTCTCGAAGAACGCTATTTTTGTTGGAGTAGTCGCCGGGCTGCTTTCAGGATTAATCGGCTGCGGAGGCGGGGGCGGGGGCGATGATGGTAGCCCAGCATCGCCCCCTGCTACCAGTACTCCCAGCGTGAGTAGCGATATAACCACCTTGGCGTCTTGCATAAGTGCCTCGCCCGGAAAGCAGTTTGCCGTAAGTTATACGACTGACGATGGTTATAAAAAGTCATATATCGACAGTTTTTATAGCGGAACTTTCAGCGGAGTCGCCGTTACCGTTGAAAAAAGCCACCATGATTCAGATTCTGCGGGAAATTACGTAGAAAACTATGTGGTGTTCACTCCCTCAAAAGTAGAATATTTGGGTTACAAAAAATACTATTCCGACTCCACAAGCTATACGAATACATTCTCAGGATACTCTTTAGATTTAACAGTGACAGCAGGGCAAAGTCAAACTATTAACGTATCAGAAGTTTATAGTTCGGGTGAATCTTCCTCGTATGCCGCGACCTATGTCTTCGATGGGGTTGAAGCGCTGAGTATAGCGGGGGTTACGTTGAACACGTGCAGGCTAACTGCTAGCGGTCCTGGCGGGACCGTCGGTCGACCGGGTACGGTAAAAGTCACTATGTGGTATGCCGCTGGATATGGGTTTACCGATCCTGTGAAACGTTTGACGATTACTAATTATTCAGATGAAAAAACTCCTTCTAGCGAGACTGATACTGGGGAGCTGACAATACCTCTCCATTAATACGAAAGACCACGGTTCTGTCTGATAGTCATCGGAGGTGAATTTTTCCGTTCCAGATCGCCTGGGTTACGATTTTTATCAATGACTTTATAGCCACGCCTCTGTTGTTGATAAAATTTGGTTTCCAAAATCCGCGCGTCGATTCCTTAGGTTTTATACGCTATTAATTTAAAAAATTCGGCCGGCAGATATTCTATAGAGCCGTCTAAAGATTTGTTTTTATAAATCCAATGGTGGAATGTTGTTTTCTGCAGATAGTAACATTGTATTTTTCAGTCTATCTGCAATTTATACAGCTCTCTTGCTGCGTAGCATTTACTCTTTATCAAGGGGAATAAAAATGACAGATATAATCGAACCAAAAGAAAAATCAAGCCGCCGGAAGTTCCTCAAATTCAGCGCTGTCGCAACTCCCGCGCTGGCGTTGGCGCTATTTAGTACGCGGTCCGCGCACGCCTATAATGCCGGCTTTTGCCAGAAAGCGGGGTGTTATTGCCATCAATATATCGGCGACACGGGACCATGTCGGACTTGCGGACATGCGAAAGCAGCGCATTCGTAATTGAGGCACCGACCGCGGTCGGATTATCACGATCGCGGTCCCTGCCAACATTGGTTTCGCGCGTGCCTGTTCCACCCTCTCTTCCGAACACACGCCAGGTCGCCTCGCAAACTTCATCGGCAAGCCCCCTTTCCGTCATTGCCCTGCGCCCGCCTGCAGATCCGGCAAGGCACCCTCAAGCCCCACGTGTCAGGCTAGTTATCGCCTATAAGCCGCGGCACCCCTGACATATGCCTCTTTCGAACGTCTCTTCAAGCAAGGGAGGTCGATTCGGATTTGCAGACGGCCTCGGTCTTTGAAAATGTGTGAAAGGTGGGGGCGAAGTGCGAACGTTCAAATGGTTGTCGATGATCTTGGTGTTTGGGGCGGCGATTCCTGCATGGTCTGTCGTTTTGCCTTTGGCACCCGCTCCGTCGCAAATCAAGGACCCCGGAGCAATGCTGTTCTCCGAAATCCGCCCGTCGGTAGCGATATTGCGCACTCAACTCAAAGGCTCCAGTCATCCGAGTTCATCTGGATCGGCATTCGTGGTCGATGGGCGAGGCTGGATGATCACCAACTTCCATGTCGTAAACAGCTATCTCTACGATCCGGAGCGCTACGACCTCGCTTTCGAGATGCCAGACGGGCAAGAAGGAACGGTCGATCTCATCGCGGTTGACGTGCTCAACGATCTGGCGCTCGTGGCGCCACGCTCGCCCTTGCGCGCGGGAAGCGCGCATCCCATCGCGCTACCCACGCCTGAATCGGCTCCTCGCATGGCGCGCGGAACACCGCTTTTTTCCATTGGCAATCCGCTCGATCTAGGCATGACCATCACCACGGGCAGCTTCAGCGGGATGGTACAAGGCAGCTTCGACGGACAAATCCACTTTAGCGGCGCGCTCAATCCCGGAATGAGTGGCGGCCCGGCCGTCGATGAGCGAGGACGCCTGGTCGGAGTGAATGTCGCGCATGTCCGCGACGCACAATCGGTGAGTTTTCTTGTGCCGGCCATGCACGTTACGCGGCTATACCGCGCTGCACGGCAGAGCCAGCCGCCGAGGCTCGCCGCCCTGCGTGGCGAAGTGGCGCAGCAATTGCGCGCGCGCCAGGCTGAACTCGTTCGCCTGGCCTTCGCTGAAGATTGGTCGTCAGAAAACCTGGGCAACTATCGAGTACCGGGATTTCTGGCCGGTTATACCGATTGCGGCGCAGACAGCAACGCTTCGGCCAGTGCCCCGCCGCGTGTCGAGTTCCGCTCGATGAATTGCCTGCTCAAGACAGCGAGCATGCCGGTCCCCGACGAATCCAGCAGTAGCCTCTCCTACCAACACACGCTGGTACGGCTAGGTTCGCCTGCTGCAGCCAATTCGTTTCGGCTCGCCTCGGCAGCGTCAAACCGTTTTACCGGCAACATGAGCGCCGTGCAGAATACGCATATGGCCCGGCAGATATGCCAGAGCCGTTTCACCCAGTTGGGGCCAAAGCAACAGTCTCCCGCGCGCATCCTCTGGTGCGCCCAAGCCTACCGAGACTTCCCCGATCTTTACGACTTCCAGATTGCGGTAGCAACGCAGCACGACGGTCAATCGCTGCTCGTATCGCGATTGACGCTCTCCGGCTTCACCTGGGGCAGCGCTCACGAATTCACGGAACGATTGCTCGGGAGCATTCAATGAAGCTCTGGATTGAAGAGATTTCTCGCGCGGGTCAGACCGTGTTCCGCGTCAAAGAAAACGTGCCGACGCGCATTGGTCGGAGCTATGCCTGCGATTTCGTCGTCGATGACGATGCCGCCGACCTTACGCACCTGATCGTCGACGCCGACGAGCAAGGAAATCTCGTGGCCGTGGCCACGGGCCAGAACCATTTCTGGATCGACGATGACAAGATTCCGGTTCGCCAAGCAGAAATTGACGGCAAGCGCGTGTTGCGTATCGGCCAGGTGCGCCTTGGCCTCTGCCCGGAAACTGAAGTGGCTGGCCTGCCCAGGCCAGACCGAGGGAGTTTTGCGGTCACACGACGCGCCAAGGCGACGGGAATTATGCTTGCGCTCTTGCCGCTGCTCGCCACCTTTGCCCTCAACGCGCTGGACAAGTATCTGTTCCAGCGGGACGGGGCGTTTTTCAACGAAGTTCTCGCCAGCACGTTTTGGCTGGGAACGTTCGTCGTCACCTGGTTCGGCGTTTGGAGCCTGATTGGCTACGCGGTCAATCGCGAGGTCCGTCTGCGCCGCCACCTGGTGACGGTCGGCTCGGTTTTTCTGGTTGGCGGGCTAATCGATGTCGTGCTGATCTTGCTCGCATCGTCGAGTGGCATGGACATGAAAGCGCAGGTCATGCCGTTTGTCATTCCTTTCCTGATTGGCTCGGCGGTCTGGATCCAAATGCGCATTACGTTCGACAAACTCAGCCATAAGCCCTTGGTCATGGCCAGCCTGATGGCGCTGGTCCTGGTCGGCTCGGGGGTGTGCGGGGCGATGGAGTATCTCCGGCACGTTGACTCCAAGCCTGATCTGGCGCCGCTCGCGCCGTCCTTCCTGCGTCTGGTGCCGGCCATTCCCCGCGACCAGGTCATGCAGCAGTTCCAACGCATGGAAAGCACGGTCGACGCTACTCGGTTGGAATCGATTCCAGAGCGGCTTCGCTGACAGGCATGATCTTTGATGCCCGACAGGTCAGCGCCATGATAGACGCTGGCGGAGCGGACGATCCATACGGAAACTGAGCGCAGAGGAGTCCTCGCCGAAAAGAATGCCGACGAGGATGGGGCTTTTCTGGCGATACAATGAACAAATTGCGGTTTGCCGGCATAGAATCTTGGCCGGCGAGCGTTGCTCCTGCTGCGGCGAATATCGCCCACTGACAAAATGGTGTTGTCACCATCATTCGGAACGGCGTAATGTTGGCAAGGCGGTTGGTGATTTTCTGGCGAAGGTTGAGGGTGATTTGAAAAAACCAATACAAGCGGACCAGGAGAACCCGTCTACGGCATCAGGGCACACCGGGGGGCATGCAATACTCGCGACACTTTCAGGTTGGCGCTTGCGTTGGCGGGCTTTGCCGCCGCGAACACGCCATTGGCTTGTCAATATCGGCATCGGCGTAGTCATTGAGCTTTACTTGCATCTTGCAGGACACACTTTTCACCTGGAATCGCTTGCCAACGCGCAGAATTGGGCGCTCGATCGCATGATGCGCGTCAATGCCGTGTTCCAACCAGCACCGCCGGACGGTTGGGAACCGCCCAGGCAGACGTTCGTGGATGTTGATGATGCCCTATGGCGTAACAAGAAAGAATGGGGGGGAGGAGAGCCCTACCGTGCGCCACGCGAGCCGTTGCTGAATCTGGTGGAAAACGCCTTTGACATGGGGGCCACGCAAGTGGTCCTCGACATCCTGGTCGAAGGTGACGGGACCCGTGCCGAAGAATCAGCCGAAGACCGGATTTTTGCTGACGGTCTGAGAAAACTGCTGAATTTGGACAACGCAGGAAAAGCCGTCATTGGCCAGGACGAACAACTGGTGCTTGTCCGCACCCTGCGCGCACCTCTGCCCATTAATACACGTACCCTCGACAATCAGTCGGCATTGGAAAAGCTGCCTTTCCCGGAAGGCCATTTGAGCGAGATGCGTGAGTCGCCGCTGGTTGATCGTGTCGTAAAGGAATCGGGCGGTCGCATCGTTTTCGCCGCCCCCTACTTTTCCTACTCAAACGACCGGGTACTGCGCGATTGGCAGTTGTTGCAGGTGGTGTGCGAGCCGCAGGCCGACCGTGTGACAGGTGCGGTTCGAGTTTTACCATCGGTGCAAATGGTCGTTGCGCAAAAGTATTGGGGGTTAGCCGCCATAGCCGGGCAGAACGATGGGCCTCACGGCGCGCTTGCTCATGGCGAGCCGGTCGATAATAGCTGCACCCCGTTTCCGCAGCAGCAGACCTTGGCCTTTACATCTTTGGCCAAGGTGGTCGGCCAATCCGCCGCCTTGAAGAAAACGGTCGACGCCGTGATTCATCGCTACTGGGCCGATCTGAACAAAGCCCTGACGGACCCGCGTGCAACGCGATCCAGGGCGATTGACATTGGCGAAGCACCGCCTCACTTGGGACAATTGGGCAATCGCGTGGTGTTTCACTCGGGAGCCATCCCGGGTCCGACAGACCCGTATTTCAGCGTGGTCTCGGCGCAAAATCTACTCGACGCCGCAAAACGCAAGAACATTGAATCCCTGTTCGCCGGGCGCGTCGTGGTTATCGGCCAGTCTTACGCCGAAGCGGGTGACCGGCATTTCACGCCGATGGGCGAAATGCCGGGTTCAATGGTCCTGCTCAACGCCATCGATTCCATGGCGCGTTATCAGATCATCCGGGCGCCCAGTGCTTGGGTAACCATGCCCATCGCGCTGTTCTTGATCCTTGTGGTTGGTTACATTTTCGCGCGATGGGACTCGCTCGTCGGAACGTTAATTAGCACGGTGGTGCTCGTTCCCTTGTTGGCGATCGGGAGTTTCTATCTATTCAGATATGGCGTCTGGCTCGACTTCGCGTTGCCGTTGGTTGCCATACAGACTCATCGCATGTTCAAGAGCTTTGAGGAACGTATCAGGCACCAGGAACTTGAAAGGCTGCACGGGAATCACCACTGAATTTGGCAAGACCTAGGGAGATGGGATAATGGCAAAGTTTTGTCTGCGTATGACCAGTACCTTGACGGCCAGCGGATTGCTTCTTCTGCTGGCGCTGTTGCCGGCGCCTGACGCTGATGCGGCACCGGGCAGCAAGGTCGGATGGATCGAGACGGCCGATCGGGCGGGTCTCGCCCCCGCACCGGTGAAGATCGTCCGCCAGGGCAAGGAAATAGTCTACAGCGAAGCCGAAGGATTAAAGGCATGCGACAAGATCAGACTGGTCGACTCACGGTCGGTTGTTCGCATCACCCTGTCGAATGCTCAGCGCCTCATACTCGATGAATCGACGCCCGAGGTCGTGGTTCCCTGCGACAGTTTGGCGCTTGCCGCCGCCGCCGTACGTCTGCTGCAGGCGATCATCGGCGACGCGGACGCACGTCGTGTTGCTGCGACCACCCGCACTGCAATGTATCTCGAGATGCCTATTCTCGTCGCCGACAAGGCCGTGATCGCCAGTGGAAATCGTTCCCTATACGTGGCGTGGCGCGGCGGTGTCGCGCCGTTCTCGGTCGAGATTCTGCGCCAGGGAGGCAAAGAGATTCTTGTGTCGCAGAGGAACATCGCTGGACATGCGGTCAGGCTGCCACAAAGCGTGCTTGCGACAGGCCAGTACACCTTGGTCGTCGAGGATGCCGCGGGCCAAGGCGTGCGCGAAAAGGAACTCCATGTCGTCGCCGCGCGCGATCTGCCGCCAATGCCCAAAACGTTGGTGGATGCCCGCTTGCCCGAGAACGATCGGGCGCTCTTCTACGCCGACGTTCTCGTCGGTTCCGGCGATGGGCGTTTCACCCTGGAAGCGCTGCAGAAGGCCGCTGCGATCTCTCCGCAAACACCGGCTGCACGCGAGTGGCTCAAAGCGTGGATGGCAAACGATCTTCGCGATTGACGCCTTGACCGGGAGGCCGGACCTTCCCGCCAACGATATGCGGATTCTGTGACTCTATCCTACCCGGATACCGGTATGCTATTATCGCCATGATGAAATAGTAGCGTCAATTGGGTATCGCGTTTGCTCCGGGTATTGCATTCAACGACGCCTTCCTGGCATCTTCCCCGCGTATCGCGCGATGGCCATAGCATTCATCCCTGCACCATGCCCAGCGACCTTGAATTGACGCGTGACATCGCCGCCAAGGGGGAAAAAGCCCGGCGCGCCATGGCCATGCTTTTTGAACGGCATTTTCGCGTTCTTTGCCGCAGGTTTCGCTACCTGTTTCCGGCTGTATCCGAAGACGAGGTCATCGATAGCGTCAGCGCCTGCATGTTGAGAGCCTTCGAGCAAGCCGCCAGTTTTCGCGGCGAAGCCAGCTTCCAGAGCTGGGTCGGCGGCATGGTTCGCAACGCGATCATCGACCACCTGCGCAGGACCAAGAGGGATGTCAATATCGCGCACGACGATCTTGACGATGAGGCGCCACCGACAGTTGAACTCGCCGGCCTGATTGACGAAAAAACCCCGTTGACCGAATACGAGACCGTCTGCCTGCGCGAATGCGTCACGATCAATTTTTCTCGCTTCTGCGAACAATACCCCGAAGCCGCCGCGGCCATTCACGAGCATTTTGTCGAGCACACCGATCTGAGAGAACTCGCCACGCTGCTCGGGCGCAGCTACGGCGCCACCCGCCAGTTCGTCAGCAAAGAGGCGGCCAAGCTGCGGCGCTTCCTCCAACCCTGCCTCGCGCACCTGCGGGCCTGAAACGGGACAATCGATGAGCACGATGTCCGAAGAAGAGCGCGACAGCCGCTGGCAAGCCGCTCTAGCCGACTCAACCCCGGCCGACGCGCCCGCCGAACTCAAACTGCTCGCCGACGCGGCCAGGCAAGCGCTGCGCAATAACGCAGACCGCCTGACGCCGTCCGCGCAAACAACGCAAATCGCCTGGGACCGCCTGAGACGGCAGATTGAGGCCAAGGGCCTGTGCGACGAACGCCGTCATTGGTTGGGCTCGATCCTTTCGCCGCGTTGCCTGGCCCTTGCTTTCTCCTTGGTGCTGGCCGCAGGAATCGGCACCGTCTGGTGGGCGATGCAGCGCCAGGATAGCGGGATCGTCGTCGTCGCCATGCGCGGTGAAGCCACGGTGATCGCGGTCGCCGACGCCGATACAGAAACGCCGGCGCTGGTCGCGCAAATGCGCGCATTGAATCTCGCTCCCGAAGTCACGCGCCAGGCCGACGGTACCCGCGTCGACCTGCCGTGGCCCGTTCCGCCGAGCGACCCGGCCCGCGCGTGGCTGCTGAAAAATGACTTGCACCTGTCTCCCGACGGCAAACTGCACCTGTATCTGGTCAAACCGGACCGATGATTGCCGACCGGCAAGCCAGCGGACTGCCGTGGCGACTGCTGCGCTACGTAGCGATTCTTGGCGCCGTCCTTTGCGCGCCGGCGATTTCGGCCCCGGCGCGAGCGGGCGCTGTCGCCGAGAGCCCCACCCAATTCGCGCTCATCATCGGCGTCTCGGAAGTTCCGGGCTTGCCGCGCCTGCGGCCTTTGCAGGGTGTTGCCAACGATGTCGAGGCAATGCGTCGACTCGCCGGACGTCTTGGCGTGCGGCATGAAAACCTGCGCGTGCTCTCCGATACTGGCAGCGCCATCGTGCCGACGTACTCGGCGATTGCCGCTGCCTTGCAGTGGATCGAGGAGCAAACCTCCGCTGGCAACCAGGTCATGATTTACTTTGCCGGTCACGGCGGCCAGCAACCCGAGAATGCGCTCGAAAACCCGGTCGTTCGCGAGCGCGATGGACTCGACGAAATCTATTTCGCCCGCGACGCAGGGCCTTGGGACGAAGCCAAATCGAGCGCAGCGAACGTTCTTACCGACAACGCGCTACGTCGCTGGCTCGAGCACCTGCACCAGAAAAATGTCGCGGTCTGGCTGATCGTCGACATGTGCCATGCCGGCACTTTCTCGCGCGGCGGACCGCAGACGGCGCAAGCGGCGGCTTACGACGTCGTCGCGCTGCGCGGCGCCAGCCTCGCCGATATCGGTATCGATCCGTCGTCGCCGCGCTGGCGTCAGCTGGCGATTGGCGGGCGCGAAGCGCTCAGCGTATTCTCAAACCGCCTGAGCAAACGGGACTCGGCCGAGTATCGTGAAGGCACGCTGAGCAACGTCGTGGCGTTTTACGCCACCGACGAAGGTGCGCAGACACCGGAAGTCAGATCACGGAACGCCGAAGGAAAGGTCCACGGGCTGTTTACCCTGTTCCTGACCGAAGAAGCCAACCGGCTGCTCGATTTGCAAGCCGTCGTCGCGGTCGCCAATTACCGGCTGCTCATGCAGCGCATCCTGGCCCGTTACCGCAACGACATGCCCGCCGCCGCCACGCCGACCTTCGAGGGCGTGGACGCCGGCACCTGGTTCGGTACGGCGAGGGTCGGAAAATGAAGGCCTTGCGGTGGCTGTCCTTCGAAATTCCCTTAGAACACAGCGCTGACAGTTTCCGGATCAAGCCGTCCTTGATCAGTACCCGCCGCGTGCGGCAACGATGTTCCAGCGCATCGATTTCACCCGGCGTCTCGATATCGGCACGATTCCCCCCTTGGCAGGAGCCCAGTACACGTGAGCATTGATCGGAAGCAAGCGTTTGGCCTGAGCCCGCTTGTCGCCCAGTTGCTTTTCGCCGCTGCGCTTGGCACGTCTCTTGGCACGGCGCACGCCGAGCCGGTCCTTCCTGCAGCGCCTCAAGCCGCGGTGGAAGCAAGCCCCGCTCAATCTACGGCGCTGCAGAAGGCCGACCAACTCTTTCGCAACGCCAGCCAAGCCGACGAAGAGAATCGCAATGATGACGCCGCACGGTGGGGCGAGGAAGCGCTAGAGATTTACCGCGGCGCGCTGGGTCCTGAAGACATCAAAACCATGGCGGCGCAAATGCTGCTGGCCATCAGCTACGGCAAACTCGGACGCCACGCCGAAGCGCAAAAGCTCGACGAAGAATCCCTGGCGATCATGCGCCGCACGCTCGGCCCCGAACATCCCAACACGCTCACCTGCATAAACAACCTGGCGCTCAGCTTGAGTAAACTCGGGCGCTTCGTCGAAGCGCTCAAGCTCAACGAAGAAACGCTGGCGATCAGGCGCCGCGTGCTCGGCCCCGAACACCCCGATACGCTTAGCAGTATTGGCAACATAGCCAACAACTACAGCGACCTTGGTCGCGTTGCCGATTCGCTTAAGCTCAACGAAGAAGTGCTGGCGATCAGGCGCCGCACGCTCGGCGCAGAGCACCCCGATACGCTCATGAGCATGGCCAACCTGGCAGTCAGCTACAGTGAGCTCGGTCACCTCGTCGAAGCGCTCAAGCTCAACGAAGAAATTCTGGCGATCATGCGCCGCACGCTCGGCCCCGAACATCCCGACACGCTTAGCAGTATTGGCAACATAGCCAACAACTACAGCGACCTTGGTCGCGTTGCCGATTCGCTTAAGCTCAACGAAGAAGTGCTGGCGATCAGGCGCCGCACGCTCGGCGCCGAACATCCCGACACGCTCAGGAGCATGGCCAACCTGGCCGCCAGCTACAGCGACCTCGGTCGCGTCGTCGAAGCGCTCAAGCTCGATGAGGAAACGCTGGCG
>Ga0316613_10002655_pt1 | contig 11457 bp, 12 predicted proteins | sample OWC_soil_day10_C_2_FD_207647 | JGI IMG/M metagenome (GOLD analysis project Ga0316613, IMG submission 207647) | Wetland soil microbial communities from Old Woman Creek delta, Ohio, United States - OWC_soil_day10_CT_b | ecosystem: Environmental > Terrestrial > Soil > Wetlands | place: USA: Ohio... | reverse complement strand
CACGGCCAAAATAATGATACCGCCGCGGGCGATAAGTTGCTGGCTGTAGTCGAGGCCGAACAAGATGAGACCGTTGTTGATGAGCCCGATCATCAGCGCGCCGACAATGGATCCGATGATGCTGCCTGTGCCGCCCATGAGGCTGGTGCCGCCAAGCACCGCAGCCGCGATCACCGACATCTCGTCGCCTTCACCGAACTGGTAGCGCCCCGACTGCAGGCGCCCGGCGTAGAGCATTCCCGCCAGTGCCGCCATTGTCGATGACATCAGCAGCACGCTGAGCTTGATCTTCAGGGTGTCGACACCGCTGTAGTGGGCGGCCGTTTCGTTGCCGCCCGTGGCGAGGACGCGCCGGCCAAACGAGCTCTTCTTGAGGCCGATATGGCCAGCGATACCAATGACCAGAACCCAGATGAACAGCACGGGAATGGAGCCGATGTTGCCGCCACCGAAAACGAAGGAATAAGCTCGGTTGAGGATCGGGATGGCAGCGGTTTGCGAGATCCACATCGCAGTACCCGTGGCGATCCCCATGGTGGCAAGCGTCGCCAGGAATGAAGGGATGCCGACGCGCGTCGTCAACAAGCCATTGATAAGTCCGATCAGCACGCCCGACGCCAACCCGGCCAGCATGCCTGCGAGAAAGCCGTAGTCATGAATCACGAGGGCTGTGACGACCGAGGCAAAGCCAGCAACGGCGCCAACGGATAGATCGATCTCGCCGGCCGCCAGCACGAACGTCATGGTCACCGCCATGAGTGCAATCATCGCGGTCTGACGAATGATGTTGAGGAGGTTATCCGGATCGAGAAAACCTTGATCCGACAGCGTGATCGAGAAAACGATGAAGATGGCCACGAAGCCGATGTAGATGATCCCACGCCGCCAGGAACGAAGTAGATAGGTCATCATCGGCACCGAAGAGGAGGAAATCTCAGTCATTTGCATTCACCTTCTGGATCAGCAGCTGCAGCCGTTGCTGGGCATGCTGAAGGCGTTCCACAGGGTCGTCGTCATTGGAGACAATATCGGCAATACTGACTTCCGCGGCGAGATGACCGTCGGCCATGACGACGATGCGATCGGAAGCGGCAATCAGCTCCGACGGCTCGGACGAGATCAGCAGGACAGCCTTGCCGGCCGCCGCCATGTCGCGGATGAGCGTTACGATCTCGGTCTTGCTGCCGATGTCGATGCCGGCGGTTGGTTCATCGAGCACGAGCACGTCGGGCAGTGTTGCCAGCCCCTTGGCCAGAACGACCTTTTGCTGGTTGCCGCCCGATAGCGACAGCATCGAGGCATCGCGTGAATCGGTCTTCACTCGCAGCCACTCGATGTGCTTGTCGACCAGTTGAGCCGCCTTGGAGCCAGAGACCAGGGACCAGCGGCTGAGCCGATCGAGCACCGGCAGGCACATGTTGCTTGCCACCGAATGCGTGACGATCAGTCCCTCGGTGAGCCGGTTCTCGGGAATGAGGGCAATACCCGCGTCTATGGCCTCGGACGGCTTGTGCAAATGAACCGGCTTGCCCTTGACCAGCATTTCGCCGGAGAGGAGCGGCGTCACGCCGTAGACGAGGCGGGCAAGCGAACTGCGCCCGCTACCGAGCAGGCCGGCGACGCCGACGACCTCGCCGCGCCGCACATTGAGCGAAACATCGGTAGGTTTGCCCGGTCCCGAGGCATGACGCAGCTCGAGGATGACCTCACCGGCCGCCGCCGTGCCCTCCTGTCTCATCGCCAGATTGCGGCCTTCCTGCCCGACGATATGAGAGATGATTGCGTCGAGGGTGAGCTCGCTCAGCGGCGCCGTCAGAACGTACCGTCCGTCCCGCAAGATGGTGGCGCGGTCGGCGATGCGCATGATTTCCTCCATGCGATGCGACACGTAGATGATGGCGACGCCATCGGCCCTCAGCTTCCTCAGAATGTCGAACAGGAGATCGACTTCACTTTCCGTCAGCGCCGAGGACGGCTCGTCGAGCACCAGCACTTTGCTGCGCTGAGAGATCGCCTTGACGATTTCGGTCAGTTGCCGCTGTCCGGCGCTCATGTTGGCAACGAGTTCGTCGGGATCGATGGAGACGTGGAAGTCCTCAAACAAGTCTCTGGCGCTGTCCCGGCACTGCCGGTCGTCGATGAGACCGGCGACGCCGCGCGGCTCGCGGTTGAGGAAGATGTTCTGCGCTGCCGTCAGCGTCGGAATGAGGCTCATCTCCTGGAAGATCATCGCGATACCGGCCCGACGAGACGCTTCGGTCGAGTGTTCGCTCAACCGTACGCCGTCTATGTCGATGGTACCCGAATCCGGCGCCTGGACGCCGCGCAGGATCTTGAGCAGCGTCGACTTGCCGGCCCCGTTACCGCCGAGCAAGGCGTGGATCTCGCCATGGCGCACCTCCAACTGAACATTGGACAGAGCCTTCACCCCGCCAAACGTCTTGGTGATGCCCTTCATCGCAATGGCGAAATCGTCTGCGGTGCCGCTTTCTTGCCGGGAGGGGATCGACCCGGCGGTCAGTGGACTGGCTGACATGATGAGCTAAACTCCACGTATTCGAACCTAAGGTCATGGGTATCCCGCGCCGACCGGGGGGACCAACCGGCGCGGGACTGAACACGGGCCAGGAGGTAGCCCGCGATCCAATTACTGCATGACACCCTTGACGTCCTCGGGCAGCGGCTTGTGGTAAACCTGCTGCCAGGCCTCGGCCAGATTGGCCTTGGATACCGGCAGTGCCGACCAGGCGACATAGCTCGGCGCGGCCTTGCCGATGAGCCCATAGCCAGCCAGCAGCGCTTCCGTCACGCCCTGGTCGAACGGCCGCTGGGCACCAAGACCCTTGACGTACGAATCCTGGGCGATGTTGATGGCGACGTTCTCGCCGAGATCGCAAGTCGCGATGACGATCTTGTCGGCCCCAACCGAGCGGATGGCGGAAATCACGCCCTCGGCTGGCACGTCCCACACCGCCCAGATGCCATTGAGCTTGCGATTGGCGGTGATCATCGCGCCGGCCACGCGCTCGGCATCGCCGGAGAAGTTCGGACCACCGATGCCCTGCTCGGCAACGATCTTGATGTCCGGGAAGTTCTCGGTGATGGTCTTCTTGAAGCCGTCGTAACGCTGCTTGGTAACAAAGAAGTCGGCGGCATGATAGACGACGCCAATATTGCCTTTGCCGTTGAGAGCCTTGGCGAGCAGCAGCGCCGAGGCGACGCCGTTGCCATAGTTGTCGGCCGAAACCACCGAGACGTAATCCTTGCCGGCTTCAAGGCCCTTCGGGACGTTGTCCATGAACACGAGCTTGACGCCCTGGGCGGCAGCTTTCTTGTAGGCGACCGCGGTAGCGGTGGGGTCGGTGGGAATGGAGACGATGATGTTGGGCTTCTTGGCCAACATGGTCTCGATGTCTGCCACTTGCTTTTCCGGCTTGAAGCCGGCGTCGGTTACGCCTAGCACCTCAATGCCCATCGCCTCGAACTGGGTCTTGAGGCCATCGATCTGCGCCCGCGACCAGTCATTGCCGGCGTAGTGCATGACAATGGCGGCGGTTGCGTGCTTGGCCTTCACCTGAGCCAGTTCCTCGTCCGTCAGGGAGACGCTGCTGGCCGGCTGCGGCTGCTCGCCATTGGGCCCGAGGCTCAATACCTTGCCGGCCAGATCGGCAAGCAGGGCATCGGCGTCGGCGGCGAACGCCGGCAAGGCCGTGGTCGACGAGAGCAACGCGGCGAAAGCCGCGGTCATTACGGTTCTGCGGTTCATAAGCATGGCATGTTCCTCCACTGCCATTGATGATTGTGTACTCCTCCCGTCCGGGGCCATCTCGGTCCCGGGCGGCCATCGTGAACGAGCCGAGCACCGCTCGGATTACGCCAGCTTGATCAGCGCTGCGAGCGGTGCCGGCAGCGGCGTGGCGATCAGCGCATCGGTGCGGCGCAACTCGGCCAGAGCCTTGACCTTGTCGACCGCCTTGAGAAAGCGCTCGGCACCGGCCGTATCGCTGTAAAGACCGAGCGACACGGTTCCATAACGCTTGCTCACCCATTCGGTCACCTCGGCGACCACAGCCTCGCGACCACCGTCGGCCTTGATCTCGGTGGGGTCGACAGTCGTGACCACATCGATCTTGCGGGCGGCGTCGAAGTGCAGCACCAGCGTCGTCCAGAGCTTCGCTCCTTCGAAAACGCCGAACACCGCCGAACTGTTTGGCTTGGCGAAGGCGTGGACCGCGGCTTCGACTTCGGCGTAGCTCGCCCCGAGACGCCACTGCAGACCGAGTCGATAGCTGGCAGGGCCAGGAAAGACGACGATGCCGTCTGGGTACTGCCCCATCAGCGTGAAAGCGCGATGGACGTAGACATCGATATCGTCGGCCGGTGTCCATGCGTTCTGGACGGCCTTGAAATAGGCGTCCGAGGCTCCGCGCTCGATCACGACGACCAAGTCGGTAGTGGCGACGTTGGCATCGTAGATGGCCTCGGCATCCTTATGGACGTCCGTCACTTTGTCGATTGGACGGACCACCGCCGCCTTGGCCGAATGGGCGAACTTCAGGATCTTGCCGCCCTCGTGGATGACGATGATGCGTCGCTTCTCCTTGGCCGACTCGAGCAGGAGGGACTGAAGGTTGCGCCAGTGGTCGACGTCGATGTCGGCCATCAAGGGGTTTTCATGAAGCATGATGTCGTCCTCCCGTTCAGGCTTCGACGATGTAGGTTTTAATGGTGTAGGGCGCGAAATCGTCCTTCCAGCCCGCCGCGGTGATGACGACCGGCTTGCCTTCCCAGACCTCGCTCACCTTTGACACCGATGTCCCGATCCCGACGTCAGCGACGATGGGCTGGGCGGTCGGGTTGGCGACAAACACCACGGCCTTGCCGTTCACCGCCGGGTCCCGGTGGATGGTGACGTCGAGTTTCGGATGGTTTTTGCGCACCGGCACAACGCCTGCGCCGGCAAGAGCCACGCCGAGAACCGCCTCAACGTCGGCAATCTCTTGCACCACGACCAGCGCACCCTTGCCAATCGCGTAGCGCGTCGCCGCCTCGCGATTAACGACACTGACCACGGACGATCCGCCTGCCTTGGCGGCATCGAGAAGCGTCGTGTCGGCCGCAAACCGTTCATCGAGGCTGGGAAGTTTCGGCCCGACGACCACAGTGCCACCCGCCTTGACATAGTCGAGGAGCTTTTTCTGCACCGTTGCCCCGAGGAACTCGAACGACGACAGCAACACCGCCTTGTAGCGCGGCAGGCGATCGGCGGGCAGAGCCGTATCGGAAAGCAGGAACGTCTGCCCCCCACTGGACAGCGCCTCGTAGAAGGCGGCGAACCAGTCATTTTTGGCCGTCTGCACCGGCTCGGCGAAGCCGAAGGTCTCCTCCGAGGTCGTCATGAAATTCGGGTATTCGGAAAGGCTGATTTGCGACTCGAGGAAATCGCCCGGATAGGAAATCAGCACGCTTGCCGCCTCGAGCCGATCATAATCGCGGTTGGCGAGAAGCAGCACGTCGGCCTGCCGGCGCAGTGACTTGAAGTCGAAGTCCTTGAGTACCTTGTTGGTCGACGAGAATACCGCGGCGTTCTCCGGACGGACGCGGCCGTCACGGCGAATCGGCGAAGCCAGCCAGCGGTCGCGCTCGACCAGCATGTAACGGCTGAAGCCCTTGATGCCGTGCATCAGAGCGGCCCGGGTGACAAAGGCCTCGTCCTTGTCGTCTCCTGGATGCAGGTACCAAGGCCAGACACCAGCGATGAACTCAGGGATATACGGGAAGCGGCTCGAGCCAACAACATAAGACGTCACCGTCTTGACGTGTTCGTAAAGCTCCTTGCGCGAGTAAATATCGAAGCCGACGAAATCGAGGACCTCCTCGAGTCCCATGAGATTGTAGGGGGCGGTAATGCCGCTGGCCGCCCCGCCCGGTCCGAGCGGATGTGGGTAATTGTGGAAGAGCGGAATGCGATCGAGGCCGCGCTCACGCATCATGTCGGCAAGGCGCTTCATGCTGTCGATGAGGTAGCGCTCGCGATACTCGATCCAGTCGACGTAGGCCGGGAGATCGGTTCGGGTGGTAGCCGAGAACGAACGCGGGGCATCGACGTCGGCGAAACTTGCATATTTCGCGCGGTAGACGGCGTTGAGACCGGCGATCGAGCCATACTTGCCCTCAAGGAAGGCACGGAAACGCTTGATCGACGCCGGGCAGAAATCGGAAGCGTAGGCGTTGATATTGAAGAAGAACGCCATCTCGTTGTCGACCTGCGCCGAGATGAGGCCGCCGACAGGGTACTGATGCTTGCTGAGGATCGGCATGATGGCATCGAACCACAGCGCCGTCTCGTCGAAGAATTTGTCTACGGCGTAGCTGACGGCAGGAATGGGCCGCGGCACCTGGGTCAGGACTGTTCGACCGCCCTGAGCGTTCTGTGCCTGCAACTCGGGGTCCGCCAGGATACGCAACGGATAGCCGAACCAAGTCAGCTCTGAGTTGATCTGCGGCCCCGGACGAGCAATGATCTTGAGGCCTTTGGCCTCGGCGAGCGTCAGAAAGGCATCGAGATCCTTGCGCGGATCGATGCTGCCGAAATCGAACTTGCCGCGCTCGATCTCATGGACTTCCCACGGCATGTAGATCGAAATGGCGGTGAAGCCAAGGGAGCGCACCTTGTCGAGGATATCGCTCCATTTGTCACGTTCCAGGCGCCAATAGTGCACGGCACCAGCGTAGAGCTCCTCAACCCTGCCCCCGATGCGGAACTGATGGTCTTCGGCGACGATGCGCTCGTCGCTTCGCGCGTTGCTAGTCACTGCATCCTCCTGCGACCGTCATCGGTCGTCACATCTGCGTAGCACCAACATCACGGCGGCCGTCCGTGCAGGAGAGGGCGTATCACCACACCGCAAAAAGGGCAACAATAAACGTCATTTTTTAAACTCAACTCAACTCAAAATACAAATCATAACAACCTCAGATAAACACCTTTCCCTCCAGAGCACCCCAAATTTTGAACCGACCGAAGCCGATCAGGTTAGTTTCCAGCAAAAGATGCACCACCGAAGGCTGGGGATTTCCCCGTTTTTGGCGGAATCCTCGGATCGACAATCCAAACCAGTCCATCGGTCCCCGCATGCCGGGTCAGGGGAAACTAAAAACCTCACTTGCCATCATAAAAACCATCAACAACCGTCAGAAGAAATGCAGCCACGTCGCGTTGTGTCATTGTCCTGTTCACGTTCATCGGCAATCCCGGGCGTTGCGTCGATCAAGTGGGTCGCCGCTATCCGCGAGCCACGGTGGCTTCACTGTCGATAGCCGTTACCTGATTTGCCACGCAGTCGCGCCTGAGCCCGCAACGCGCAACCGGTTCCCTTCAACGGAAATTCCCGGGACAGCACGCCGTTCGGCCACGGCACGCCGATCGGCGCGCCGGTGGTGGCGGGCGGCCCCTTCGTCATGAACACCATCGAAGAAATCAAGCAGGCCTTCGCCGACTACCGCGACGGCAAATTCGGCGACCCGACCAAGCTGGGCGAGGTGGGCGCCTGAGGCAGGGTGCCCTGTATCAGCCCTTGGACCGATATCGCCTTGTCATGGGGCTCTAGGCCCGCACCACCGCCAGCAGAAATCCGTCCCAGCCCTTCTCACCCACGGTCTGGATTGCCGTGGCGTCCAGTCGGGGCTCTGCGGCGATGAAGTCGAGGAACGCGCGCACGCCCCTGACATTGGCGTCGTCGCTGCCCGGATCGGCGACGGCCCCGCCACGCACCACGTTGTCGCCGATGATGACCGTTCCGGGGCGGGAGAGTTCAAGCGCCCACCGGATGTAGTTGGGGTTGTTGGGCTTATCCGCGTCGATGAAAATCAGATCGAACGGTCCGGAGAGCGTCGGCAGCACATCAAGCGCGCGGCCGATGTGAAGGTCGACTTTGTCGCTCAATCCGGCGCGTTCGATGTTCCGACGCGCAACGGCGGCGTGGGCCTCACTGAACTCGATCGTGATGAGCTTGCCATCGGCGGGCAGCGCACGCGCCATCCAGATCGTGCTGTATCCGCCCAGAGTGCCGATTTCCAGGATGCGCCTGGCGCCGACCATTTGGGCGAACAGGGCCAGCATCTTGCCCTGCGTGGCCGAGACATCGTGCGCCGGCAGACCGCTGGCGGCATTGTCGGCAAGCGCGGCCTGAAGGTCGGCGTCAGGCGGAGCCAGCAGCCCGGCAAAATAATCATCGACAGCCGCCCAGCGAGCAGACTCGGTCGAGGGATAATCGGGCGTGCGCATCAGGGTTCTCCTTCATGAAGGACGAGAAGGCGGGGAAGCCTATCGGCCATCCACAAGAATGGCTCATCTTTGCTGATTGGCGGATCAAGACCGTCTCTTTCGGCGTCATCTGGAGTTGGGGCATCCGTGATATTATCTTGCTGAGTGCCCATCGATCGCGGGATGCATGCCAATGTCTGACACCGCCACTCTTTCCTCAAAGTTCCAGATTTCCATTCCGAACGCCGTCCGAACCGCCAGGAAGTGGAAGCCCGGGCAGGAATTCGCGTTCATCCCCAAGGGGTCCGGCGTGCTTCTCGTCCCCGTGCCGAAGATCGAAGACCTCGCTGGCACGCTGGCAGGCGTCGATATTCAGCATTACCGCGACCGCGACGATCGTTACTGATGCGCGTTGTCGACACGTCCGCATGGCTCGAGTACATGAGCGGCTCCCCGACGGGACAGCTTGTTGCCGCCGGGCTGCCCACCCGGCGAGAGTGGCTGGTCCCAACTATCGTCCAGCTCGAGATGACAAAATTCCTCTTGCGCACTGCCGGGGAGCGCCTGGCCGAAGACGTGGCCGCTTTCAGCCAAAAGTGCGTCGTAGTTCCGCTCGATACTGATATTGCACTGGCTGCCGCCGATATCTCCCGGCGATGCAAACTAGCGACTGCTGACGCCATCATATATGCCACAGCACAGCTGTTCGAGGTCGACCTCCTGACCTGCAATGCCCACTTCAAAGAGCTGGATGGCGTCTGCTATGTGCCGAAATCGGCGGCTCGTAGCAGGGCCGATGAGGCGGGCTCCTAACCCTCCTTGTCGCCCCACCGCCCGGCCCGCTGATCGTCCTCGGCCTTGGCTTTCACCCAGTCGCCGTCGACCCCCTCGGCCAGGTGCTCCTTCTTCCAGAAGGGGGCACGGGTCTTGAGGAAGTCCATCACGTAGTCGCAGGCCGAGAAGGCGGCGGCGCGGTGGCTCGAGGAGACGGCGACCAGCACGATGCGTTCGCCCGGCCGGAGGCGGCCGGCGCGATGGATGACGGTGATGGCGTAAAGCGGCCAGCGGGCGACGGCCTCGCGCGCCACGCGGCCGATCTCCGCTTCGGCCATGCCGGGATAATGCTCAAGTTCGAGAGCGGCGAGCCGGCCGCCTTCATCACGGCAGTAGCCGACAAAGCTGGCCACGGCGCCGACGGCCGGGTCGCCGGCCTGCAAGGCGTCGATCTCGGCGCCGACGTCGAAATCGTCGAGGCCCACCCGGACAACGATGATCGGCTCGGCATCCATGGCGGTCAGCCGCCGGTCATCGGCGGAAACAGGGCGATCTCGCGGGCGGCGCCAAGCGGCTCGTCCTGTTCGATATGCAACTGGTCGACGGCGACGCGGATGGTGCCGGGCGCCTCGAACGCGTAGGCATAGGCCTCGCCGCGCTCCGCCAGCCAGCCAACGAGGTCGCCGGCCGTCACCACCGTCGCCGGCAGCGCCAGCCGCTCCTCGGCGAGGCCGATACGCTCGCGCACCCAGGCGAAATAGCGGATCACCACCGGCTCACGGCTCATGGCTTGCCTCCATCAGAGGGGCTTTCCTCCATCAGATGGACGACGCCACTGCGGAAATAGTCATAGCCGGTGTAGAGCGTGACGAGAGCGGCCGTCCACAGCATGGCCAAGCCGAGCTCGGTGATGCCGTCGACCAGCTTGTCGCCGGTCGGCCCGAGCAGCAGGATGCCGATGGCGATCAGCTGCAGCGTCGTCTTCCACTTGGCAAGGCGGGACACCGGCACGCTGACCTTGAGGTCGGCGAGGAATTCCCGCAGGCCGGAGACGAACAGCTCGCGCATCAGGATGATCACCGCCGCCCACAGCGAGAAGCCACCGATCGTGCCATGGGCGGTGAGCACCAGCAGGCACACCGACACCAGGAGCTTGTCGGCGATCGGGTCGAGCATGCGGCCGAGCGTCGACTGCTGCTTCCACAGACGGGCCAGATAGCCGTCGAAATAGTCGGTGATCGACGCCGCGGCAAACAGCCCGAAGGCCAGCCAGCGTCCGCCGTCGCCCTCGATATAGAAGGCGGCGACCACCGCCGGCACGGCGACGATGCGAAGGTAGGTGAGGATATTCGGCAGGGACCAGACGAATTTCATGGCGTCGACATCTGTTGATCCGCCGATGACATCGCACGACGGCACCGAGAGGGCAAGGGTCGGCGCGCCATCGAGGCGCGACTCGTTGATCATCGGCGATCACCGTGGCGTGATGGTGTCCGGCGGCCACAGTGCCAGGTCGATTCTGCCTCTTGTAAAGATACCGTCCATACGGTATCTTTCGGTCCGTTGCTTTTGGAGAGTGTTGATGAATCCGTCCCTCACCGCCTATGGCTTCCTCGCGCTTGCCATCGTCTCGGAGGTGGCGGGGTCCTCCCTGCTTCAAAAGAGCGAGCAATTCTCGAAGGCCCTGCCGACCATCGCGATGGTGCTGTGCTTCATCGCCGCCTTCTTCTTCCTGTCGCAGGCGCTGAAGGTCATTCCGCTGGCCATCGCCTATGCGATCTGGAGCGGCGTCGGCATCGTGCTGACCGCCGCCGTCGGCTTCCTGATCTTTCGCCAGGCGCTCGACAGCTGGGCGCTGTTCGGCATGAGCCTGATCGTGGTGGGCGCCATCGTGCTGAACACCCTATCGCGCAGCACGGTTCACTGACATGGAACCGACCTCCAGGGACACCGACTATCCGGAAACCGGCTATCGGCGCAAAAAGCAGCCCGAACTCGTCCACCGCGCCCTGTTGGACCACGCGGCGAGGCTGGCCGTCGAGCACGGCATTGCCGCCGTCACCGTGCAGGCCGTCGCCGACGCGGCGGGGGTCACCAAAGGCGGTCTGCTGCATCATTTCCCGAGCAAGCAGGCGCTGATCGACGCCGTTTTCGCCGATCTTCTTGACGCGCTCGACCGCCAGCTCGACACGCGGATCGCCGCCGACCCCGACCCGCGCGGCGCCTTCACGCGGGCCTATCTCGACTCTGTCTTCGACATGGAGCCGGAAGGCAATGGCGCCGTCTGGGCGGCGCTCGCCATCTCCATGCTGGCCGATCCGCCGCTGAGGCGGCTGTGGTCGGACTGGGTCAAGGCACGCCTGGAGCGGCACCGCGCCACCGACGGCACCGCCGCGCTCGCCGCCGTCCGCTTTGCC
>Ga0316613_10002649_pt1 | contig 11472 bp, 10 predicted proteins | sample OWC_soil_day10_C_2_FD_207647 | JGI IMG/M metagenome (GOLD analysis project Ga0316613, IMG submission 207647) | Wetland soil microbial communities from Old Woman Creek delta, Ohio, United States - OWC_soil_day10_CT_b | ecosystem: Environmental > Terrestrial > Soil > Wetlands | place: USA: Ohio... | reverse complement strand
ACGCCGGTCCTCCATTCATAGCAACTGGCCCTCGTGACTGAATGGTTACGGCAAGGTTTTTAAATCGCTTGACAGCAGAAGATGCGATTCGCTATGTTTATTCGTATCGGCGCCGGAAACTGGGGAATATTGCATAAACGGGGGCAGGATGAAGAGAGGAGATATGCCATTTGAGGACCGTCCGGATAAGCTTCCGGGGGAGTTTCTGCGGAAATTTATCGACGTTTTCGGGGAAAAAGGCTGGCTCAACCAGTCCTTCCGTATTATCCACCGGGAACGGAAGTACCGCATCTTCTGCAGCGAATCGCAATTTATTGCCCACCGTATATCCGACCCGGGCGATATGCCCTGGGGTTTTCCCTGCTGGGTCGTGTGTCTGATTACCCCCGAGCAAATTATCGAAGAACCGGATCTAAACGCCTTCGCCGGGGCCGAGCCGACGGCTCGCGACTGGCTGCGCTGCCTGGCTGAAGGCGATTTCAAGATCCTTTGAGGAATCCACATGGACATCATTGTTTCCGGGTCCTTGGCTTATGATCGGATCATGGATTTCCCGGGATACTTCAAGGAGCATATTCTCCCGGATAAGATCCATGTGCTGAATGTCTGTTTCCAGGTGAACGGGCTGCAAGAGAAATTCGGCGGCACAGCCGGGAACATCGCCTATGCCCTTTCCCTGATGGGTCAGAAACCGATCATCTCCGCGACGATCGGGCGCGATCACCACCGCTACCTGGAATGGCTGGCGCAAAACGGGATTTCCACGACGGGCATCAGGATCATCGAGGAGGAATTCACCGCCAGCGCCTACATAACCACCGACCGGGCCGACAACCAGATTACCGGATTTCACCCGGGCGCCATGAAGTGGTCTTCCAATCTGGATTTCGAAAAACTCACCCCCCGGGAGACGCTGATGATCGTCTCTCCCGGCAACCTCGGGGATATGGTCAACTACCCGCGGCTCTGCAAAGCCAAGGGGATCGATTATATTTTCGATCCCGGGCAATCCCTGCCCATGCTCTCCGAAGAAGATCTCGCCGGGGCCATAGATGGGTGCCGGATCCTGATCGCTAACGATTATGAACTGGATCTGATTCTCTGCAAGACCGCCTTGACCAGGGATGCTTTGCTTCAAAAGGCCCGGGCGGTCATCGTGACCACCGGGGAGAAGGGGTCGCAGGTCTTCACGGCGGGGCGGGAGATCCGCATCCCCGCGGTGAAACCGAAAGCGGTGAAAGACCCGACGGGAGCCGGCGATTCCTACCGCGGCGGGCTCATCACCGGGTTGCTCCGGGGGGAGGATCTCGAGCAGTGCGCCAGGATGGGCAGCGTCTGCGCCTCCTTTGCGGTGGAGTGCCTGGGCACGCAGGAGTACCGATTCAGCGCCGCAGAATTCAGGGAAAGATTTACCGGCCTAAACGGATAGATCCCCGCTCATCCGATTCTGAATAGGAAAATCACTCCTTGCGAGGAGGAGCGACGCGGCAAGCTCATGAGATCGCTTCCCGGCGATCGCCGTGACCTCCTGGGGATGCAGAGCTATTGACCCCTTGGGTGAATTCCCCGGGGTTTCCGGCCCGGCGAAACGCCCCCGGATCGCGGACGGGCGCAAACAGAAATCCCTGGGGTTCAACCTGGGGAATGGGAGAAGGGCATGGACCTTGTTGAATCGGATGTCTTGGTCATCGGCGGAGGAGGCGCGGGGTTGAGGGCTGCTCTTTCTGCCCGGGAAGAGGGCGCGAGGGTCGTCCTGGTCTCCAAGACGCCGATCGGAAAAGCCACCTGCACCCAGCTTTCGGGGGGGGCATTTTCCGTGGCCGCCGGAGGGTTTTCGGAAATAGCCCATATGGAAGCGACCCTTCGCGTCGGGAGGGGGATAAACCGCGAGGAGTTCGTTCAGACCTTGGTCGCCGAGGCCCCGGAGCGCATTCGCGAGCTGGAGCGATTCGGACTCACGGGCGAGTGGAAAATCGGCCGCTTTACCACCCATGGCCGAGCCCCGTCCTGGGGCACGCCCATTGTCGAAGTTCTCAAAGAAATCGTCCGGAAGCAAGGGGTTTCCCTCTTCCCCTGGGTAATGGTTTTTTCTCTGGTACAGGATGGCGGAAGGGTCGTGGGGGCTCTCGGATTCAATTTTCGAACCGGGGCGAAAATGGGTTTTGCCGCCAAAGCGGTGATCCTGGCGAACGGAGGGGGAGGGGCGCTCTATCCGCGGAATGACAATCCCGTCCGTGCCACGGGGGACGGATATGCCCTGGCCTATCATGCCGGCTGCAATCTCCGCGACCTGGAATTTGTCCAGTTCATCCCGGAAGGCTTGGCCGAACCGAAAAGACCCGGCTACCTTCTGGCGCCGACTTTTGCCGACGCCGGCCTGGTCGTAAACTCGCGGGGGGAAGATGTTCTGAAAAAGTACCGCATTTTTGACCGACCCGTGGCCGTTCGCTGCCGCGATATCTTCTCCCAGGCCATCGCCTGGGAAGAAAAAGATGGCAGGGAGGTTTACCTCGATCTGCGGGCCCTCACGGAGGAGACCTGGCCGAAGGACAATATGGCCCGGAGCCAGTGGGATCTTTTGCGGCGAAATTTATCCTGCCAGGAGAGGAAATTGAGGATTTCTCCCACCTGCCACTTTTTTATGGGCGGGGTCGCTGCGGATTTGAAAGGCGATACCGGCATCCCGGGGCTTTTTGCCGTCGGAGAGGTTGCGGGTGGGCTTCACGGGGCAAACCGCATGGGCGGAAACGCGCTGAGCGAGGTCTTTGTTTTCGGATATCGGGCGGGCAAAATCGCCGGTCAGCAGGTTCGAGGCATGTCCCGGGGCGAAGGCGACCGGAGAAGGGTGGAGCAGCAGGGTCGGGAGGCTTTCGAGAACCTCCGCTATTCCTCTTCAGGGACGCCGCCGCGGGAGCTCCGCCGGAAATTCGGGAAAACGCTCTGGGAAAGCGCGGGAATCATTAGGGACCGAAGGAGCCTATTGGGGGCCCTGACAGCCTTCAGGCAAATGGAAAAGGAAGAGTTACCCGCGGCCCGGGTATCCACCCCAAAGGAGATGCTGGAAAAAATGGAAATGAAGGGCGCTCTCCTTGTGGGGGAAATGATCGCCCGCAGCGCCCTGCTTCGCGAGGAAACCCGCGGGGCGCATTGCCGCGAAGACTTTCCCGAAGCCGACGACACCCGGTGGAAGGGGAATATTTTCCTCAGGAACGAAAAGGGAAAGATGGCGCTCGAGTTTCGCCCGCTGACCTAACCCGGCGTCCCTTTTATAAAAAGGGCAGGGGGATTTACTTTACCCCGCTTCAGAAAAAATTCCTCCAGCCCCCCCTTGCAAAGGGGGGAATATTTTTTTCGGAAAAATTTCTAAGACAATCCCAAAGGGAGTCGAAAGCAATGGGCACCGATTTGAAGGGGAAAATCGCCCTGGTGACCGGCGCGAGCCGCGGGATCGGGCAGGCAATCGCCGTGGCTCTGGCCCGGGAAGGCGTGGATGTGGCCGTGAATTACCGGACTCGCCGAAATGAGGCCGAAGTGGTCTGCGACCAGATTGAAAAACTCGGGCGGCGGACCCTCGGGGTAGGGGCGGATGTCTCCGTAGCCGCGGATGTTTCTCGAATGGTTGAAACCGTGCAGCGGGAACTCGGCGCGATTTCGATCCTGATCAACAATGCGGCGATTATCCGGCCCGGGCCGCTCGAAGAAATCACCGAGCAAATCTGGGACGAAGTGATCAACGTCAATTTGAAATCCCAATTCCTGGTCACCCAGGCCGTGCTGCCCAGCATGCGCGCCCGGAAGTGGGGTCGGATCATCAACCTGTCTTCCGTCGCCGCCCAATTGGGAGGATGGAACGGCCCGCATTATGCCGCTTCCAAGGCGGGGATTTTCGGGCTGACCCACGCCTATGCAAGCCTCCTCATAAAAGAAGGCATTACCGTCAACGCCATGGCCCCGGCCATGATCGTGACCGAAATGGTCACCGCCAACCCTAATCTGCAGCCGAGCATCATCCCTGTGGGCCGGTTCGGATTGGCGGAAGAGGTCGGTGAAGTCGCCGTCATGCTGGCGAAAAACGGCTATATCACCGGCCAGACCTACAATGTGAACGGCGGCCTGTATATGAGCTGATTTTCAACCGCCCCCCCTCTCCCTAATTTTTAAAACCTGGGCTCTTCCAGGCAAAGGTCGACCGGCTCGGAGTAAGCCAGGGTTTCGCTCCGGGAAAGGGTGCCCGAGGCGGTGTCGATGACCGTCCGGTAGAGGCGTTCTCCGGCTGCCTCCGGATCTTCCCTGTCGGTAATGACCGTCCCGGAGTAGAAGTCAATGTTGTCCCCGGCCATTGCATACGTCCTCGGGTTCGCCGTGCACCAGAGGAAGGGGGCCACAACCGAAGGCGAGCCCTCCATGAGATCTCTCCCCGCCAGGCCGCCGCCGCCTAACTGAAACATGACCAGGTTGGCGCCCGCGGCCGCGTAGCCGGCAAAGATGGAAAAAGAGCCCATCCAGTTGTCTACGAAAAAGAGCCCCTTGCCCTTCGGTCTTTCCGCATACTGCAGAACCCCTTGAATGGAGGATGTGCCCGCCTTGTGGACGGCCCCGAGGCTCTTCTCTTCGAGAGAACTGATTCCCCCTTTGATATTCGCCGGAATGGGATTGATGGTGCGGATGTCCAGGCCCGTGGATTTGGCCAGCTCTTCCCGATATTCGACCGCTTTCAGGATGGCCCGGCCGATCTCCGGGGTCACGGCGCGCCTGGCCAGAGCCTTCTCGGCGCCGATGATCTCGGTGGTCTCGCCGAAAAAGGCGGTTCCTCCCGCCTTCACCACTTTGTCAAAAAGATAGCCGATGGCCGGATTGCCGGCAATCCCGGAGGTGGTATCGGAGTAGCCGCATTTAACTCCCAGGCAAAGGTGCTCATCTCCGACTTCTACCCGCCTCTGCTTCGAAGCGTCGTGGACCATGAGCCGGGCCAGGCGCATGCCTTTGGAGATGGTCGCGTAAACGCCGCCATCCTTGGTCGGGTCGATGATCTCCACCCGTTTGCCGCTCTCCGCAATCTCCTTGGCCAAACGCTCGGCAGTAAGCTCGGGATAGCCGACGCCCGGGCTCGCCGCATGGACAATCACGGAAGCCACGTTGGGGTTCCGGCCGAGCCCGATGAGGATCCGGGCGATCCGCTCCCGGTCTTTGGCGGTCCTCCCGGAGCCGTGGTCCACGGTCTGGATCGTCTTCGTGCCGACGACGAAGTCGCAGATGGATTTGGCGATCAAACCCTGCGGGATCACCAGGACGTAATTGCGCGTCCCCGCGGAACCGTCGGGCCGCGGATATCCAAAAAAACTCATTTTTTCTCCTTCCTTTCCAGATCTCCCCGCGCCCGGGTGCCTTCCAGGTTGTGGATGTGCACTAAGGCGCCTCGGGGGATGAACCGTCCGGCTTTGCCGATCGTTTCCCCGTATTTCACGATGAACGCCCCCTGGGAAATTTCGTCCAGGGCGATCTTGAAGCCAAAGGGAACGGCTTCAATGGCGGTTACCGTTCGGTTCTCACCGCCACCGGAGACCTGGACCGTGTCCCCCGACTGGACCTCTTCGACGCTGGTAGCCACATTGTCCTGCGGATGCATGAGAATCGCGCGTTTCGCGGTCATGGATCTAACCCCCCTAAACACATGCTTGATTAGACAACTCCCGTTGTTCGGGAATCTCATGGGCGAAGCCTTTCGAAAAAGTAACAGGATCGCCGGAGAACGTCAAGGAGAATCAAGTTCTTGCCTCCAGGATTGTTCCTTGACACCCCGGCATGTTTTTATGTTATATTCACCCCACTTCCCACACCCTCCCCCTTGAGGGGAAGAGAAGGTGTGGGGGTGACGGTAGATGAGGGAGTCTCCGGGTGGAAACTTAAGAAAAAATTCATGAGGGAGGAAATATGAAAAACCGCAAACAGGCGCTGATGGGTTTTTTTGTTGTCCTGAGTTTGATTGCCGGCTCGGTGGGGGCGAGTCCGGCTCAGGATTTTCCCACGAAGCCCATAACCCTCGTGATTCCCTATCCGCCTGGGGGATCGACCGATTTGACGGGAAGAGCGCTGGCCAATGCGGCTAAGAAATACTTGGGGCAGCCGGTGATCTGCGAGAACAAAGCCGGCGGCGGGGGCACGGTCGGCCCAAGTTTGGTGATCTCCAAGCCCCCCGATGGCTATACGATCGGCATTTCCAGCGGGGCCGTTACCATTGCCTGGCACATGGGCAAGCTGAACTTCAACCCCCTCGAGGATTCGACCCCGATCATTCGGTACACCACCTACGTTTTCGGGATGGTGGTCCGGGCCGATGCCCCCTGGAAAACTATGCAGGATTTCGTAAAATACGCCAAAGAGAACCCCGGCAAAGTCACTTATGGCACCCCGGGCGTGGGGACGAATCCGCATTTAGCCATGGAGGAGCTGAGTATCATCGCCGGGATCAAGCTGGTGCACATGCCTTTCAAGGGAGGGGCCGAGGCGGCCACAGCTCTCCTGGGCGGGCATATCGATGCCGTGTCCGACTCGACCAGCTGGGGGCCCATGGTGGATGCGGGGAAGTTCAGACTCCTGGTAACTTATGCGCCGGCGCGGATGCCTCGGTATCCCGATGCGCCGACCTTGAAAGAGGCCGGCTTTGACATGGTCTATTCATCCCCTCTTTTCCTGATCGGGCCTAAAGGAATCCCCAAGCCGATTGTGGCTAAGCTGCACGAAGCCTTCAAAAAATCCCTGGACGATCCGGATTATCTCTCGATCCTCAAGAAATTCGACATGAGCCTGAACTACCTCGGCCCGGAAGACCTGGACAAGGCTATCCGCCAGGAGTCCGAGCAGATCAAGAGAGTCGTGCAGAATTTGGGTCTGGACAAAAAGTGATGATCCCTGGGGTGGGGTTAGCGTTCCGGGGGAAACATATCGCCATAGAGTAGATTTCCCTCCCCCTTGACGGGGGAGGGTGAGGGTGGGGGTGAAGCATTCAAATTTGAGGAACTCATAAGAAGTCGGCAAACTGATGGTTTCGCAAAAAGCTCCTGATGCAAGGCGTGCAAAAACTGAGGAGTGAGGCGCGCTTACGGGTGCGCGGCAGCGACGAGGTTGCAGCGCAATCCCGTTCCGAGCGGGAAGATGGACTTTTTACGAGACCATCAAATTTAGCACAACCCCCAAGCGAATTCAGGAAGGTTCGATACCCAACTCCCGTCTTCATTGCTCCAGCGGGTAAGGCCGGCAACCTAACGCTGTGGCGCTGAAATATTGCCCTTGAGAGCAAGGATCTTTATATCGAGGGGAGTCTGCAACAGTGGCGCAGGCGCTCAATAGGGCCGTAATTGTTAATGCCAATAAAAGCTTTTTCATTTCCTATTCCTCCCATAAACTTTTATTATATCCTGCTTCAGTCCCTCTTAGGTTGCGAAAAAGAGATCGGCTTTAGGGGAATGGATAACAGCCACGACGGGCATGATGGCCTGGGGGTGAGGCGATACAGGCGGGTTAGTGGTCGCAAGCGTCGGAATGGAGCCTATATGGGACTGGATTTCCTGGTTAGATTTTCTTCGGCGCGAAGTATTTCCTAGCCAGGGTCAAGGCTTGCTCTTCGGTCAATCCATGAGACTCCCACATAGGACGAGAAATGGCCGCGATTGAATCGGGAGCGTTCAGTTTTTTGAATTCCTGAAAATAATCCCGATGAGCGCAACCCAGGGCCTCGGCCATTACGGAAACGTAGTTCTGGATCGGCAAGGCTTCTTCTCCAACTCCACATAATTCCCGATGGCAGGAATGGTAAAGAGTCACCAACTTATCGCACCGCATCCGGCGGGCTTCCTGGATCAGATTGTCAAGGATAGATCGAAACCGCTCAGGGCTGAGTTGCGGTAACAGAAGCGGGGCGCATTGATACCCCAAATCAGGGGAAGAATAGACGCCCACCACTTCAACCCCGGGGATCGCTTTCAGCAATTTGATGGCGGACTTTGCCTCGGCCTCTCGCTGGCTCGATCCGACGTGGGTGTGAACGGCAAGGCGGACGGGTGGGAGACGGGGGAAATCAAACTGTGCTGTTTCGGCAGCCAGGAACTCGGAGGCCTGGACCATCGAAATCTTCGGTATCACGCCCTTCCGAATAAGCTCTTCAAAGCGAAGTTTACAGGTTGGACACCAGATGACAATTTGTTTTGCCCCGTAAGCTTCAAATTTCGCCGCCGTCGCTTGGGCGAACCCATTGGCCCCTTCGATATCCCCAGCTCGGTGAGGCACGATGCCGCAGCAAAACTGGGGCCCGGCCACCGCCGTGAAATGGATGCCCAGCGCTTCAAATAGGGCAACCGCATCGCACCCGATATGGGCCGTACGAAGAATATTGCATCCCAAGTATAGAACCACGTCTACCGGATGTGCGGGCCTGATAAATCGAGTGATCCAGGGAACCCTTCCCGCAGGAGTCATCAGGTGCTCGAAATCCCGGATCTGCGCGGCGAACTGGGAAAAATCAGGGTCGGACATTTTAAAAATCCTTTTTCGTTATGAGACTGAGCCGGCGAGTCGCGCCGGGTTCCTGAATCCTGTATTGAAAGAACCCCACCGCTCGCTTCTCCACGATTACCTTTTGCGGGCTGTTTGATTAAGGAGCGGCGGCCGCTTGAGAAATTACCGAATCATCAAAATCTTCAGGGGAGGATTCATATCTTCTTCGCCCTTCGGAAGCGATCTCAGACCTTCCATCCCAGCGCCTCGATATGGGGAACGGCAACAAAGCCGCGGGGATCGCTTCCCAGCTCTTGGATGGCCCGGGCGATTTGCTCAAGGCGGCTTTGGGTGGTCCACCCTTGCGCGATAAGCAGGCGCGCCATCTGCGTCTCGGAAAAGACCCCGGCCAATAGAGCACAAAAGCCGGGACGCTCTGCCGGATTCTGGGGACCATCGTATGCGGCCGAGAGATGCAAATCGCCGTACCCGGCCTCGTGGAGCAAAACTCCCAGGTCTTTGCCGCGGTTCGCATCCCCCCCTGCGTAGCGAATGGCTCGGATAATCAATTGGCAGGCTTCAATGAGCAATGAATTCTCGGGGCACCATATCGTACTCGCGAAAACCGGATCGCGGAGGCTGACGATACCGCCGGGTTTCAATACCCGCCATGCTTCCTTCAGCGCCTCCAGCGGCTGAAGTATATGGGTGAGAATACAGCACAAATGGACAGCATCCATGCTGGCATCTGGACACGGCAGGTGCAAGATGTCTCCGGCCTCAAACCGCACATTGAGGACCCCGGCCTGTTGCGCCATGGTCGTCGCCGCGGCGACCTGCTTTTCATCCCGGTCGATCCCTAATACATCGCCAGGGGCAACCCGGGAAGCGAGGCCCACCGTGATCGTCCCCGGTCCGCAGCCGCCGTCTAAAACACGCATACCAGGCCGAAGGTGAACGAGGAGGTGCCGGGAGAAGCGCTCGGCGTTTCGAAAACGAAAGAGATCCGTGATCCCCTCCTCATAGCCGGGGGCATATTGCTGTTCTTTCCCCGTGTCAGATGACGTTGTCATCCACTGCCCTCTCCCCGCATCAGCGAATAAGGTTCTAAGCCCTGGAGCCCGGAGTTTCAAACGGCCCGATTAGATATATGAACCATAGCGAAAATGGAAGGCAAAAGTCAAGCCGCGATAAGAACGCGGCTCTGGTGGCCGGGATGGATGAATGAGGAGAGGAAGTTTCCAGGGATCCTCGCTCAATATTTGGATTCCCCTTGAAACAATCCCTGATTGCAGTTTTTTATGCGGACTTACGCCGCTCTCGATACTATAATTGTAGTAAAGGGATAGCGATAGGGGGATGGGAGGATGGAAGTAATCGAGTTCCAATTGAACGGGAAGCCCGTCCGCCTCACGGTGGATGGGGAGCATCGACTCCTCTGGGTGCTTCGCACTGATTTGGCCCTCACGGGGACAAAGTATGGCTGCGGAAAAGCATTCTGCGGGGCATGTACCGTGCTCATCAACCGGAAGGCGGTTCGGTCTTGCCAGATTCCAGTCAAAGAGGTCAAAGGACAGCAGGTTCTGACCATCGAAGGACTGTCCCAAAACGGAAATCTGCATCCTCTGCAAAAGGCCTTCATGACCCAGAATGCTTTGCAGTGTGGTTTTTGCACCCCGGGCATGATCCTGAACGCCTTGGGCCTCTTGATGGAAAATCCTGCACCTACGGAAAAGGATATCATCGAGGGGATGAACGATAACCTCTGCCGCTGCGGGGCCCATCTGCGAATCATCCGGGCGATTCAACAGGCGGCCAGGGAGATGGGAGGGAAGAAATCATGAAAAAGGAACAGGCGAGCCCTTCCAATAAATGACGGCAGATTTGCCCTCAGCCGGCGGGAATTCCTCCGGGTTGCGGGTGGAGGAATCTTTATCTGGGGGAGAAATCCCGTGGTGATGGGGACGATTAAAATTTGAGCAGGCGGAAGCTGTCTTTGCAAAGAAACTGCGGATCGAGTTTGCGTTGAGCTGAGCTCAAACATGCAATTATTAAGATATTAAGCAACGTCCCCTTTATTTCTTTATTTTCTTAAGCCCCGACAAGCAGCAGAAAATTCTTGACAAGTTTTTATTTATTTGCCTATAATTAGCTAAAATCGCTTAATAAATTGGCTTGCACGGAGTGGTGCAGATTTGAGGTGACAAGGGCGTCCACCGAAAGGGGGCGCCCTTTCCTTTTTTCAATGACGAATCAGGCGCAATGGGAAAACTCTAATAAAAAGGAGATCGTTCCATGTCTTACAGCAAAGTGAACGCCAGTCCGGCCACCATGAGCCGGAACAGAGTCTCCCCGGCACCCGGTTCAGGAATTTGTGTCACCTGTTTGGACGGCTGCCCGGGGCCATGCGAAGTCGGCAGATCGGCCTTGCGGGGCAGGGAAATCCTCTACCCCCAGCCTTTTTCCAGAGTCACGGCCGGGTCGGAGAAGGATTACCCGGTTGACTTTTCGCATTTCAATATTCAGGGAACCTGTGTGGGAGCAATGGGGACGAGTGCCGACTCGGATCTCGCCACCTTTCCCGCGGTTAACATCGCCACCTCCGTGGGCGCCGCGGAAAAAATTCATCTAAGGGTCCCCTATTTCACGGGGGCTTTGGGATCCACGGAAATCGCCCGCATTCACTGGGAGGGCATGGCCGTGGCCGCGGCGATCGCCGGAACCCTCGTGGTCGTGGGGGAAAACGTCTGCGGCATGGATCCGGCGTCGGAATTCAAAAACGGCCGGGTGGTCCATTCACCTGAATTGGAGAGGCGCGTCAGGACTTTCCAGCAATGGTATGACGGGGCCGGCGGCATCGTCGTTCAGTACAATGTGGAAGACGGCCGTTTGGGGGTCCCGGAATATGCCGTCGAAAAATTGGGAGTCAAGATCATCGAACCCAAATGGGGCCAGGGGGCAAAGGATATCGGCGGTGAAGTG
>Ga0316613_10002648_pt1 | contig 11480 bp, 9 predicted proteins | sample OWC_soil_day10_C_2_FD_207647 | JGI IMG/M metagenome (GOLD analysis project Ga0316613, IMG submission 207647) | Wetland soil microbial communities from Old Woman Creek delta, Ohio, United States - OWC_soil_day10_CT_b | ecosystem: Environmental > Terrestrial > Soil > Wetlands | place: USA: Ohio... | reverse complement strand
CTCCACTATTGCTGTCGGTTAGCCTGGCAGAGTAGAGGCGGAGCACTTGTGATGTGTATAATTACCGATGTCATAAACATCCGCCGTTGTATGGCCCACGGGGTTCGTGCCAACGCTGTTCGGCAACTCTACCTCCACGCACTAATAACAAGGACATTCGATGACTATCGCTGCTGCATGGGTCCGCACTCTTGATAGTGGTGCTGAAGAACTGATTTTCTGCTCAGATAGCCGTCTCAGTAACGGAAAGCGTTTTGACCATTGCCAAAAAACCTTTCGCTTCGCACGATCTGATGCGGTCATGTGTTTCGCGGGTGGTACTGATTGGGCATACCCGATGATTGTGGCCGCAATCAACGCAGCGGACCTCCATTTGCCGTCACAAACTCGATCAATGGGTCTCTCGAAATTCAAATCGCACGTAGTCAATATTCTTAATCAAATGCAGAGAGAGGTTCACAACTTCGCTCGCGGTCAAAATATTCCAGACGTTACATTTCTGTTTGGTGGATACGATTGGTGGGACAAGAACTTCCGAATTTGGCGTATTGAGTTTGATGAAGCCACAAACCAATTCAGAAGCGACGAGCGAACCGGCAGCAATAAATTCGGGGATTTAGGGAAGCTAGAGATTGCCGGTGATCCTGAGTGGACTGAAGCAATGCGGAAAAATCTGAAGACGTTGGTGCAATCACGCTATGGATTGGACATGCGCCACCCACCTACCGCGAAGTTCAATATGGAGCCCTTCGAAGTAATACGAGACCTTCTGAAGAGCGCAAACGCTAACGACAGTATCGGCGGGGCCCCCCAGGCTGTGAAGGTCTACCAGTACCTAAACTCCGCAGACGTCGGTATCTTCTGGCCCCAGGTGATGGATGGGCGATTGTTTCTTGCCGGGCGTCCCCTTCTTAATTACGAATGCGCGACGGTTAAGTCTGTACTCGACCCTGAATCGTTGCATTCAACATGGTCTAGCGGAAGTACAACAGAAGCTGTTTCGCAAATCCGAAAGGCTTCTGCAAATGACGGAGTACGTAGCGCTGACGAGGACTCTATAGCGCCGGAGATAACTGAGGAATCTGTTCAACCCATCATTGTAGCGGAGTCGTGCGAAGCCGCGCAGGATAGTGAATTCAGAAATTAGACATTACCTCCACCGATTGCGGGATACCGCGTGAAACAAGAATCCTCGGTCGCACATACCCTGCATCGAATAGTCGAAGAAATACGAGCCGCAAGGACGAGGAACGATCCGTGGTTTCTGGTTCATCTCACGCAAGGGGAACGGCGACATTTCCCTTGGCACTGACACCGTGTTCGGGTTCGTATCCACATCGAACGTCCGCTTCCTCAAAGCCAGACCGGCGGCTCTGGGCGCCGCCCCTTTTGCTGCGTAATGTTCCCCGCACGCAAGAGCGTGGGGCGCTGCCCCACACCCTGCGCTCGCCGCGTGGCAGAGGGTGGGGTTGAAACCCAACCCCACCCCTTGCCACAGAGCATTGTCGCTGCGTTGGGGTCAAGGGCTTTCGCGGCATAAACGGCCTCCTCCCCGCAAGCGGGTCCCCTCCATTTATTCCACGATCCCTTGACCCCACCTCCGCTAGTCACAGTCTGAACCCAGTGACCCTGTTGGAGCGCCGTGCGACCGCCTCACCAAGCTTTTCGTGGTTTGCGAAATTGAGCAATACCAACTCGCGTCCTCGAGTGATCCCCGTGTAGAGCCATTCCCTGGTTACCAGACCACCGTCGTCAGCGATCAGAACAACGGTCGACGCCGAGCTTCCTTGCGCCTTGTGACATGTAATGGCGTATGCCAGCTCAACATCAACCTCGGCTTCCTGCGGCAGATAGCGCGGCTCCTTTTCCCCGTCGAAATGAACTTGAGCCCGCTCATCGTCGATGCTGCACACGATGCCCAGCAACCCGTTGAACAGGCCATGCTTGTAGCGGTTCTGCGTGACAATGATTGGGTCTCCCACCGCGACGGTAGTCAGGCCAAGGCGTCGGGTAGGCGAGTGTTCATTGCGATGCTTCGCTGCTTCTGTATCATTCCACTCAGACACCGTATTCCTGCGTGCAGCAATCAGCATGAAGTCGTCGCTGCGCCTAAGCCGCGCCAGAGCGTCGGAATCAATCTGAAAAACGCCTTTGTCTTCTCCTTGCCAGACAGGCAATTGAGGCGTGATGCCCTTCCTGATCTCGCCGGCAACAAGGGGGATAAGGCTGTCCTTCGCCTGGCGCTGGACGGTGGTGAGGGAGGCGACGCGCGAGCCTTCCTCCACGAGGTCATGGAAGATCTTGCCGAAGGCCACGGGGAACAACTGGCCATCGTCACCGGCAAGCAGGATGCGGACGCCCTTGGGCAAGAGCTTGAGCAGTTGGTAGAAGGTAGGCGTGTCCATCATGCCTGCCTCGTCAATGACTAGGAGCGTCTTGTTGTTGAACTCGACTTCCGGCCTGCGTGTCTGTTGCGGGTCTTCTTCATAGGTGGCCTGCTGCTCAAGCATGCAAATCAGCCGGGCTAAAGTATGCGCTAGGCGAGGCTCTTCGGAGGTCGAAGCACCGCGTGAGAGCTGCAGCGCCGCCTTGCCGGCCAAGGCACCAAAGACGACGTTGCCGCCCATCCGTTCCCAGACGTACGCGAGAATCTTCATTACGGTTGTCTTGCCGGTGCCGGCGCCACCTTGCAGCACGCCCAAGGGCAGGCAAACCAGCTTCCTGAGGGCATTAGGCTGCTCGTACCGTAGTTGCAGGTTACAGGCCAATTCGCCGTCGTCGATCAGCTTGTCCAACTCGGCTACTGTTGGCTGGAAAACGCTTGTTGGCGTGGCTTCAATGTCCCTGAGCATGCGGGCCACCTCGTCCTCGATCCAGCCGGCACCGGGGACACGGATCAGATCGCCACAGTGGCGCAGGTTGCCGATCTGCTCGGAATGCGCGAGCGCCAAGTCGGCGTCGACGCCGCGCTGGGCCAGCATTTCGCGCAAGGCTGTCTCGGTGGTCGCGCTGTGTCCCTCAGTCAGCAGGTCGCGGTAGGCCGAGGCGAGCGCGCCCATGAGCCGGGACGGGTGTCGATCCAGATCGGAGCCAGCGTTGGCGTCTCGCAGCAGCAGCTTGCCCACTCGGTCAGCCACGTTCCAAGCAGTGAGATGGGCCGCGAGATAGGGATTGTGCTTCAGGCGATCGAAAGCATCGGCACCGGCGCAGAAACGCCAAAGCCGGTGGGCGACACGCGGCTCGCGCAGGCCGATTTTTTCGAGCAGGACGAGGAATTCGGCTTCTACGAGCTTGATCTGATCGGCAGCCGACTTCTCAACCATGACGGCAAACATTTTCGCTGCGATGCGGGCAGCAAGCGCGGGCTTGCCCGGTTCAAGGACGCCGGCAACCTCGTTCATGCGTGCCGGATCAGCAAGCGTCTCGGCGAGCGTATGACCGTAGCGCTGTATCAGACGTTCTGCGCGCTGCGGGCCAACATTCGGGACGCGCTGCAAGAAGGGGCCAAGCAGATCGCCTAGTACAGCCCGACGTTTCATCACCTTGGTTTCAACCTGTCGGTGGACACGGTGAAACTTGTCAGTGAAGGTAGCCCACTGCCCCTTGACGGCAAAGGTATCACCCACGATCGGTAGTTCGGCGCGGCCCAGGTAGCGTACGCGTACCGACTCGCCGGCGGGCGTCTCCCCAACAAAGATTGCGCCGTATTCCAGCGTGGATACGATACGCGTAACGGTCACATCGCTATCGAAGGCGAAGCCACCACTCATTGCATGGTGATCCAAACGCCTGTTTCGACAGCTTGAAGCCGGGCGCGCAAGCGCTCTACTTCCGCTTTAGAGACAGCCAGTTCGGCCGAGAGCGCTCGGATGCGGTCCAGTAGTTCCTGCTGCGCAGCAACGGCTTCTGTGGCCGACTGAGTGGCTTCCTGCGCGTTCTTGGCGTGCAGGATAATCTTCTGCTTGATGGCCTTGTCAGCCTCGGTTGGATTGACGCGTGAGCCGATCGTTTGCAATCGTTGGCCCTCAGCGATGCAGTTGATCAACTGCGTCAGTTCCTCTCGTTCGTACAGGTATTTGTCCTGCGTCGGTTTGAGATCAATGGCCTGTGCTACGGCGCGCACATTAACCTTGCCATCAGGGGTCATGGGTAACGTGGGCTGACGTGTTGCTTCAGGCTGAGCCAAGTATGCGGCCTCTCTCTGGTCAAGCCATTCTTCAAGGCGAGCCTTGATGCCGGGGATGACACTGGGACGAGCCATTAGCGTTTTCCATTTTTCGGGATTGGGGTGACCTTGCCGGCGGCGCTTTTGCGCATCTGGTCGAGCAGGGCGGCGTTCTCACGTTCGAGTTTCTGCACCTTAGCGATCGCGTCATCACGCTCGGACTCGGCGGCCTGGACCTTGAGTTCAGCTAAGTCAAGGTGCGTCACGACCAGCGTGTAGCGCGCCTCCCAGTCCTCGGCACGTTCCGCATAGGTACGGCGCACCCGCACACGCCCGACGGTCTCCTTCCGTTTCAATAGTTCGCACCATCGGCTGACCCGTTCGCCCAACCTCTTTTGCTTGTCGGAGAACAGTGTGGTCGGGTGAATGCCGGCTCGGCGCGCCACCTCGTTTTTTGACACCGCGCCGCCGTTGGCTGGGTAGATGCCGCCATTGGCCTTCATTTCGCGCCGGATCGTCTTCATGGCCTCCAGGACGCTCTTGGCAACCTTGGCCGACCGATCCGCGCCGCGCTTCAGCGCTGCGTTGAGATGCTTGCTGCTCATGCCAAAGCCTCCCGCAGCCGTCCCAAGCCCTTGTCGCCAGCGAATTCGTTCGCGGCGTCCTCGCCCAGCCAGCCCAGTTCCTCGTCGATCTGCCGCAGCTTGTCCTCTGCCGCCAACAGGCTGTTTTCGTCCACCGCGCGGTTGCCTTCTTCGATGAGGATCGGGATCACCGTGAGCACGTCGCGGCGCTGCACTTCGTCGTCAATCAGGCGTTCGATCCGGTTTTCGCAGCTTGAGTCGCAGGTGCATGGCGCATTATTCAAAGACGGCTTGAGGCAAATGACGCCGGGCCTGACCAATCTGGTGTAGCGGCCGTTCGCAGTTAGTAGGACGCTGAGTTCATAGCTCGTCTCAGCCCCCCAATCCTTGGCCTGTCGGATCATCGCTTCAACGCCGGGCACGCCACCACCGCCGTATTTCTTCGTGCCGGTTTGCATCGAGGCACGGATGCCCTCGAACACCTCCTGTGAGCGCATGATGCGCAGTTCGCGCGCTACCCGTTCTATGTCAGCAGCAAGCGCCTTGTCGGTGGTGATGTAGTGCAGGGTCACCTCGATGTCCTTGTGCCCCAGCAACTGCATCAAGACCCGTGGCGAGTCGACGATGGCGATACCGGCTAGGCGTGCCACCGTCTTTCGGAAGCGGTGGGAATGCAGCAAAACGCCACCGGGGCGATCGCTGAGGCCAATGCGCTTTGCGAGCATTTGGAGGGCCTTGTTCATTCCGCTCAGGCGCTTCACCGGGTCTGCGCTAGAGCTCGTGCCAAGCGACGCCCAAAGATGGTTGGGATCGACGACCAGCGAATCCGCGTTCGACAGGTCGGCACCGTTAAGGGCGCGCGCAATCCGCTCCCAGACTGCGACCAGGCGGGCCTGCTGGCCAAGCGCGTGGATCAGCGTAACCGGGGCGGGCCAGTCGCGATCCACCCCCGCCAGGGCCTTCTTTAGCTTGTAGGTCTTGCCATCCACGTACGGCTTGCCGTCGCGCCGCCACTCGACGCAGCAGCGCTCCAGAGTCTCGACCTCCGAAATGCGCCCGGCCATGGCTAGCAGAGCGATCCACAGGTGCGCGGATTGCAGGGTGGCAGCCAGGACTTTCACCTGCTCCCACGAACTGGGTGGCCAGTGAGGGCGCATTTTTCCTTTGGCATAGCCCTTTCCGGTTGCAGTCACCAGCGGGAAAGGGGGCGCGGTAATAGGCCGACCTTCCCGGTCGCGCCAGGTGTGCTGGCGGAAATACCGGGCCAGAGCAGTTACGCGTGCTTCATTGTAGTTGCCGATCCCCTCAAACAACTCGGGGATGGCCTCGGACAGGTGGATGATATTGGGGCCCAAGTCTTCCACAATCCAGAGCACGCGCGGACCCATCTCGGACAGATAGTCGTCCGGGATCGGCTGGTATGGAATGGACTTGGTTTCGGGCTTCGGCTTTTCCCGCTTGCCCTTGGGGTTCGTGATGCGTTTCGTTTCTAGCGCCGGCAGGGGATCGTTCCAGAGGCCCAAGTCGGTGAGTTTCCTGAGTCGTACGAGTTCCACGTGCCGTCCTTTGTTTCGGTCAAATGCTTGAAGGTCGTTTGCCGTGAGGTGGCGTAGTAGTCCGCCGCCCGTACGGTCGTCCTGTTCCAACCGTCGCAGGATGCCTTGGCTAAAGAGTTCGTCAACAACGTCGGTCACGGTGACGATGCTGGTGCAGTCCAGCGAGGATTTGCCATCCACTAGGTGAGCCGGCCCCATGGCAATTAGCAGCAGGTAGCGGGTGATCCGTAGGACACCCTCGTCGAGCAAGACGTCCAAGGCGGCCGACGGCTGTACGGGCTCAGCAAGGCCCCGTAGCAAGCGTTCGCGCAGGACGATGCGGGCGCGGCTCTGGAACCTGAACGGGGCTCGCCCCCCAGTCATCCATTCAGGCGTTTCCCAAATGCCGAGCGTCGATCCATGGCCGAGTAGCGCCTGACAACGTGCGGCATTCTCGGGATCCAGATCCTGCAGCGTTGCGACGGGGAAGAGGCCGCGTGCCCGTTCTATCAGCAGTTGATGGCCATCGCTTGATGCCTGCGCAGATGGCTCGGGGTTCTCGCTGCTCATCACGGTTTCTCCCTTGGGTTCTTCAGCGGTCGGAGGCCGGGGATTTCGTGCAGACCGTCCGCGATGGTCTTTTTCCAGCGAGCCCGCGCGTCCTTGACTTGCTCTGGCGGAAAGACTTGCAACACATCCAGTCCATTCGCGAGTTCCTCGGCCAATCGGTCGCTCCACTCAACGACCGGAAAGACAGACTTCGTGTATTCAAGCTCTTCCACACGCATCGCCACCCCGTCGAGGCTGTCCGGCAGGATTACCGCGTGCGCCTTGCATAGTAGGCAACGTTGTGGCCGGCACACCTTCGCCGCGCCCGGTGTCTGGATTTCGGGTGGGGGATGAAAGGGGTCCCTGCAGCCTACCTGGATTCGTGAGCGCTCAAGGTCCCGATAGTCGTTCAGGCGCTGTGCCGCGTCCTCGGGTACCGGCCCGTGGCGCTGTAGGTGAGTGAGGAGGGTGAGGTCGAAGCCACCGTGCTTCTGCAGGAGGCTGAAGAGGTTGTTGCCGAAGCGTCGCGTCGCGTCGTTTCGTTCTGCGTTCAAAAGACTGTTGTCGGCGTATCGCTGCGTTGTTCGGATTCGGGCATGCCTCAGCGCCCGCATCAGGGCAAACAGGTTACCCCCAGAGATGCGCCACACATAAGCAGCGAACATGTCACGGAAGTCGCCCGCTGTACAGTGGGGGATGGGATTCTTCTGGTGCGCGGCGCGTTCCTGATTGAGTTTGGCAAGTAGCGTAGTAAGGAAGGTGACATTCTCTCCGTCCGCACGGTACCTCGCATTTGATCGTGGTGCGAGCCATCCGATACCACCTTTCTCTCCGGCGAAGAGCCAAACGCTGCGGCAGCCTTCCTCCAGATTCAGAACGATCCGCATCTGCTTTGTCAGTTCGCCGGGGCTTGCGCCGGTCCGTGTCATCTGGCGATACCTCTCGCGCTCCTCGGCCAGTTCCATACGCAACTGCTCGCGCAGCAATGCGGTGCGTTCCATCCAGAGTCTGATGATGTAACCGGGGCCGGCACGGGTTTTCCATAGGCCCTCGACGGGCTGTTCGGCATCATTCGCGCGGGCCTTGGTTCCGACGAGCAGATACCTTTCGGGGAGACGTGGGTGATCACGCAGCCAGGTGTGAGCTTCGCCGGCATCGAGGCTGTACAGGGTGGCGGGGTTCCAGCCCGTGACCATCAGGCAGCAATGAAAGGCCACTTCCGCCTGCCACGAGTCCGGCAACGCGACGTGCCGCATCGTGGGAAGCAGCAGGCTGGTTTTGAGTCGAAAGCCTTGACGGGACATTCCATGCCGCAGTTCCTCGCTCGAAGGTACCGCTTTCTTTGTCCGTGTCTGGACTTCATGGATGTGGCGCCAGTGCGCCAGGAGGTGTTCTTCGTCCGTAGTGATGGGCCGAAACCCGTCGGTACTCATGCGATCCATCAGCGAGAAGTGCCGCAGAACGCCATACCATTCTTGCTTGAGCCTGATACGGAGTTCCGCGCACTCCATGTCAGATGGCAAGGAGCGGTTGGGTTCAGCATCCTCTGGGGCCACCCAATGCAACTCAGGCGCACCGAGATCCTTCAGGGTCGCGTTAGCAAACCGCTTCAATGCACTGAACGTGTGTCTTCCCATTGGGTTTTGCCCGACATCACCTCGCCCGTAGCTTGCGTAGATCTCAGTAAGCTGGCGTACGTCCTCAACCCGAGACATGATCTGACCGGCTCGCGCTGCATCAAGTTCGACCGCATCGAGGAGCCGCCACCAAGCTTTCAGGGCATCCAGATAACTTTTTACGGTAGCCTTTGAAGCGCTGGTCACGGCCGCATTGATCGCAGGGGCGAGTTGGCTAATCAGCTTCTGGCGACCGGTGAATGGTCCTACATGGCGTTTGTCTTGCTGTTTCGCGGTTTCACCGGTGGCGAAGACCGTCAGGTCGACAAGGAAGTTTTCAGTTCGATGTTCGGTCCAGAACTTCAGCGGATCCAAATGGTCGGGCAGCGGCAGCCAGGTCTCGACAATCTCTAGGCTAACGTGTTCGCTCAGGTGATCCTTGTTGACTTCCCGCAAGCTCATGTCAGCCTTCCTCGTCGTCGCCTTCGGTGGCGAGCGATTCGACGTAGTTCTGGTGAAGATCAAGCGCGACGCCCAAGCGATCCGCGATCCACTGCAGGTAGATCATGGTGGTATCTCGGTCGACATGCCTCAATTGGGGCTGGATTTGTAGTTCGATCACGCTCAAGGCAGTGCTTTTGAAGAGCGACACGATCATGTCGTCCAGCTTCCGCTCCAGCGCTTCTTCAAACAACTTCTTGAAACTGACCATCGCACGCCACAGGGTGGTGCAGGCCCAGAAGTCGCGACCAGAATGAACCGACCAGCCGCGCTGCGGCAACGGGACGCTGCGCCACGCGTCATACACCCTGCTGGGTGTGTACCGCTCGCCGTTATTCGGATTGATGAACAGATGCACTGTGTTGTCGCGGATGCGTCTCTGCTCTGCGGCCGTCTTGCCGTCCTTAACTGCCACCATGACTGCTTTGGGACGATCGGTGTTGCGGTAGTGATGCAACCGCAGCGCAAGTTTCATTGGCATCTTGATGATCTGTTCTGGACCAATCTTGTCGCCATGGTCGGTGCCATATTTGGGACCCTTGGTACCATACCGGATGGTCACGAACACCATCTGATGTTCGGGCGCGACGGCGCGATCCACAATCGGCCATTCATTCGGATCAGCGGGCAGGAAGTCTTTCCGCAGTCCAGCGACTTCCGCCCTCCTAATGGCAGTCTCAAGAACTGTCTCGCACATCAGCCCCTCTGTGCCGCCGACGACGGGCTTTAAGTAAATTCGCTGCAACCATGCGCCGACCGCTTCTTCACTTGGCATTCCCAGGGTTCGCTTATTGATGCGCATTTTTCCCCTGCGCACCTCGATGCTTTCCGCTTTCCTTCCGCCACCACTTCCCTTTCTGCGGCGCTCGCGCGTGATCGTCTTTGTGGGGACCTCTACCTCGGGTCGAAGACCCTGATAGGCGGCCCACTGCTGAAACTCAAGGGCGACGTCGATCCTTTGATTGATGGTGACGGCCGACAGTCCATCTCCGCTGGCGCTCCAGTCTCCCTCGGTCATTTCACGTTGGTACCTGCCAATCAGGATCGGAAGGTACTCGGCGGTAATCGGGTCAACAGTACGTGCGTCGCACCAGTCAAGGTAGTTGCAGAGGGCCTCGGCGTTTGTTTTGATAGTGGCGGGTGTGATCTCGCGGGCGGGCTTCGGCCATTTGGCGAGGGCCCGATCAATCAAGAAGCGGCTTCCAGACTGATGGTAGTTGAGGGTTGAGTCCTGGATGAAAGGGACATCCGCGACTTTCCCGAAGCCATGTTTGTCCAAGATATCCGAGATCGGATACGTGACTCGAAATGAGTAACGCTTTTGTTCAAGAACTCTCATCTGACGTGACCGCTTATTCGTATTGCAACCAGAAAGTGCACGTCGCAGGCTCAAGCGAAACGCCAATAGATGTCTTTGGCATGTTCCTCGCCGAATAGGGTGATACTACGTTTGTTAACCAATTGCTTATTGTGTAAACCATATTGGGATACATTGTATCCAATGTATCCCATTTTGGCAAGCTAATGGATACAATGTTGCCAATGAATACAATGCGATTAACTAAGCTGTGTCGCTTCCAGATCGTGTCATGAAAGACAATCAAAGCAATCCACAAACAGACTGGCCTGTCGTTTTTGACGAGCTGAAACGTAAGGAGTCCCTGTCCAGTGATGCGAGGCTAGCTGCATCACTTGGTGTCACACGGGCGTATGTTTGCTCAGTGCGAAAGGGAAGAAAGGGAGTATCGCTTGAACTAGCTAGAGCGGTATTTTCAAGACTGGGCAGAACATTTGATACCGAGCGCTTAGAAAAGCTGTTCGTTCCAGCGAAGGTGCTTACCCACACAGCAAATCTAAAGACATTTAGGGACTATGTGATTGCACGCGCTAACGGGCACTGCCAGCTTTGCGGCATACAAGCCCCCTTCAATTCTCCGGACGGAAAGCCTTACTTGGAAGTGCATCACGTGATCCCGTTTAAAGACGGTGGTGATGACTCCACGAACAATCTCGTTGCCCTATGCCCTAACTGTAATCGAAAGATAGAAATCTCCCCGATGGATTCTGACGTGAAGAAGCTTAAGTTGCTCGCAAAGCGTTACCAGAAACGGGAGCCTGTTTAGATCTGAAAGTTTGTCCATTCGATCCTGCCACGCTCTGCTTCGCTCGCTTGCCTCCTGGCTCGTTCGGCTTTGCCGATCCGAGCCCAGGATCTGTTCTTGATGAAAAACAAATTTATAAGAAGCAAAAGGCAAATCAAAACCGAACCAAACGCCATGCTTTGCGGTAGATGGTAGATGGTAGGTGATGTGTCACAGCCGGGCGATAACCCCCGGGAAACGTTCTCTCGTTGATGTTTATGAACGAGCCATGCCTACGCGTCGGTGACGAACAAACCCACCCCAGGGGTGGCCCCGATCAGTTGGACAGGAAGCCGGGGTTTTTAAGTGATATTTCTACCGGGTTTTAAGCCGCCGCGGCTAGCGGCGGCTTGCTGAGGTTGAAGTAAGCCGTGTCCGGCGTGTTTCCG
>Ga0316613_10002646_pt1 | contig 11489 bp, 11 predicted proteins | sample OWC_soil_day10_C_2_FD_207647 | JGI IMG/M metagenome (GOLD analysis project Ga0316613, IMG submission 207647) | Wetland soil microbial communities from Old Woman Creek delta, Ohio, United States - OWC_soil_day10_CT_b | ecosystem: Environmental > Terrestrial > Soil > Wetlands | place: USA: Ohio... | reverse complement strand
ATGTTCAAGCTTAAGCTTACCGATCACGTATCCTGAGGCAATCGCGACAACTAGACCTGTCGTAATATAGATAGTTGCAACTTTCCAACCAAACATCCCCCAGAGTAGCACCAGTGCCACTTCATTCACCATCGGCGAAGAAATTAAAAAGGAAAATGTCACTCCTAGCGGCACACCCGCTTCCACAAAGCCAATAAATAACGGTACTGCAGAACAAGAACAAAAAGGTGTCACAATGCCTAGTAACGCTGCCATAATATTGCCTAGAAATTCTCGTTTATGGCTTAGGAGTTGTTTAGTACGCTCTGGTGAAAAATAAGTTCTAATTATGGAAACAACAAATATAATCACGGTCAGCATAAAAAATATTTTTAAGGAATCATAAATAAAAAAATCTACCGCACCAGCCAACTGCGTTCCAGGCTCAATCTTAAACACTTCGTAGGTCATGTAATCCGCAAATGTTTGAAACATATCCACCACCGCCTAAAAATAATTACCATATTATAATATTATAATATGGTAATTATTTGGAAATGTCAATATTAACTACGATCAACTTCTAGTTTACACTATTTCAAGAATTTCAAGATGCTCTGACTATTGCTAATTTGCTCACTCAATGTTTTTTCAGCTGCCCCAACCACGTCCATAACTGATTGATACACTATGCGGTAAATAACTTTCTGACCATCTTTTCTAGAGTCGATAATCCCCTGTTTTTTCATCACACCTAGGTGTTGAGACAAATTAGACTGTTCAATATCGAGTTCCTCAATAATATCACACACACACAGTTCACCTTTCTCCAAACAATGGAGAATTTTAATCCGGACCGGATGGGATAATGTCTTAAAAAACTCAGACGTTAATTTTACAACGATATCCTCTGCCATGCTAACAACCTCCACAATAGAATAATAAACACTGATAATGAAAATAAACTACCTTTCGCCAGTAACAACCAATATCTTGATAAAAAATAACTTTTCTATTTTTATTGTAATACATGCAAATACTTGAGACAAACTCTGGCTGTAATATACATGAATATCATCAATCTTTAATTTTTCATACAATTGAAGATTCGCTGGAGTACCCCCTCTCACGGACGGTTGGCGCTTTGACGTACCGCAGCCATTACTTCATGAACCTCGTAGCCGTTCAGCAATATCAAGCGTGACAGTCTTTTCGGCCTTATCCATAATATAATCCCGAGCCTCTTATTTCAATATAAATTTCATCATTCACATCCCTTTTATATAGCATATTTAAATCAACGCCACAAGTCAAGCTCCTTCGTATAGGACCATCCCCCCCAACTGCTGCCACCCCATAAAAATTCCACTAGATTGCATCTCAATCCGTATCTAATTTTAGTGTTTCACAGGGAAAGTATAAACCTCGCCCTGACATTCCCAGCCACTCATATCAGTATCTTCTTCCATCACTTGTATCGTCATATATCTGATACCAAATTTTTACTCCATCAATGGTATGGCCTTAGCTAATACTTGGGATGAACTGAAACCTTCCATCTCTGTAGATTGGTACAGATTGCCTGTTATAGCATTGGTAATGTTTTGCTTATCTACGCATTTAACTTAAATTGGTCTTTTATAGTTTTTAGTTTTTCAATAATATAATTACCTTGTGCTTGAGCATTTGTCGCAAGGTCTTTTGCGATTACCTCCTGCACAACTGCCATACCGACAGCCATGGAGAGGGCTTGACTGGATGTGGATATCGGGAAATATGTATTTGTTGCACCAAATTTCTTTTTGATGTTAATCCGTCCCTTTTTATTTTTAAAATTAAACAACATTCGATGTTGTTTAATTCTTGACCCAGATATTGTGAGCTTTCAATAATCTGTTCACGCTTATCATCAGGTATGGCGGCAGTATTCTAGTTGGTTTATACATCCATTGTACTAGTAGCAATCAATAGGATAGGAGCACTCCTTGTTAGTGCCACCTCCTCCTAAAAGAAGAACGAGCAATCAACGAAACCGCAGCAGCATATCAAATACAGGTTCTGGTGCAATTACTCAACAGACTCAAAATGCTTACCTTTAAATAAACTTCTGCGACACTCTCACAAGATTGACCTATTTTTGCGTAAAATAAAAAACACTACAGAGCTTATAAAGCCTTATAGTGTATGTATTCGTAAATGGTGTGGTTAGGCAGACTCAATCGTTAACATAGAATAAATATTTTCCATTAATTTAATCACTTTTTTCAAATACATATACTTTTCCACATTTGGCTCTCTTGAAGTTATTACCAGAAAATCCTCGATCAATCAATTGCTCTTGAATTTGCACCATCAGAAATCCATGTGTCACTATTAATAAATTATCTTCTTTAAGAATTCCTGAAATAAATCGTCTTACCCTATCCTTTGTCTGGTTTATAGTCTCAGGCTGAGAGTGATGCGAACAAAACCATGCCAACCTCCCTGCCATTAGCCAAAATATATATGGCAATTTTACATTAGATTCAAAAACTGGTGCAATCGGTACTTCACGAATTAATTCTGATTGAGTAATAGTTCCTTTATAAATACAATTTGCTGTTTCTACTGCCCGATACAAATCACTGCAATAACACTTAGTCCAAGTATTGCTCATCAATAAATCTACCTTCTTAGTGGATGAACAATCGTATAGACGGTCCCACTTCCTAAAATCTTCTGCCGTCATCACAAATTTATGTGAACAATCAACTTCAAAATGCCGTACCAAACCGATTCTCATAAATTTCTCCGTTTCTATCAATAATTCAGCTATTTCCCTTCCTGGTAGCTTAACTTTACTATTGATTGGGTCTAGAATAAAATTGAAATCAATTACTACTTATACACCAATTCGCATTTATCCTTTATTTTCCTTATGAGTTTTATGCTAAAATATACTCTACCTATATTTTTCACTGTATTAACAACAAAAAAGCCTCCAACATATTACCAGAAGCCTTGGGGAAAAAATTTCTCCATTGCACCTTATATTGATTGGATTTTATGTATATCTTATGTTTGATTACTCTCATTTCTCTCCAAGATATGAAAAAAGCAACTCCGGTAAGACATACATTAGTGGGATTTATACCCAATAAAAGTAGCGACCTTGCCCGGCCGCATGACACAAAATAAATTGCAATCCGTTGTGCAAAATTGGCCAAACTGAATATAAGAATGCATACCATTATAACATCTGACTCAAAATGCTTTCATTGTATAGCCTATACCAATAACATCATCTAGATTCTGTGAATTTTAATTAAGTGCTTTATCACAATCAATAAGAGCTAATCTATATTTGCCTTCATGATAATAGGTACGTTCACGATTTTCATAAGCTTCTGCATATGTTGGATTTAATTCAATCACTTTGGTATACGCAAAGATAGCATCAGCATAATCTTTTTTATTCACATGATAATCATGTGCCTTCACAAACAATTATGTAGCAATAAGTGGGCAAAGTTCCTCTATCACTTTCACTATATTGTCAGCCGTTCTACGAATTTGTTGCTTTCGGTTGCGATCGTTATTGCATACACTATCCCATATGTCTTCTACATATTTCGATAATTGTCGGCAAAATTTATCTTTGTTAGTCGTTTTATAAAGTTCTACAATGTGCCAGGCATATCTTGAATATTCGTCCACTATACTAGGATATGCACAGCCAAGAGGATCACTTTTATTTAATTGGTGTTCAACATATAAGAAAATCACAAATTTTTCAGGATCCTCTTTTAAAAATCTGTCTGCACGGTGTCTCACTATTTCTATTTCTTCATCGATACAACTAGCTAAAGACAAATCCTCTGCCCGTTCTTTTTTCAATGTGTTCTCAATAAATTTGTCGACCTGTTTTTGCCAATACATTGTTTCGTTCATAGAAATACCTTCCCTTCTAACACTCTTAATCCTTTAAATATCTTTGGTTTAGCAATAACGCTTCCCCATCCTGAACGATTCGAACATTATCAAATTCATTAATAAAGTGCTCAGGATATTCTGTATGTATCGGAATTATCTTACAAGGTGTACAAGCTTGAACGATTTTGTGCAGTTTTTTACTATCGGCATGACCACTGGTATGTAAATGAGTAATATTCATATGCTGATCCTCAGCATACTGTATGAATTTTTGTACTCGCTTAGTTTGTAAATACCCTCCCCATAACGAATAAATAAGCCCAGTTCCTGCAATATTATTGATATGTTGTAAATCAGCTAGCAGGCTATCACGAATAATTATACAATAATGATGATGCGCATACATTATTCCCTTCCTAAAGGATGATTGATAAAGTCTGTCTCGCTGCAACACCTAACTGTAACTACACATACATTTTTAGCTTCACATCCTTCACACCCTTTTTCCCCGTCCTTATTCCATGTTTTATCTTTTGCATGCTTTTCTAGTTTCTGAACAGCATCATTAGACTCCCCAATCACTAATACGATAGGATTCATCACATCAGATAAAATCTCGATTTCACTGGTTCCATTAAAAATGCCTAAATCACATTTATGGTTATATATTATTTTGTAACTTTCTTTAAATTTATCTATATTCTTTTTAACCGTTTTACAAAATTCACAAGCTTGTCCAACTGCATTTCTTTTATTACCACCACGTTTCCGTTCCGTCCCTGCATCACTAGACAATTTGAGTTCTATTGGCACAAAATTATACGTACCATCTTGAGCCCTTTGCAAAGCAAGCATGTCATCTTTCTGTACTTGTCCTGAGATTCTAATTTCGGTATCAATCACGAAGAAGTCTGAACGCCCCTCCAGTTTTGCTGCCAGTCTTTGCTCTACTTCTTTTTCCTGATCTTCCCGCTCTTCTTCTCCCCTTTGCGATTCCTTGTTTTGTTTTTTATAGTTATCGTCAATGACTTTTTCCATGATTTCTAACCAGTTTTCCTGTATCAATAATTTAAATAGCTCTTCCATCGCAATTCCAATCCTCTTATCAGTAGCTTCTTTAACTAATGAACTCTGAAAAATTTCTGGAGCCTTCTCTTTCAAAGTATTATTGGTACTACAAACATTAAACGCATTACTCTTTTTATAGATAGTAAGAACAAGAGCATTCCCGCGATAGTAAAGAAATATTTTGTTTTCTGGCCTAAATTGTATATTCCACTTAGGATTCCATCCCCGAAGTTCTTTTCCGCTCATAATATGTATATAGACCTGACGAAGCTGTGCTGCGAGTTCTGGCGAGAAATTTTCTATGACCCTATTAATTGGTGTATCTTGCTTTTCCGATTGCGTAGTATGCATGCAATAACCTCCAATATATTTTATGTTCTTTGTTACAACTTGTTTCCATTTCAATCAGGCGCATGTAAGTACTATTCTTTTTTATTTTTCCATAATCCTTTAGTATTCTTATTAAATTCATTATTTCCCCCAATCAGATTACGTGCATCTTATCAGCTTTTATATCTTAGCTTTCAATGCTCTTAAATTCCTGCAATAGCATCAATCGCAATTTTCCCTGGTTAGTGAAAATATCACTGTTGATCATCAAATCTGGCCTCTTTTCGCATGGAATATTGCAATTGATTATATCACCTTCTCTGTTTGCGATTTAACCAGAGCCTATCGGAACGGCCATGTCAGCAATCACCAGTCCTAATACAACCAGTGCTTCTGAACCTGCTATGACAAGTATAATCCGGAGCAAAATCAACGAATCCCATCTGTCTCTGCTGTATTTATTCATACTAACTTATTGCGGATTTTTTCACATGCCATTAGACAGTCAATCACCCATACTCCATATAACCAGCGACTCGTAGACCGCATCCAAAACAGGTTTTGACATATTTCGTTGGAGCTTTCTTCTTGTGCTACAATCCCACACTACCTTAAAAACAAGGGCCAATGATACCGCAGAAATAGCATCCTGAAACTGACTAACTCCAGACTCTCGCTCAAAAGGTATTGTTATCGTCTGAAACAGATCAGCCAGCACGGTTCCCTCCGTTGCCGCTATCGTTTTTTCAAACTGCAATACTTCCGCACAATAAGCTCTTTCTTTATCACTATGCCTACAGCGCTGATCATCCGTACAGACAGCACAAGCTTTCCACTTTCGTCGCCTATCCTGCTCAATTTTGTTGGCACCTTCCGTAAATATCGCGCCAATCTCATCATAAAACTCCATACCCAACAAAGATGCCATCATTTCTTTTTCATAATTTGTATAATCCCCTGACCGAACCCACACTGCCGTCTGCAAAGCGACCAAAGCTTCGAATAACTTCTTGCCAGTAATACCGCTGCTAATCATATAGCGTAGCATTATTTCTCGGAGGGTTGGCGTATCCAGACTTTCAAATGCGAGTAAATAGGACCTGTGTTCAAAAAAACTGAACTCAAATGGAGGCCCTGTTTTCTCTACCTCAATCCCTTCTGTTTCCCCAACAGGCTTAGGTAAATAATTATCCAATGATAAGATTCCCTCTTCTCTTGCTAGAAAGGACAACGCTAACCCCTTTCGAACGATGGGCAAGCACTCTTTCTTTTCCTCAATACTGCAGGCGGCTCGTTCTAAAAGTCGGAACTCAACCATCTTCCAAGGGTCTGATTGATCACAAACAGTATTTATTTTCCTTTTTCTCTTTGCCATATCATATTCCCCCTCATCCAACTTTAATAGATAGGATCACTCTTTCTGCCATCCTTATCAATAAGCCACGCTATCGGAATATCTGGAGGCGGATTATAACACCATTTGCCTAAACCGTCCCGCACTGCGTCAGGAAATGTTTTCCAGAACAAATCTGCCGTTGGTTCACCATAAAGCAATCCAAAGCTTCGTTTAATACAAGATACCACTTTGTCATGATAGAACCGTTCTTCTTGTGCCGTTCCCTTCTGGTGCAAAGCACAGCGCAAGAAGCTCAGGATGAGTATGCCACCGGACATTTACTCGAGTTTCTGTCACTACTACCGTTTCTGTTCCCAACCATTTGGCATCCCCTTCCACTGAATCACATAATGCCATTTTACTTGTCCCCCCTTCCCCGTCAGCATTTTATAACACTCAAGTCTGACAAATAGCTCTACACTCCTACCATACCTGCTTCAGTGGACACCTTTACTCCTGGATTTATTAATTTTTCAAAGAACACAGTAAATACGTAGTATTATTTTCCGTCTATATTATTAAGTCTAGCACAACATATCTGAACTGGGGTTGCCGTAAGCATTTGGAAGCGATGCAACCTCCTGCCTTATCATACTAACAAATATAGATGGACAATCAATGTCCATCTACTTAATTTCATTTATAAAAAAAACCGACCTAGCCGGTGGTTTTTCCTTAACGGGCGTAGCCCTGTAATACTAGCCACGCATAAAAGGCGTTAATACGGTCTGCCACATGCGATAAGATACTACTTACTACCCGTAAACGGTTCTTGCATATCTAACGTTAATTGCTCACCTAACTGATCTTCTTTTAGTTGCTTTTGAATATATTCTTTAATCTTTTTTGCATCTTTACCTGCTGTATCTACGTAATATCCTCTGCACCAAAACTCTCTATTACGATACTTATACTTCATATTCCCCCATTTCTCATAGATCATTAAACTACTTTTCCCTTTGAGAAATCCCATAAAACTAGATACGCTCATTTTAGGCGGTATTTCTAGTAACATATGCACATGGTCAAGGCATACCTCCGCTTCAATTATGTCTACTCCCTTCCATTTGCACAATTCTCTCAATATTGCTCCTACTTCCAATCTCTTATCACCATAAAGTACTTTTCTTCTATACTTTGGAGCAAAAACTACATGATATTTACAATTCCATTTTGTGTGTGATAAACTGTGGGTGTCGTTCATACCCGAATGACCTCCTTTTGATAACTTTGTTGCAGTTGGCAGACCGCAACTTTATTTTATCAAAAGGAGTTTTAATGTCATCCTCACCGCTGAAAGCTCTTTGGAACCCCACGTCTACGCGGGGTTTTCTTTATACAAAAAAAGGGGGTGTCTGCCCCCCTAATATTTATTATAATTGTTGAGAATGTAAGCCTATTTTTTGTAATAAGCGATAACATTGAAATTCATTAAGGGCTTTCTCTAAATCCATAAATAATTGCTCTTTCTTTTCTGGATTTTCTTCTATTTTTAGTAACTGACACAGCTTATCAATTTGATTGGCAAATTCGTTTTCTACTATTGCACTTTTAAACAAAATATTGCCTCCCCTTTATTATAATCTAATAAAAATTTAATAATTAAATTATAAATTAATCGACACAATATGTCACTACTCTTTATAAGTAATTATTACTTATTTAATATTATTACAAATTACAATAGGACATAATAATATTATTGATAGTAATCTACCGACTAGTGGTATGATTGATGTAATAATGCTCGGCTGTAACTTGCACGAAAACTTTACTCATATTACCACCCTTCAAGGAAGCATATGTTCGTTTTGGTTATAGGGCTTTATAGAATAGAAAGGAAGTTGCAGATGCTCAAAAATAAAATACTGCTTCACCCTGAAAGGTAAGGCAGTATAATTAATATTATAGATGCTCTCAGTTGAGACGTAATAGGTATATTGTTGTCAGTTTGGCAGGTGATTAATGCCATCGGGAAAGATTACCTAAATTTGAAATCTACTAACAGCTTCACGAAGATCCATTGCTAAATGAGCTAGCGCTTGGCTGGATGAGACGATTTCTTCCATGGATGCCGATTGTTCTTCTGTAGCCGCCGACACCGACTGGGCTTGTCCAACCGCCGTTTTACTGTGTCCGTCGATTTCCTTCACCGATGCTACAATCTGTTGACTGCCACTGGCCATCTGTTGCATAGCAACGGAAATCTCCTTAACTTGTTCAGATGCACGTGCTACCGTTGCCGCAATTTCCTTAAATGCCTGGCCTGCCGTAGTAACAACCTCTGTCCCCACCTTAACTTCACGTATTCCTTCACTCATAGCCACAACGGCTTTATTGGTGTCTCCCTGAATTTCACTGATTAGAGTGGCGATTTTCTTTGCCGCCTCTTGGGATTGCTCTGCCAATTTTCGAACTTCTTCTGCCACGACGGCGAATCCTCTGCCCTGCTCGCCTGCCCTGGCGGCTTCAATGGCGGCGTTGAGCGCCAGTAAGTTTGTCTGCCCGGCGATCCCAGATATTGTATCGATAATCTGTCCGATGTCTTTCGATCTTTCGCCCAACTTAGCAACGACTTGCGCTGAATTATTGACGGTCTCTTCAATGTAAGTCATTTGGCTGACAGCCTTTTCCACAGACTTATCGCCTTCTTTTGCTGCTTCAACTGCTCGAGATGAATTACCAGCGACCTGATTAGCACTAGCAGCTACTTGCTGAATACCGGCTGACATCTGCTCTACCACGGCAGATGCTTCATCTACTGCTTGTAATTGTTTTTCTGCGCCATATGCAACATCGCTAATTGATTCGGCAACTTGGTTCGATACCTGAGCCGATTGATCAGCGCTAGCAGTCAGTTCCTCCGAAGAGGCTGCCAGCTGCTCAGCCGATTGATTAATATGTTTCATCAGTTTACGAAGAGCAGATCGCATGTCTGCTAACGCATCAGCCACTTGACCAATTTCATCTTTTCTAACTACTTTCCGCGGTTTATCACGAAAATCACCTGCCGCCAATTCTTTACAAAACAATACCATTGCATTTAGGGGTCTTGTTATCATCCTGGTAATATAGAATCCACTAAGTCCTAAGATCACGAAGGATACAAAAATAATACTAAGCATAATCTGTGCTGATTTTGTAACCTCAGCCTGATTGTTAGCATCCATTTTCTTGGATATTTGAGCGTAGTAATCGGAAAGGTCACGAAAATTATCAAGAGTTTCAGTGGCGAGGGGATCTACACTTTTAACATATAGTGTATAGGCTTCCGCATTTTTGTTTTCTAGTGCTAAATTAATAACTTCAGTCCTAATCTCACGATATTTTTGTAGAGAAGCTTTCGCTTTAGCCAGTAATTCTTTCGCTTTGAAATCTAAATGAGACTTTTCAACTTCTGCGAGATTAACATTATATCTTTTAACTTGATCATCGATAAGTCTTTTTAAATCTTGATTTTTTTTCTCATCAGTAGTAAGCATCAATTCCAGTATTGCTGCATTTATTCTATTACTAATTGAACGGTTTTCATTTATTAGCTGAACTGGAATCAACCGATCCGCATACATCGTAGTCATTTCGATACTTGACATTTGAAGATAATAATATCCTGTATACCCTATAATACCCGTAGATAACAAGGATATAATAATTAAAACACTTAATTTAAGGCTTACTTTCATATTGCTGAATAAATTCATTTAAATCCCCTCCATATTTTTATGTGATTTATGAAGCAAAATTCCCTTCTTGTTAATTTCTTCATTGTAAAATGAAATTTATATAATCATAAATTCTCCCATTACATCACCCCTCAGTCAACACTATAAACCTGGGACTGTTAGCCCAACGCTCAACTAATCCCCGTATTCAAATGCTCATGAACCGTCGCACTATTCTTAAGCCAGCCCTACACCTGCAGCAATCTCTCGAACTGTCGGTACTGGTGCGGATAGTCGCAAATGAAATCAAGGATCGCTTTTTTCTTGGGTGCATGTTATCGCCTCCGAACTTTTATTTATCTAGCCTTTGAATCAAATCAACATTATAAAATTCATTTATCGCTTCATTCAGCCTCTGACCAAGTCTTAAGACGGCTGGATGTGATATTCCTTTTCAGAACACGTTTACGTGCATTTTTTCACGTAAATACCCTACCTTTACAATACCGACAACAACATTCATGAAAGACACAATAGATGCCGTTTTATGATAGTCTCTTCTTTTTTCTATGGATAGGTCCTCAATATTCGTTATGATAATATATTCTGACCGTCATACTGATCTCCTTAAATGCTCATTTCAGAGTTAATAGATAATAAGTATCTAATAAAACTATAGATTTACCAATTCGATACTGATTGTGCAGGATTGAGTTGTATACTCTAATTAAAATCCAGTACTTGCTAACTATCACGAATAGGACTTTTTTCCCATATTTCCTATATTATCGATATATAACGTGGAAATCTTAACCATAAAATCAACACATTAGGATAAATAATTCATATATTACAATTGCTAACCTTATAAAAAGATAAAAAGCCACTACCAATGATAGTGGCTTTTGTGGATAATTGTTTTTTATTGGCAGTGAAGCATATTGCAAAAGACCTTGTTTATCTCCTCTTAAATCTTTTCCATTGTTTTTAATAACTATATCGAAATCTTCGGTATCCCATATTTTTTTTCTGCAGTTTTCACTTGTGCCATATTAACATCCCCTTTTACCACTTTCTACATACTCCGATAAAAGGTAATATTATTCTTTAAAGGTATTATAAAAAAGCAGTCACCGAAGTGT
>Ga0316613_10002642_pt1 | contig 11495 bp, 8 predicted proteins | sample OWC_soil_day10_C_2_FD_207647 | JGI IMG/M metagenome (GOLD analysis project Ga0316613, IMG submission 207647) | Wetland soil microbial communities from Old Woman Creek delta, Ohio, United States - OWC_soil_day10_CT_b | ecosystem: Environmental > Terrestrial > Soil > Wetlands | place: USA: Ohio... | reverse complement strand
TGCCTGGCGAACGCGGCGCGGACATCGTCCGCCGTCACCTTCTCGATGTTCGCGACGTACGTATCGAGATAATCGAGCGGCAGCCCATAGAACCCGATGACGGACACGCTGTCCAGCAGCTTGCTGTTGCTGTCGAGCGCCAGAGGAAAGCTTCCCGCCAGATTCTGCTTGGCAGCGGAAAGCTCGGCATCGCTCGGCCCTTCGCTCAAAAAGCGATCGAGCACATCACGCGTCACCTTCAGCGCCTCGTTCGCCTGCTCCTTCTTGGTCTGCAGACTGACCATGAAGGGGCCGGGCTGAACCATCGGCACGAAAGCGCTGTTGACGCGATAGGCGAATCCACGCTTCTCGCGAACCTCGCGCATCAACCGAGACACGAAGCCGCCGCTGCCCAGCGTGTAATTGCCCACCTGCAAGGCGAAGAAATCCGGATCGCCGCGCTTCAGCGCCGGCATTCCAATCAGGATATGCGCCTGCGCGGCCGGATGGGAAAGACGTTGTTCGCCTCCTTCCGGAGCACGGGGAACATCGGATACCGGTTTGCCGCTTCCGGTAGGCAAGCCCGTTGTAAGCCGCTGCGCGACCGCTTCGGCCTCGCTGCGCGCCAAATCGCCAACAATCGTCACCACGGCTCCGGCTGCTCCGTAGTGGCTCCGGTAAAACTTATCGAGATCCTCCACGCGGATTCCGGAAATGGATTCCGGCGTGGTGTAACGCCCGTACGGATGGTCCGGATACATGGCCGCCCAGAATGCGCGTCCGGCGATCACATCGGGACGAGTCAGCGCCTCCTTGAGCACAGACTGGGTGCGCGCCCTTTCGCGCTCGAACACGTCAGACGGAAATTTCGGGGTTCCAAGCACCGCGCGGAAAACATCCAGCGCCGCATCGCGCTTGTCAGCTGCCGAAAGCGTGCGCAGGCTGACCACCGCGCGATCCGCATCCGCGCCCCCCGAAACATTCGCGCCCAGGTCGGCGAGACGGCTGGATATCTGGTTCTCGTCCATTCCATCGACGCCCATGTCGAGCAAGGCCACGGTCAACGAGGCCAGCCCGGCTTTGTCACGCGGATCGTTCGATGCGCCGGCGGGAAAAGCGACGTGCACATCCAGCATCGGCAACGCGTGGCTTTCGACAAAATAGACGCGGGCGCCAGTAGGCGAAATCCAGTGTTCGATGCGCGGCCCGGCCACGGCCAGCTGAACCACCCCGACGAGGAGCAGCGCTCCCAGCAAACGGATTGTTTTCATGACATTCATGGGTTCCTGCCCGCTCAATGACGTACCGGTGTGGAAGGATTGCGCGGCGCATTCGGCAAGGGCTGCGGATCGAGTTCGGCGACCGTCAGGCCATCATCCACAAAATAGCGCTTCACCACGGCCTGGACCTGTTCCGCCGTCACGGCCTGCAACTGCTCGATCAAGCGCTTGTCCTGACGATACGAAATACCTGCCGCCTCAAGCTGGCCGATTTCCATGGCCTGCGCAAACATCGAATCAAGCTTGTAGATCTGTCCGGCGACAAGTTGCGCCCTGGCGCGGGCCAGTTCCTCACTGCTCACGCCGTCCCTGGCGATGCGTGCCAGCTCCGCACGGAAGCCGGCCTCCAGATCGGCGCGCGTATGTCCCGCACTGGGCGACCCCTGCAAGTAAAACAGCCCGGGGCCGCGTACGGTCGAATCGTAGCCAACGCCTGCCGAAACAGCCAGACGTTGTTCGCGCACCAGTTTTTTCGAAAACCGCGCGGCTTCATGTCCGTCCAGAATGGAAGACAGCATTTCCAGCGCATACGGATCGGCATCTTTCTCGACATCCCGGATCACCGGCACCTTGTAGGCCATCAGCACCACCGGCAAATCCGCTGGCGCTTTCACAGCAACCCGGCGGATGCCTTTCTGTGGCGGCTCCTCCTGTGGTTTCCGTGGCGCCACGGCGCGCGACACCAAAGGTCCGTAATACTTCTCCGCCAGACTGAATACTTCCTGGTGATCGACATCGCCGACCACCACGACGTAGGCGTTGTTCGGCGTGTACCAGCGCTCGTACCAGTCGCGCGCATCCTGTACGGTCATGCTCTCCAGGTCATTCATCCAGCCGATCACGGGGACGCGATAAGGGTGCGCCTGAAAGGCCACGGCATGCGCCTGCTCACTGAGCACGGCCTGAGGCTGATCGTCCGTGCGCATGCGGCGCTCTTCCATCACCACCTTGATCTCCTGCTCGAACTCCTTGGGGTCGAGCGTCAGGTGGCGCATGCGATCGGCCTCCAGCTGCATCATCTGTTCGAGCCTCTGCTTCGGCACCTGCTGGAAATACGCCGTGTAGTCGCGACTGGTAAAGGCATTGTCGCGACCGCCGGCGGCGGCCACCAGACGGCTGAACTGGCCGGCGCCGACCGTCGGCGTGCCCTTGAACATCATGTGCTCCAGCAGGTGCGCCACCCCGGTGGTGCCGTTCGTTTCATCCATGCTGCCCGCCCGGTACCAGACCATGTGCACTGCCGTGGGCGCGCGCCGGTCTTCCTTGACGATGACGCGTAGCCCGTTCGCCAGCTGCTGCTCGAAAGGATTGGACCAGGCGCTCGTGGAAATCGAGGAAAGGGCGATTGCGCCAAGCAGGGCAATCAGTTGGACGAATCGCTGTCTATGACACATAGGCGGAAGTGGCTTCTGATAAAATCGCGGTGAAAGTCATTGGCGCCGGCATATTACTCCGTTCGCCCTCTCAGAACACTCCACAGACACGAAGGCTCCATGTTTGGTTTCCTGAAGAAATCCGCCGCTGCGCCCGCTGCGGCAACGGACGAAACGCCTCCCGCGCCCTCCTGGCGCGAGCGCCTCAAAGCCGGCTTGGCACGCACCCGCGCCCAATTCGGCGGCAAGCTCAAATCCATTTTTTCCCGCGGCAAGGTCGACGAAGAGTTGCTTGAGGAACTGGAAAGCCTGTTGCTGACCAGTGATGTCGGCCTCGAAGCCACGTTCCATCTGCTCGAAGAACTCAAGACCCGCGCCAAACGCGATGGGATCGATACGCCGGAGGGCATTCAGCGCGCGCTGTCCGAGGCACTGCATGAACTATTGCTGCCGCTCGAACAACCTCTCGACGTCTCGACGCACCGGCCATTCATCATCATGATTGCCGGCGTCAATGGCGCCGGAAAAACGACGTCGATCGGCAAACTGGCCAAGCACTTCCAGTCGCAAGGCCTGTCCGTCCTGCTGGCGGCGGGCGATACGTTCCGCGCCGCAGCACGCGAACAATTGCAGACCTGGGGCGAACGCAACAACGTGACGGTCATAGCGCAGGAATCCGGCGATCCGGCGGCTGTCATCTTCGACGCCATTTCCGCGGCGAAGGCACGCGGCATCGACATCGTCCTGGCCGACACGGCAGGTCGCCTGCCGACACAGCTGCACCTGATGGAAGAGATCGCCAAGGTACGCCGGGTTATTCAGAAAGCCGACCCGAGCGGTCCTCACGAAACGCTGCTGGTGCTCGACGCCAACTTCGGGCAGAACGCCCTGGCCCAGGTCAAGGCGTTCGACAAATCGATCAACGTCACCGGCCTGGTAGTCACCAAGCTCGACGGTACCGCCAAGGGCGGCGTCATCGCCGCCATTGCCCGCCAGTGCCCAAAGCCCATCCGCTACATCGGGGTGGGCGAAGGCATCGACGACCTGCGTCCCTTCGTCGCCAAGGATTTCGTCGACGCCATTTTCGAGTAGGCCCGCATCATGATTGCCGCCAGTGCCCTCACCAAGCGCTACCCGCACGGACTTGAAGCGCTCAAGGATGTCAGCTTCGAGATCGCGTCCGGCGAAATGGTCTTCATCACCGGACACTCCGGAGCCGGGAAATCGACGCTGTTCCGCCTTCTCTCGGCGATCGAGCGTCCCACTTCGGGCAGCATCGTGGTCAACGGCCAGAACATCGCGGCGCTGCGGCGCAATGCGATTCCCTACTTGCGGCGCAATCTCGGCCTGATTTTTCAGGACCAGAAGCTGCTGTTCGATCGCAGCGTCCTCGACAACGTGCTCCTGCCGCTGTCCATCGTCGGCCTGCCGACACGCGAGGCGCACCGCCGGGCACGCGCGGCGCTGGACAAGGTCGGACTGCTCGACCGCGAACGCGCCCGCCCGATCGCACTCTCAGGTGGTGAACAGCAACGCCTGGCGATTGCCCGCGCCGTGGTCAACCGGCCTTCGATCCTGCTGGCGGACGAACCGACCGCCAACCTCGATGCCGATTCGGCAAGCAACATCCTGGACATCTTCCGCTCGTTCCACCAGGTAGGCGTTACGCTGGTCATCGCCACGCACGACCCGCAATGGATGGCGCGCTTCTCGCCGCGGGTGTTGCACCTCGACCGCGGGCATCTGATCGGAGACAACGCGGCATGAACGCTTTCTTCTCCCAGCATTTCATGGCTCTGAAAGGCGCGCTTCGCCGCCTTGGAGCCTCACCGCTCAATACCGTCCTGTCGCTGATCGTGATCGGTGTCGCGCTGGCCCTCCCCGCTGCGGGATGGATCGTCCTCGACAACTTCCAGGATATCGCCGGCTCGACGACGAGCGTGCAACAGATCAGCCTGTTCATGGCCACCGATGCCCACAAGAAGGACATCGCCGAGATCGAATCGCGCCTGCGCGACGCCAAGGCAGGCGAATGGCGCTTTGTCCCCCGAGAGGACGCGCTGAAGCGGCTGCAGGCCACGGAGGGATTGTCCGAGATCATCGCCGGGCTGTCGCGCAATCCGCTGCCCGACGCGTTCGTTCTGGAACCTGCCGACACCCGGCCGGAAGCGCTGGAAGACCTGGCTACGGCAATCAAGGGATGGCCCAAGGTGGCTCACGTGCAGCTCGATTCGGCCTGGAGCAAGCGCCTCGATGCCTTCCTGCGCATCGGCAGACTGTCGGTGACGCTGCTGGCCGGTCTTTTTGCCGGCGCGCTGATCGCCATCACTTTCAACACCATCCGGCTGCAAATACTGGCCCAGGCCGCCGAAATCGAGGTCGCCCGGCTGATCGGCGCCACGGACGCTTTCATCCGCCGCCCATTCCACTATTTCGGCGCCCTGCAAGGCGCGCTGGGCGGCTTGTTCGCCGTATTGCTGATCATCGCCATCGGTCGCGTCCTCTCCGCTCCGGTGGCTGAGTTGCTGGCGCTCTACGGTTCGACGTTCAGCCCGAGCGGCATTTCCGCGAAACACATCGGCGTCATCACCGGCGTCGGCGCCGTTCTGGGATGGATGGGAGCGCAGTTGTCGGTCATGATCCACCTGCGCCGCATCGGCTGACCAAGCCGCTTCCCGGCGCCGGCCCGGCCTCTATTCGGCGTATTGCGAACAGAGCTTGCGCAGCCACTGGTTCCCGGGATCGCGATGATAGCGGGCATGCCAGTACTGCTTGATCATGTACGACGGAATGCCGATCGGGCATTCCAGGATCTGTAATCCGTTCTGGCTGGCCAGCGTTTCACCGATGTTGCGCGGGAGGGTGGTGATCAGGTCGGTTGTCGCGATCACCTTACCGATGCCGAGAAAGCCGGTCAGCGTCAGCAGCACGCGCCGTTCGATGTGCTGAGCGTGCAACGCCGACTTGATCAGGGCATTGACGCCGTGAATCCCGCCGTAGCTCACCGCGACGTGCGCTTCGCGCTGATAGCCATCCAGCGTCAGCTGACCTTGAATGCGCGGGTGATCCATGCTCGCCAGGCAGATGAAATCCTGCTTGATCAGCGCCTGCTGGTAGAACCCCGTATCCATTCCCGGAATGAATCCGCCGTAGGCCAGATCAGCCTCGCCGCTCTCCAGCAAGCGGGCGGAATTTTCATTGACTGGTAAGGTTTCAACCTGGACATTGGGCGCCACGCCGCGAATGCATTGCAGAAGCCTCGGAATCATCGTGATGTGCGCCGAATCGGGCGCGCAGATCCTGAACACGCGCGTCGATGTCGCCGGATCGAAATGGGGAACGGCACCACTGATCTGGCGCATCGCTTCGAGAATCTCGCGTGCCTTCTCTACCAGCATGTCAGCGCGCGGCGTCGGAATCATCTCCTTCGCTGTCCTGATGAACAGCGGATCGCCCACCTTGTCGCGGATCTGCTTCAACCAGGTACTGATCGTGGGCTGCGTCTGGCCAAGCCGCTCCGCCGTCTTGGTCACGCTGCGCGTCGTATAAAGCACATCGAGCAACTGCAGCTGCTTGACGTCGAAGTAGGCACTGGTGTCGTTATGGTGTTCCATACTCGCTCCCTCAACACGGAGGCTAGGCCGTGCATTATCGGCATAGCTTATACGGACACCGGCAAAAAATCATCACTACCTATTTTGCATGAACCTCACCAACGATTCCCGCGCACGTCACGGAGCAATCGTCGCTCCCCGCTGACCATGCCGCGCCAGCGCTTCCGCCACAAAACCGCTGGCTTTCATCTCGGCGATGAATGCCGTCACGTAACGCCATCCGGCATCCCTGCCCGCTGGCGTGCCCATGGCCTGCTCAATGGCCATGAAGCGCCCGGGGATGACGCGCCATTCCGGATGCATTTGGGTTGCCGCCTCTAGCGGTTGTCGGATGCCTGCCGCCGCATCAAGCCCCTCTACGGCGAACAGGCCGACCACCTCCGGCGTCGTAGGAGCCCGCACGAGCGTGGCGTTCTTCAGCGTGCGCGTCAGGAACAGATCATAGGCGGCCCCCTTGCCAACCGCGATGCGTACACCTTCGCGATCGAGATCGCCGATGTTCTGAAAAGCCGAATCCGCGCGTACCAGATAAGTCCCCTCGATGATCACGTACGGAGGCGTAAACAGGATTTCCTTGGCGCGCAGCGGGTCGATGGCCAGGAACGCCACATCCCACTGCCCCGTCGAGGCAGCGGCAACCACCTTCCCGGCCCCGTCGTAGGGCACGAACTCGACGGGCACGGCGAGCCGCCGCGCCAGTTCGCTCGCCAGGTCGACCGCAATGCCGCGCAACCGTCCCGTAACTTCGTCGCGCTGCACCAACACCGCATTGCCGTAGTTGATGGCGACCCGCAGCGTACCGCCCGGCGCCAGATCATTCAGAACAGAATCATCACACGGACTCATCGCGACCTCCCAAGCATTCGGGAACCAGCACCCAGCCCTCCATCAAACGACGCGCCGAGCGGCTCATCATTGCCTTGCAGATAGACCACCGGCCGTTTTCTTCATGCGCCTCGGCGCCGACGTTGAGTGTTCCCGACGGATGTCCGAAACGCACCCATCCATCGGGACGCTTTCGCGCCAGGCGATTCGGTATCGTCCCGGGGATAGCCACGGCAGCGGCGATCGCTACCGCCCCGGTCCCGGTCATCGCATGATGCAACGGCCCCATCGAGAAAACCCGAGCCAGCAGATCGATGTTTTCGGCCTTCACGATGCGCCCGTCGGATGCAGTGTAATCTTGGCTGCGCGCCACGAAGGAGAGTTTCGGCGTGTGGGCACGTTTCGCGGCATCCTCCGGCGTGGCAGCAAGCCCCATGAGTACCGCACCGTGGGTACGAATCTTTTCGATGCGCGCCAGCACCTCCGGATGCGGATTGATATCCTGCTGCAATTCTGTACCCCTGAATCCAAGGCTCTCGGCGGCCACAAAGATGGTCGGCAGCCCCGCGTTGATGAACGTTGCCTCCAGACTCCCAACGCTGGGCACTTCGAGCCGGTCGGTAACATGGCCGGTCGGCAACATTGCACCGCCTTCACCCTCCCCGTCATCTGCGCCGGGGTCGATGAATTCGAGCTTGATTTCCGCCGCCGGAAAGGTCACGCCATCGAGTTCGAAATCGCCTTCCTCCAGCACGCCGCCATCGCGCATCTGCACATGTGCGACGATCTTCTTGCCGATATTGGCCTGCCAGATGCGTACTGTCGCCCAGCCGTCGCGAGGTGCGTCAACAAGTCCCTGGGCAATTGCAAAGGGCCCTACCGCTGCCGTCAGGTTGCCACAGTTGCCGCTCCAGTCGACGGTGGCCTTATCGACGGCAAGGCCACCATACAGATAATCGACATCGCAATCGGGGCGCGTGGATTTGCTGATCAGCACAACCTTGCTGGTGCTGGACGTCGCGCCGCCCATGCCGTCAATGTGCTTGCCGTAGGGGTCCGGACTGCCGACCACGCGAAGCAGCAGGCGGTCACGAAGCACCGGGTCGGCGGGCAGATCGCCCGCAAGAAAGAAGACGCCCTTGCTGGTGCCGCCGCGCATATACACGGCGGGAATGCGGTGTTGTGTCATGTTTGGGATCCTGAGAAAAACGTATGAGCCGATCAGTGCGCCAGAAATTCGGCGGCGATGCGCGGCAAGAGGCCGCCAGACCGGAATATCGCGCATTCATCGTCGGTGTCGATGCGCGATCGTACTGCCGTACGAACAACCCTGCCATCCTCGCGAGTGATCGCCAGCGTCAGCACCGTACCGGGAGACGGGGCGCCGTCGAAACCTTCGAGCGCATACTGTTCCGAGCCATCAAGAGACAAGGTCCGGCGCGTCGTTCCGGAAACAAATTCAAGAGGCAGCACCCCCATGCCGACGAGATTGGTGCGGTGTATCCGCTCGAAACTCTCTGCTACCACAACTCGTACGCCGAGCAGGCGCACGCCCTTGGCCGCCCAATCGCGCGACGAGCCACAGCCATAGTTCTTTCCGGCAATGACGATCAGTTCCTGCTCACGTTCGATATATTTCTGGGCCGCCTCAAAGATGGGCATCGTCACGTTATCGGGCTGAAGCCGCGTGACGGGCCCTTCGATCTCCGGGCACATTTCGTTCCGCAAGCGGTTGTTGGCAAAAGTCGCGCGCACCGCAACAACATGGTCGCCGCGATGGGTGGTGTACGTATTGAACTCCTCCCTGGAGATGCCGTGGGCCAGCAAATACTGGCCCGCCGGACTCTCGGGCAGGATGGCTCCCGAGGGCGAAAGATCATCTGTAGTAACGTTATCGCCGAGAATGACGATCGGACGCATCGCGTCGGCACGTGGCTGGCGTGTCAGATCGGATTGCCAGTACGGAGGGCGACGGATATAGGTGCTATCGTTTCGCCACTTGAAGCGTGCCGGTACGGATGCCTGGCTTTCGTTGTCATCACCGGCGCAGAATCCCGCATACGCAGTCACAAAGTGTTCCCCGCGCACATGCTTCGACAGCAGCGCATCAATTTCCGCATCGTCGGGCCACAGGTCGGCCAACATGACCGGCAGCCCTTCGCCATCGAGCGCCAGCGGCTCATTCTGCACATCGATGCGGATGCTGCCGGCAATCGCATACGCCACCACCAGTGCTGGCGAAGCGAGGAATGCCTCCTTCACTCGCGGGTGGATGCGGCCGTTGAAATTGCGGTTACCCGACAGCACCGCGGCGGTCGACAAGTTGCGTTGGAGAATTTCCGCTTCAACAGCCTCGGGCAACGGCCCGGACATGCCATTGCACGACGTACAGGCGAATCCGACAATCCCGAACCCGTGCGCCTGCAACGGATCAAGTAATCCGGCAGCGCCCAGATAGCCGGCCACCGCGCGCGAACCGGGCGCGAACGATGTTTTCACCCATGGCTTTCGTTGCACGCCTCGCTTCAAGGCATTGCGTGCCAGCAATGCAGCGGCAATCAGGTTGCGCGGATTGGAGGTGTTGGTGCAACTGGTGATCGCGGCGATGACCACGGCGCCCTCCGGCAAAGCCGCGCCTGGAATTTCGCTTTTGGGCGATGCTCCCGTCCGTGCAATGCCGGCCGCTTTGAGCGCCGACAGCGGCACCCGTTGATGCGGATTGGCCGGCCCGGCAATGGCCAGATCCACCCCGCCGAGGTCGAAGCACAACCGGCGCGGATACTCGACCGCGCACAGAGTGTCCGACCACAACCCCTGAGTTCGTGTATACGCCTCGACCAAGGCGATGGTCTCCGCAGAACGACCGGTCAGCCGGAGGTAAGAAATCGTCTGCGCGTCAATGGCAAACAGCGACGCCGTGGCACCGAACTCGGGCGACATGTTGGCGATCGTCGCCCGATCAGGCAGCGACAGCTGGGCGACGCCTTCTCCGAAAAATTCGATGATCGCCCCCACCACGTTTTGCGCTCGAAGGTATTCGGTCAACGCCAGCACGATGTCAGTGGTCTGTATACCTTTCCGACGTCGCCCATGCAATTCGACCCCCACGATTTCCGGCAGACGCATCCAGATCGGTCGCCCGAGCATGACCGACTCAGCCTCGATACCGCCGACGCCCCAACCGAGCACGCCCAGGGCGTTGATCATCGGCGTGTGGCTATCTGTTCCCACCAGAGTATCCGGGAACGCGATACCGTCCTGCACCTGCACCACGGGCGAAAAGCGCTCCAGGTTGATCTGGTGCAGGATGCCATTACCCGGCATTACGACGCTGACGTTGTCGAATGAACGCTGCGCCCATGCCATGAATTCGAAGCGCTCAGCGTTACGCCGTTGCTCGATAGCCATGTTCTTGCTCAGCGCTTCAGCGTCCGTTCCCGGAAACTCGACATTGAGCGAGTGATCGACCACCAGTTGCGACGGCACCACCGGATTGACCCGGCGCGGATCGCCACCTCCTTCTGCCACGGCGTCTCTCAGACCGGCCATATCAACCAGGGCAGTTCCGCCGAGAATGTCCTGCAGCACGACACGCGCGGGATGGAACGGAAGGTCATTGTCCGATTTGCCAAACAGGATCTGCTCCAGCGCTCCCTGACGATCGCGGGGATCAGCCTTGCGCAGGACGTTCTCGGCGAAGACGCGACGGGCGTATGGCAGCCGCTCAAACAGGCCGGGCGCCATAGCCTCAACGTAATCGCGCACCGCGACTACGACACAGTCGTGCCCCGGCAACGCTTTGTGGTGCGGATTCATCAATGCTTTCCTCGCAAGGTCAATTGGTATGAAATGAGCGATTAAACGCATTTTAGTTCCACAAAACGCAATGTCAACACTCGCTATCAACATCACCATCGGCTTTTGCCGTGACATTGCACGCGCCAAGCACGGCAGGTACGATCCCGCACATGACCGTAAACACACCGCACAACACCTCCGCAGGGGAACTGACCCGGCTTCAATCACGCGTAGTGCGCGACATCGTCGCCTTTGCCCGGCGCGAGAACCTCAAGGCAGGCGATCACCTCGTCGAAAGTACGCTGGCCCGGGAAATCGGTACCTCGCGCTCACCGGTTAACGTGGCGCTACGCCATCTATCGGCGGAAGGGGTGCTGACGCATGACTTGAATCGCGGCTATTTCCTGAACCAGGACGCCAGCAACCTTGGCGATCTGGTTGGCCAGATGGCGACCCAACCCGACGATCCGCTTTACCTGCGGATCGCGGAGGATCGGCTAGCGCGGCGCCTGGAGGACGAAATCAGCGAACTTGATCTGATACGGCTGTATGGGGTATCGCGCAATGCTCTGCGCAAGATTCTGCTGCGCATCCAGCAGGAAGGCTGGATTGAAAAATCCGCGGGA
>Ga0316613_10002641_pt1 | contig 11499 bp, 10 predicted proteins | sample OWC_soil_day10_C_2_FD_207647 | JGI IMG/M metagenome (GOLD analysis project Ga0316613, IMG submission 207647) | Wetland soil microbial communities from Old Woman Creek delta, Ohio, United States - OWC_soil_day10_CT_b | ecosystem: Environmental > Terrestrial > Soil > Wetlands | place: USA: Ohio... | reverse complement strand
TAACTTTGCAACTGGCACCGCTGGATACACCACGATTTGTTTCTCAATTTTCCTGACTAAAGTAGCGTGATTTTGCGCCAACATTTTTAACGCATTGACGAGCGTCTCTACTTCACTTTTATGATCGGCATAAGAAATAATAAATAATACATTATAAACATCGGATAGCTCCGACTGAATGCCATATTCATGTCGTAAAATATGCTCTGCCTCGGCACCGCTTAAACCCAACTCTTTTACCGTCACCGTTAACTTTGTCACATCAAGTGTATATGTGCCAGAAGCCGCCATTTTTTCTACACCAAAACAATATAGACCAACGATTTTATTGATTTCTACTCTCGCCCAATTCGCAAGGTCTACTGCCCTAGCCAGTAAAACTTTGCCTTCGGTAGCTACCTGCATTCGCGCTACATCCAAAGATGCCATTAACAAATAATTGGGGCTCGTCGACTGAACCAAGCTGAGCATTGCCCTTAGCCTCTCCATATCCAGCCGCGCTTTGTTTGCATGAAGTATAGAACTTTGCGTCATCGAACCAAGAATTTTATGCGTACTCTGCGCTACAAGATCCGCCCCAGCGTCTAGTGCTTGCATCGGCAATGCGTCATGGAACTTTAAATGCGGACCATGTGCTTCATCTACAAGAAGTAACATTGCCCGCGCATGCACGATATCAGCAATTGCTTTTAAATCAGCGGCAACGCCATAATAGGTCGGATTCACCACCAGTACAGCTTTTGCATCTAAATGTTTCGCTACGGTCTGCGCAACAATTGCTGGAGTTAGCGCCATTGCAATGCCTAATTGCTCATCAATTTCCGGTTGCATAAAAACAGGAATCGCTCCACTTAACATAATGCCACCAATAACCGAGCGGTGTGCATTGCGCGGTACAAGGATTTTATCGCCTGGATTTACCACAGCCAGAATCATTGCCTGAATCGCTCCCGTGGTCCCATTGACAACAAAATAACTTTCGTCCGCTCCGTAAAGCTCTGCCGCTAGGTCTTGCGCTGCCTTCAGGCATGTTCGCGCTTCGTGTAAATCATCTAACTCTTCCATTAGAGATACTTCCATCGCCAAACCGACATCCGTAACCAGCTTTTTAAACTCTGGATGCATCCCCTTGCCTTGCTTATGTCCAGGTGTATGGAAAGCCAAAGCACCATCATCAACATACTTGTGCATCGCATCGAGCAATGGAGTTTCTTCTTGTTTGTATTTCTTCAACATATTCGCCTCTTATCCCTTGTCAACCAATGGCACTAACACCCGAATTTTTGTCCCTTGAAAAACCTTTGTATCCACTAAAAACTGCCCCTTTAAAATCTTAACCCTCTCTTCCATTCCAAGCAAACCATAACAATCTGATTCAGGACGCGTAGAGTCCACATCTTGCATATTAAAGCCACTCCCTGCATCTTCAATCACTACAGATATATATTCACTATTATATTCTATAACAACTTTAGCTACATCTACCCCAGCATGCTTACATACATTATTGAGCGCCTCTTGAATCACCCGAAATAAACTAATTTCAATATGTTTAGCAACCTTGATTTCGTCACCAATCACATTAAACTCAACCCTAAGCCCGACCCGTTGCTCCATCTTATTAATAAAATAATGAATCGTCGCAATCAGTCCTAAATCGTCTAAGATCATTGGTCTTAAGTCAAAAATAATTTTTCGCGTTTCGCTCAAACAAATACGAATTTGCTCGCGTAGCTCCCTGAGTTCCACTTTCGCTTTCTCGATATCTTTATCAATCAATCGTTCACAGGCACTGGAACGATAAATCACATTTGCCATCAACTGGGCTGGACCATCGTGTATCTCACGTGATACTCTAAGCCGCTCATCCTCTTGCGCTTTTATGACCAGTGGACCAAAGAGTTTATCTTGGCTGACATTTTCCATTTGCGTGGCCACTGCACTGAATTGCGCTGTTAAATACCCTAAGACGACCCCGACTTGTGACACCAGTTGTTTAGCCTTTTCCGCTGTTTTTTGTAATTTTCTTAAACGAATTTCTAAATCATTGCGTTGTTTAATCAAATTTTGCTCTTGTTCGTGCATTACCGCAAGCTGCACTTGCAAATCTTTCGTTTGGTCATAACACCGTTTAATATCCGCTTCAGTATACGTTTTAAAGTTACCACTTACTTGCATTAACCGCTGCCGTGATTGCTTTTCAAGCTTCGTAAGTTCATCTACTTGATTTATCGCCACATCTAGCGTTTCTTTCATCACATCAATATCAGTTTGTACACAAATCACTTCATTACGCGCACCTTCATAGATTTCAAAAATTTGCGTTTTACTATCTTCCATTACCTGCATCGTATTTTTGATTATATTATCCAGTTTTGTTTCATCAATCACTGCCATACATATATCATCCTTAAAAATTTATATTTCAACCAACCGAATTCATCTATTTTCTTTTTGATTCGCTAAAAAAGCGGAGAATACCTGCAATAATTTTTCTATTCCTAGTTATCAACAAAATATTATCATGTGGATAACTCCTTATCCACATGAATTAAGGTTTATTTTTCTATATAAATTTACAAATAACCGTAAGTTATCCACAATTTTATCCAGAATGTTAATAAAAAAGTGGATAACTTAAAAAGTCTGTCCCCAAAAGGACAGACTTTTCAGCAATATCTTTATTTTTCCGTCAAATTTTTGACATCTTCCCAAACAATCATTGGCGTTTTCGCAAAACCATTAAATTCTGTTGCGGATGCAGACGTATAAGCCCCACAATTTGGCACCAATAAAACATCACCAATTTCAAGATCAACACTCATTTTATCCTTGAATAAAACATCAAGTGAATCACAACTTGGTCCAGCAAACGTAACTGGTTTTTTCTCCCCATCTTTAAATGGATCAAGTTCAAAATCCCAATGGTCAAAAATAATGCCCGAGAAGCTACCATACACACCATCATCTAAGAAGTACCATTCTTGATTGTTTCTATGTTGCGTTCCAATGACACTTGTAATCAAATTGACTGCGGTACCACAAAGATAACGACCCGGTTCTGCCCAGATTTCCGTAGTAGGAAAAAGTTCATCTAACTTTTCGCCAATTTCTTGGGTTATCGTAAGTACATCCACTTCAGTTTCTAATGTTGGAATTGGCAATCCTCCACCGATATCCAAAATTCGAAGATTAAAACCTTCCTGCTCTGCCTCATCATATAACTTACGACAAATATTTAACGCTTCGATATGCGCTTCTGCTGTTGGTGATTGACTGCCTACATGGAAACATAAGCCGCCAACATCGAGTCCTTGATCACGTGCTATTTTTAATAACTTAATCGCATCTTCTGGAGCTGCGCCAAATTTCTTATTCAAATCAACCAATGCTTTCGGATTATCCACACGAACCCGAAGTAATACCATACCACCTGGTACGTTTTTTGCCATCTTATAGATTTCGCTTTCACTATCAAAAGTAAATTTATTTACACCCGTATTTTTAGCTACTGCAAGGCCTTTTGGCGTTTTAAATGGATTCGCATAAACCATACGGTCAGCTGAAATACCCATTTGGGTTAATTGTAACATCTCCCCATCAGAAGCTACATCAAAATGTGACCCTAAGTCGGCTAGCTTTTGCACAATCCGCTGATTCGGATTTGCCTTTACCGCATAAAACACCTTCACTTTAGGCAAATATTTTGCTAAAAATTGGTAGTTATACGTAACTTGTTCCAAGGATATCACCAGTAATGGAGTTGTATACTCCTTAGCTAGGTGATTCACTGCATCTTTTGTTAGTCGAAAACTCTTCATATCCCTCTCCCATTCTACTTTTTAAATTTTATACTGACACAACTATTTTGTTATATCGTTATGTATTATTTCCCGTTAAACGGGAAAATCCTGCAAAAATTTTAAGATAATCTATAAAACATTTTATAGCAAAAAATTTCGTTGGAAAATCTTCTATGAAAAGTTACAAAAACTAACAATACACTTTGTAAAATTTTATTATTCGCCCTATTTTTTATCATTGTGTATTGCTAGCTTTTGGCTCAATAATACTACCTTCTCGGATAACAGCCATATCCATAGCTATAGCCATAGCCATAATTAAATCCATACGGACGACAATATGTTCCATGCCACCCGTAATAACCACTAGATGGATAGCAACTATATCTTGGCGCACAATACATATACCAAGGATAACTACCATATCCATACGGATAGCATAAACCTTTTCTTGGGCTGCATGAACTATTCCCCCCGTATGGCCTTGGATAACAACCTGTTTGATAACTAGCCACTACGACACGCTCATCGTTACCGCCTTCAGATTGCTTGCTGGACTCCTCTTGAAAATCTTCTATCTCTGGCTGTTCCCATTTTGGCCTCTTATCGTCATCCTGCTTATCTGCCATATGACACACCTCACTTAAAATACAATATCAACACCTACTGCATCCTATGAAGCAAAATCACATTCAGTGAGCTATTTTTAAAAATTTGAGGAACAATCACCGAATCAGACTAACCATGTACCAGCAGACTATTCAAAACCAAGGCAATATGGGTAATCTTACTGTTAAAATAAAGATCCAGCAGTAAAGAAAATACGCAGGTCACTGCAACAAAACTAGCAGCCCACCCCACAGTCGAAACCTGATCAAACAATTTCATTATCCTGCTATTACTAGGTGGAGATACAGTTTTCATCGGCAATACCGCTGGTTTAGCTTCACATAACACAGGGTAATATTGGGGCATCGTAATCTGATCACGAATTTTTTCAAATTCCAAATCAGCAAACTCTAATAGTCCAGCCAATCTTGAAAAATGACGACGTGTTTCATCCGTAACATTGGCTTGATTCTTATACTCTAAATCATGCTCAATTTCAGCCCAAGCATGTTGTAAAATAGAGCGAATTTGAATCTCTACTTTACATTCTTTGAACTGCGCATATTCAGGGAGCTGTACCCGCTCTAATGGTAATTTAACAATCAGATGCAATGATAAATAGCCAAAACGGTCTGGCGCTAACATTTTCCGTTTATCCACAGAGTTTTCTTCATCCACACAAAATTCTTGGCGAATGAATTTTGCTACCTGATCAATTTGGTCTTCATAATATGTAATAATGCGAATGCCCGCTAAATCTGTAATATTCTCCAAACAATCATATTTATCCCCAGCATGGGCAATTTTATTTTCTAAACTATTTTTAGTCTTTGTCCGACTCACGATCGAATGGATGGGGATATTTTGTTTATGTAAAATGCGTTCCACTAATGATTTCATTTTTTCTGTAAACTCTTGATAAAAAGTATACTTTTCTTCATATTTTTCGATTATTTCTCTATTCATCTTTTGCCTCCTGTAAGACACCATTTTATATAGCGAATATAACTGTTGAGATCAATCAAAAGCGTATAGATAGCTTTGGTAATCATCTATGCGCTAAGTATACTGCTCATTTATGAAGTTTTCATGAAAATTTGATGACATTTTGATGACAAAATAAAAGAGGCTGCCCTCAAAGCAACCTCATATCCCCTAGAAATCATAAAATCTAACCCCATTTATGATTACGTTTTATTATTTTAATTCGCTTAATTGCCTCGTAACTTCCAACAAATGATTACTACTTGTCTTAATACTATCAAGCGCAGCAAAGACGCCTCGAATATCTTGGCTTTCCTTTTGCGAATTTGCTTCCATTTTCACAAACAATTCTTTATTATCAACCATACTATCCGACAACTCTTTCAATGGTTGAACAATCTCTTTGGTCGAATTTTGAATTTCTTCAACTGCTCGATAAATCGTTTCTGTTGACTTTTGACTTTCCACAGCTAATTTACCGACTTCGCGCGCGACAACCGAGAAGCCACGCCCTAATTCACCAACACGTGCTGCTTCAATGGTAGCATTCAATGCCAGCAAATTCGTTTCACTTGAAATATGCTTAATCGTATCCACGATTTTGCCGATATTTTTTGCTGCATCCACAAGCGTTGTCGACAAGTCACTGATTTGCGACAATTGATCCATACCCAAATTCATTTTTTGATTCAAAGATTGGAAAGAAGCTGTTTCCTCCTCAAATGCTCGTCCTACATTTGCAATCACTTCGCTAATATTCTGTATTTCACCGAATAAAGCATTGGAACTACTCTGGACATTACCTGCTAATTGTCGATACTCAAACAAACTGACCCAACGCATCAACTCACAAGCTGCAGCAACATTTAAAATACGTTTTGCAACAATCACTTTTACATTGGACTTCAACGAGCCGCGATACTTGGACAAGTGCCCCTTTGCCCCCACGATTGTTTCAATTCCAGCAATATACTCGGCTGATTTTAATGCTTCAACCACTTGATTCTCGGACAATTCATCATAAGAAATAAACTTGAAATTCAAATGATGAATCCCCATTTCTTCTGAGTAACGCACAAGCTGTTTGGCATAACTTGTTGAATTGTTGAAAATATAAACATCTTGATGCGCTGGAATCTGCGCCAATTCAACAAAAAACTTACCCGATGGTACCATTTCTACACCAACCAGTTTGTCACGGGAAACTTTTTCTGATGTCTCTGCTATTCTTGAGGAAACACATACAACGAGATCTTCTGTAACATTGCTACCCATTTCTTTGAAAGCACAGGCTCTGCCTTGCACATTCTTGCCAAGAACGGGCTTGATTGCAGCCAAAATTTCCTCTGCAATAGCACTGCCACCTGCGACTGTTAAAACGCGAATATTATCCACAACGATATCTCCTACATACTTTATTTTTTACTAAAACTATACTCCCATCTAAATTATATGAAGGATATACCTATTTTGTCTACATAGTTTGCATTCATTATATTTATCATAGGATAAATAATTCTTTTTATTTTACAGATATTGGGACACTAGGGGACGGGGCACTAGGGGACGTTCCTTTTTTGTCAACTTTTAGCTACAATCCCTCTTGATATCCCTGTTACTCGTTCTATTTCTCTTATTGACAATCCCGAGCCTTTTAACTTCTGTAGTATTTTATCTCGTTCTGTTTTTTCAAGTGTTCCTACTCTTTGTGGTTCTATATTATCCGTATTTTTTAGGATTTTCTGTCGAATTTCTTCTTCACTTAGTTTTTTCCGACCTTCTACTTGAAATCTATTTTCTACCAATTGCTCATGTGCTTTAATCCATTCTTTTTTCCCTAACATTTCTAAGGATAATTGTACATCGACAAATTTTCTTTTTCCTATATATTCGCAGTAACTACTATATCTATAGTTTTCTAATTTTTTTACGATTCCTGCTCTTAATGGATTTTGATGTATATATACTATTAATGGAATAAAGTATTCATCTACTTCTACCACTTTACTTTTATATCTACTTCCTATCAAAGCTCCGCTTCTTTGATATTTTTTATTAAATTTCATTACGTACTTTGTTAGTAACCTTTTTAATATTGTTGATATGTCTCCTGTTTGACTTTCTTTTAATAAAATATGTACGTGATTTGTCATTAAGCAATATGCATGTATTTCAAACTGCATTTCTTGTTTTAATTTTTTGAGTATCTCTAACATATACTCAAAATCCTGTTCTTCTTCAAAAATATTTTGATGATTGATTCCTCGAAATACTATATGATAAAATCCACTTTCACTTAATTTTCTTGCTTCTCGCGACATTTTTATCACCTCTTACTTCAAGTATATCATCTTGTTGTCGAAAAAGGAACGTCCCCTCTGTCCGCGAGTATGCGCATTTAAATACGTAGTTACTTAATTTATTTACTAACGCAAAAAATAAAGAGTCGCTACAAAATTGCAACGACTCTTTAGCTATATTAGCTATAATTAAAATGCAGGTAAAATTGCACCTTTGTATTTTTCATTGATAAATTTCTTTACTTCTTCAGATTTCATCGCTTTTACAAGTTTTTGAATCTCTGGACGATTTTCATCACCTTGGCGAGCGACTAGGATATTTACGTATGGAGAATCGCTTTGTTCAATGAATAACGCATCTTTTGAAGGTACTAATTTTGCTTCAAGTGCGTAGTTTGTATTGATGACTGCAATTGTTACATCGTCTAAAGAACGAGGAATCTGTGCAGCTTCCAATTCTTTGAAGTTCAATTTTTTAGAATTTTGCACTACATCAGCAACAGTACCATTGATACCGACACCATCTTTTAAAGTGATTAAGCCAGCTTTTGCTAAAAGCGCTAAAGCACGACCACCATTGGTTGGGTCATTTGGAATCGCTACGGAACTACCTTCAGCAAGTTCATCAAGTTTTTTGATCTTTTTAGAATAAACACCCATTGGTTCGATATGAATACCAGCAACGCTAACTAGTTTCAAGTTACGTTCTGCAACAAATTTTTCTAAGTAAGGCGTGTGTTGGAAGAAATTAGCATCCAATTCTTTATCCGCAACTGCTAAGTTTGGTTGCACATAATCGCTAAATTCCACGATTTGTAGATCAATCCCTTCCTTCGCAAGCAAAGGTTTTACAACTTCTAAAATTTCAGCATGTGGTACTGCAGTAGCACCCACTTTTAATATTGTTTTTGCGGATTTATCTGCCCCTTTATCCGCTGCTGGAGCTTCCGATTTGCCACAACCAGCTACGGCAAATACCACCATAAACAAAGTAACAAGCACTAAACTAATTTTTTTCATTGTTCCTACCCCCATTTAAGTTTTATCTTAAGAACCTCTTTGTCCTTAGATTACATTATATTTTTATCGTTTATTCAATTTACTTGCAACATAATCACCAATAGATTGTACCAACTGTACCTGCACAATCAAAATAACAACGGTTGCCAGCATCACATCACCACGGAAACGTTGATAACCATAGCGAATCGCTAGATCGCCCAAGCCACCACCACCGATAGCTCCAGCCATCGCCGAATAACCAATTAAACTAATCACGGTAATCGTAAGTCCAGCAATCAGAGAAGGCATTGCTTCAGGAATCAATACGCGACAAATGATTTGCATTGGCGTTGCCCCCATCGCTTTGGCCGCTTCGATAACCCCATACTCTACTTCTTTTAATGAAGTTTCAACTAAACGACCCACAAAAGGAATGGCTGCGAGCGTAAGCGGTACGATTGCTGCATTTGTGCCAATCGACGTTCCAACGATCACTCTTGTAATCGGAATAATCGCTACCATTAAAATAATGAAGGGTGTAGATCTAGCTGCATTGGCAACTGCGCCTAAAACACGATTTACCGTTATATTTTCTAAAATATGTCCCTTATCGGTTGTTACCAAAATAACACCAAGTGGGATACCGGCTAGCGCGGAAATGAGGGACGATATAAATACCATATACGTTGTTTCGCCAAGCGCCTTAACGAGCAACATGATCATGTCTTGCGACATAGCCAATCACCTCAATTCCTAAGTTTCTCTCTTGTAAATATTTTAACGAGTTTTCAATATCGGTATCTTCCCCAGTAATTTCAAGGACAAGCGTACCATAAGGCGTAGCTTTAATATGATCCACATTACCATAAATAATATTAGCATCCACATTAAATCTCCGAATCAAGCCTGAAATAACAGGTTCATCTGCTGATGATCCAATAAAGGATAAACGCACCAGTAAACTGCTATCGGGAATTGGCGTTGATGATATTTCGGCATCTTTAAACGCCTCTGGAATATCATGATTGATAATAACACTAATAAATTCTTTGGTAATCGTAGCTTTTGGCTTGGTAAACACTTCAAGCACTGTACCTTCCTCCGCGATAACACCTTTTTCAATAACCGCAACTTTATCACAAATTTCTTTGATGACTTGCATCTCATGTGTAATCAATACCACCGTTAATTGCAATTTTTGATTGATATCTCTAATCAACGCCAAGATCGACTTTGTGGTTTGTGGGTCAAGTGCTGAGGTAGCTTCATCACAAAGCAATACCTTTGGATTGCTCGCAAGTGCTCTAGCGATGCCAACACGTTGTTTTTGACCACCAGAAAGTTGTGCTGGATATTGGTCGCGTTTATCCGTAAGGCCAACAAGTTCCAATAATGGTGCCACCGTTTTTTCAATATTGGCTTTGCTTGTGCCAATCAAATTTAATGGAAACGCAATATTATCATAAACCGTTGCCGATGAAAGCAAGTTAAAATGTTGGAAGATCATCCCGATATTTTTACGAGCTGCTCTAAGCTCCGTAGCATTCATCGCTGTTAAATCTTGTCCGTCAACCACTACCGTCCCTTTTGTCGGACTTTCTAGCATGTTAATACAACGGATCAAGGTACTCTTCCCAGCACCACTAAGACCAATCACTCCATAGATTTCACCACGTTTTACATGAAGATCAATGCCCTTGATCGCATGAACTGGACCAGATGCACCCTCATAAGTTTTTTCTATATTAGAAAGTTTAATCACTGACTTTCACTGCTCCTTTTAACAAGTTACCAAGCTGCGATTGCAGAACCTTTAAAATGTTCATTAATAAAATTCTTCACTTCATCAGATTGGTATGCTTTAACAAATTTTTTATAGGCTGGGTTATCTTTATCTTTTGTTTGCGCAACAATGATGTTTGCATAAGGAGAATTTGCATCTTCAATCGCTAAAGAATCTTTTGTTGGTACCAAACCAGCCACAATTGCAAAGTTCGTATTAATTACGGCAATATCAACATCTTTTAATGAAAGCGGTACTTGGGCAGCTTCCAATTCTTTGATTTGCAAATTCTTAGGATTTTCAGCAATATCAGCAGCAGTTGCATTCAGTCCAACATTTGGTTTTAATTTAATTAAGCCAACTTTTTGTAGCAGTAGTAATGCACGCCCACCATTGGTTGGATCATTTGGTACAGAAACGATTGCACCATCTTTAACATCTGCAAGTACTTTTACTTTCTGCGAGTAAATGCCAATTGGAAAAATAACGGTTTTTGCAATACTTTCGATTTTATAACCACGATCTTTTACTTGTTCATCCAAGAAAGGTTGATGCTGATAACTGTTAAGATCAATTTCACCTTGGTTTAAGGCCATATTGGGCTGCACATAATCGTTAAACTCAACAATTTCAACTTTAAGACCATCTTTTTCTGCAACTTTTTTCACTTCATCTAAAATCTCAGCATGAGGTCCTGCAGTTACCCCAACTTTTATTGAAGTTTTTTCTGCTTTCGCAGCTTCTTGGTTGCCACCGCAACCTACAAACAATACCATGCTGAAAATCACCAGCACTGTGATTGTTAATAAAGTTAATTTTTTTGACATTTGTCATACCTCCAAATAAATATTTATTTCTATTTGCAAATACAAAAAGAGCTCTTTCCCGTATGGAAAAGAGCTCGCATATGTAACGGTTCTCTTCTCTCATCTTCAGGAAAATTTCCTGCTGGAATTGGCACCACTGCATTTCTGCCGGTTGCCGGGTGTCATCGGGCCAGTCCCTCGACCTCTCTTGA
>Ga0316613_10002640_pt1 | contig 11501 bp, 10 predicted proteins | sample OWC_soil_day10_C_2_FD_207647 | JGI IMG/M metagenome (GOLD analysis project Ga0316613, IMG submission 207647) | Wetland soil microbial communities from Old Woman Creek delta, Ohio, United States - OWC_soil_day10_CT_b | ecosystem: Environmental > Terrestrial > Soil > Wetlands | place: USA: Ohio... | reverse complement strand
TTGGCGCTGAGTTCCGAATGGACTGCACGAAGGGAGAACCGCCGCCGTCACCTGCCTGCGTCGTTGGCTTGCTCTGTTTTCCGTATTTGCTTAGTTGTCCTAATTTGCTTAAAATACGCCTATGAGCACCAATCTCAGTACCCCTGTCCTGCTGCGCCGGATCGCACAGCTCGAAGCCACTGTTGGGCGCCTCAGTGAAGACCTCGGCAGCTTGCGCTCAGCGGTCAGCAAACAAGGCGTAGAACTGCCGAGGGGGCGAGCTGTTCGAGCGCGAGTGACGCACCCCAAGTCCCCTACCACGAACAACCCGCACGCTCCGGCCACTGGTGGCTTGGCTGGTGCAACGGCGCGCGGCGAGGCGGCACGAGTCCAGTGGGTCAAGGCCGGCCTCGTCGTGCCCGGCGAGCAACTCGCGCAGGCCTGGGGGCTCACGCGCCAAGCCTTGGCGCCGGCCGCAGACCGTGGTGAAGTCTTCGCAGTGAAGGTCGGCAACCGGCTGTACTACCCTCAGGGGTTTTTGGGGATGGACCGCGAGACCGTGGCAGCTGTCTGCCGCGCACTCGGCGACCTCGGCGCCAGCGAGAAGCTGATGTTCTGGCTGCGCGACCACGGTGCCCTGGCCGGCAAGAGCGTCGCAGCAGCATTGGAGGCAGGTATGGCCGTGGCCAAGGTGGAGCGCCTGGCCGAGGCGTGGGCGCGCGAGCGAGGAGCCGCCCGTGTCGCTGCGGTTGCCTGAACCCGGTTCCTTCGAGGATTTGCTTCGACCGGTCAGGATCGAGATCGCGTTGCTCGTGCGGCTGAGCCGGCATCCGACCTCCGAGCCCTACTGGTCGACTGGGGTCTACCGCTTTGATGATCCAGAACCTGACCGCGCCGGCGCGTTCGGCACCTGCTACAGCGCCAGCAGCATCGAGGTCGCCTTTGCGGAAAGCGTCATCCATGAGTCCGGGCGGTTCGTGGGCGGCACCTATGAGGTGCCGACCGCCGAACTGACCGAGCGCTCGGTCGTGCGCTTCATCTGTGAACGACGCAAGACGCTGGTGCTGGCCGACCTGACCGGGGCGGCGCTCAAGGCCCTGGGCCTGAACAACGACATCAGTGCGTCCGCCGACTACTCGGTGAGCCAGGCCTGGGCGCAGGCAGTTCACAGTGCGAGCACACGTTGGGACGGAATCCGATACGTGTCGCGGCAGATGAACAAGGGGTTTGCATACGCCATCTTCGAGCGGACCGGGCTTCGCAAGCTGAAGGCGGAGAAGCTCAAGGCATGGCAGCTGGATGACCTCTGCGATCTGTTCAACGTCACCGCGGTCTGACGGCACGGCCGTACGAATCTCAAGGTCGGCAACTTGGTGGAGACCAACCGTTCATTGGCGAAAATCGGTCGACCCCACTCGGCCATCAGCAGGCATTGGTGAACGGCCGGTTCAGAGTAGCCCAGTTCCGACCTCAATTTGCAGGGACTCGCGCTCCTTGATCGCGCAGGCCCTCTGGTGGCTCTGATTGAAAGGGTCGCATGAAGGTGAGCGCTTGTTGATGCCCTGCAACGCCTGGAATCAAGCCACTGTCACGCTGACCCGATAAACTGGCGCCCATGCGTCGCAGGGTTACCACCGTCCTCATTCTGTTCGCGCTGCTTTGGCAATCCGTGGCCATGGCGGCGCCGGGCTGGGCATTCGCTCAGGTGCAGGATCTGGCTCACTCCGTGTTGCATTGGTCTGGAGACGCGCACCACCATCATGATGATGGGTCGTACCACCAGGACGATTCGGCTGAATCGGTTCAACACGTGATCGCCGATGCCGGTCTGCATGCCGTCACCTTGCTGGACAGTGCGCGGTCGGATTTCGCCGGGCTGGATGCGTCGTCGCCTGCGATGACGTCTGACGCCGTCAGGCCGCCGCCGTACATCGACGGCCCGCACCGACCTCCACGGTCCGCTGCCTGACGCCGCGTTCACTGCCGCTTCGTCGCTGACGACGCGGCGGTGTCGAGCGCAGGCGACGCAAGCGTTGGTCCGTGCGCTGCGCGCGGGGTCGTCGCACACGTCGCAAGCGCCTGATCAAGACCTCCAGGTTCAGGAGCATCGTGAAATCCGTTCCATGGTTGGCCTGCGGCGTGATCGCAGGCAGTGCAATGGCTTGCGCCGCATGGGCGCAACCTGCTTCCCCTCCCGCCATCGCGGTGCAGAAAGTCTCGTTGCCTGTGGCCATTGACGCCGCTTGGCAGCGCGCCTTGTCGGCACGTGAAGTCGACGGCCAGCGCCGCCGCGCACAGGCCGAGCAGACGGCCGCCGGCAGCCTGTGGGCCGCACCACCGTCGTTATGGCTGGGCTACCGCGACGACCGCATCGATGCCAACAAGAGCGCTCGCGAGACCGAGGTGGCCTTGTCTTGGCCACTGTGGTTGCCTGGCCAGCGCTCTGCGCGTGCAGCTGCGGCCGGCGCCGAAATGAACCTGGCCGATTCCAGTGGCCGCGCCGCGCGCTGGCGCATCGCCGGCGAGGTGCGTGAGGCCGCGTGGGTGCTGACGGCTCACCAAGCGGATCTCGATCAGGCGAGTGCGCACGCCGCTTCGCTGCAGGCCCTGGCTGCCGATGTGGAGCGTCGTGTGCGTGCCGGCGACTTGGCGCGTGCCGATGCGCTGGCCGCACGCGCCGAAACGCTGGCGGCCACCGCGCAGCAGGCCGAGGCGCGGCAACGGCTGCTGGCCACCAGTTCGCGCTGGACGCTGCTGACCGGCCTTCAGGCGCTGCCAGAAATCAGCGAAACCTCAGCGGCGGCCAGCGTGACGCTCAACCCCGATCACCCGGAACTGCAACAGGCCGGCCAGGCGATCGACTACGCACGCAAGCGGGTGGAGCGAGTCAAGACCTCGCACCGCGACCCGCCCGAACTGGCGCTGCGCGTGATCAGCGAAACGCCTGGGCGACCCGACGGTGCGCAGACCAGCTTCGGCGTGGCGCTGAAGCTGCCCTTCGGCACCGATGACCGCAACCTGCCGTTGCAGGCCGCCGCGCTGACCGAACTGGACCTGGCCGAGACCCAGGAGCGTCGATTGCGCGAGCGTCTGGAATCCGATCTCGGCGCGGCGCAGGCAGCCGTGCTCAGTGCCGAAGCCCAGGAAGCGGCCGAGCGTGCGCGTGCAGCGCTGCTGCGCGAGCGAGCCCAACTCATCGACAAGTCGTTCCGTGCCGGCGAAAGCCCATTGCCCGAACTGCTGCGCGCGCTGGCCGCCAGCGCCCAGGCCGATGCCAGCCTCGCACGCCAGACCGCCGCGCTGGGCCTGGCCCGGGCCCGACTCCAACAAGCTTCAGGACTGCTGCCATGAATCGCTCTTCAACAATCGCAGTGGCGAATCCGAAGAGATTTGTCGCCGCCATGCTTCTTTCGCTGCTCGTCACCGCAGTGGCCGCGGCTCCGGGCGCACACGGCCCCAACGGCGAACACCTCGACGAGAAGACCCAAATCAAAAGCAGCACGTCCAGTCCCCGTGTCGAGGCCAAGTCGGAGCTGTTCGAACTGGTCGCCAACCTGAAACCCGGCGAGCTGTCGATCCTGGTCGATCGTTACGATAGCAACGAACCCGTACTGGGCGCGCAGCTGGAAGTCGAATCCGGTTCGCTCAAGGCCGTCGCGGCATTCCGTGCCGACAAGGGCGACTATGTCGTGACCAACGCGGCCCTGCTGAAGGCGCTGGCTGCCCCGGGCGAGCATGCGCTGGTGTTCACGCTGATGGCCGGCAAGGACAGCGACCTGCTGGACGGCACGCTGCTTGTCGGCGGCACTGCGGTGGCCGCCGGCGATGACAGGCACTCGCATGATGACGGACTGACCCATGACCACGGCCTCGAACGCGCGGCCTGGACCGGCGCGGCCGTGTTGGGCCTGGGACTGCTGGGCCTCGTCGCCTGGCTGCGGCAGCGCAAACGCGACGCCGTCGTTGCGGCCAGGGGGACGCCATGATGAAGCACGGATTCCGGCGGACCGGTGGTGGCTTGGTGCTCATGGCGTTGGCGACCCTGCTCATCTGGATGCCCTTCATGTCACCCGTCCATGCCGCGCCTGGGGCTCATGGCCCGGGCGGCGAACATCTGGACGCACCTGGCAGCGCTGCCCATGCGTCGGGCCTGGCGCGGCTGCCGGACGGCAGCGTCAATGTGCCCAAGGCGGCGCAGCGGCGCATGGGCATCCGCACCGTGCTGTCGGTGGAGTCGGAGGCCGCCGCGACGGTGGAACTGCCCGGCCGTGTGATCCTGGACCCGAACGCCAGCGGTCGCGTGCAGGCTACCCACGGTGGGCGCATCGAAGCCGCAGCCAAAGGCCTGCCCGTGGCCGGCCAGGCTGTCAAGCGGGGCGATGTGCTGGCCTATGTGCGCCACCACGCCGAACCCTATGCGCTGGGCAGCCAGCAGGCCCAGCTGGCAGAACTGCGCAGCCAGCGTGCACTGGCCGATCAGCGTGTGCAGCGCCTCGAAGGCTTGGAAGGCACGGTGCCGCGCAAGGAGATCGAAGCCGCGCGCGCCGAGGCACAGAGCCTGATGCAGCGTGAGCGCAGCATCGGCGCCAGCCTGGCCACGCGCGAGGCGCTGGTCGCGCCAGTGTCGGGCGTGGTCGCGCGCGCCGACGTGCTGGCCGGCCAGGTGGTCGAAGCGCGCGACGTGCTGTTCGAAGTGGTCGACCCGGCACGCGTGCTGGTCGAGGCCAGCACCGCTGACGTGGCACTGACAACGCGCATCGCGGGAGCGCGGCTGCAGGGCGTGGCGAGCGCGGAGCTGAAGCTGCTCGGCGCCGCGCGCGTGCTGCGCGACGGCGTGCTGCCGCTGACCTTCACGGTACGCGCCGAAAAGCCGGGCACGGCGCTACCGCTGGCCATCGGCCAGCCGGTGACGCTGATCGTCGCGCTGGACGAGCGCATCCAGGGCTTCGTGCTGCCGGCGCAGGCGGTCGTGCGCAACCCGGCCAACGAGCCGGTCGTCTGGATCAAGTCGGGCGCGGAACGCTTCATCCCGCAGCCGGTGCAGTACCGGGCGCTGGACGCGCAGACGGTGGTCGTGACGCAGGGCCTGGGCGCCGACAACCGTGTGGTGGTGCAGGGCGCGCCGTTGATAGCACAGATCCGCTGAACGGGGCACCACGATGTTCAACTGGATCGTTCGTTACAGCCTGCACAACCGCCTGTTCGTGCTGGCGGTGGCTGCGCTGTTGATGGTGTACGGGGCCATCACCGCCTGGCGCACGCCGGTGGATGTGTTCCCCGACCTGAACAAGCCGCTGGTCACCGTGCTCACCGAGGCCGGCGGCATGGCGCCGGAAGAGGTCGAGCAGCTCGTCACCTTCCCCATCGAAACCGCGCTCAACGGCATGCCCGGCGTGACACGTGTGCGCTCGACCTCCGGCGTCGGCCTGTCGGTGCTGTACGCCGAGTTCGACTGGGGCACCGACATCTACCGCAACCGCCAGCTCGTGGCCGAGCGGCTGGCGCTGGTGAAGGAACAGTTGCCCGACGGCATCACGCCGGTGATGGGGCCGGTGTCTTCGATCATGGGCGAGGTGATGCTGATCGCGTTGCCCTTGAACCCGGGCGACGGCAAGACACCGGCGGCCAGCCCGATGGCCGCGCGCGAATACGCCGACTTCGTGCTGCGCCCCAGGCTGCTGTCGATCCCGGGCGTGTCCCAGGTCATCCCCATCGGAGGCGACGTGCGCCAGTTGCGCGTCGAGCCCGACACCGCGCGCATGGCGCAATTCGGCGTGTCGCTGACGCAGATCGAGCAGGCGCTGCGCGGCTTCGCGGGCAATGCCGGCGGCGGCTTCATCGACCTGAACAGCCGCGAGTACCTGATCCGCCACCTGGCGCGCACCAACCGCGTCGAGGACCTGGCCGGCTTGGCCGTGGCCTGGAAGGACGGCCGGCCGATCTTGCTCGAGCAGGTGGCCAGTGTCAGCTTCGCCGCCGGGCTGAAGCGCGGCGACGCCGGCTACAACGGTGTGCCAGCGGTGGTGCTCAGCGTGCAGAAGCAGCCCGCGGCCGATACCGTCAAGCTCACCGCCGCGATCGAAGCTGCGCTTCAGGAACTCGCGCAGGGCCTGCCCCAGGGCCTGGCTGCGCCGAAGGTGTTGTTCCGCCAGGCCGACTTCATCAACGCCTCGATTGGCAACGTCGCCGAGGCGCTGCGCGACGGCGCCATCATGGTGGCGATCGTGCTCTTCGCCTTCCTGCTGTCGCTGCGCACGACGCTGATCTCGCTGACGGCCATCCCGCTGTCGCTGGCGGTCACGGCGCTGGTGTTCCAGTGGCTGGGCCAGTCGATCAACGTGATGACGCTGGGCGGGCTGGCCATTGCCATCGGCGAGCTGGTCGACGACGCGGTCGTCGGCGTGGAGAACATCGTGCGCCGGTTGCGTCAGAACCGCAGTGCGCCCCAACCGCTGCCGGCCTTCGACGTGGTCGAGCGCGCCAGCGTCGAGGTGCGCTCGGGCATCCTCTATGCCACCATCATCGTGGTGCTGGTGTTCGTGCCGCTGTTCGCGCTGCCGGGCATCGAGGGCCGGCTGTTCTCGCCGCTGGGCATCGCCTACATCGTGTCGATCCTGGCCTCGATGTTGGTGTCGATGACGGTCACGCCGGTGCTGTGCTACTACCTGCTGCCGAAGATGAAGCGGCTGGACCATGGCGACAGCCCGCTGGTCAAATGGCTGAAGCGCGGCGACGCGCAGTTGCTGGCCTGGTCGTTCCCGCATGCGAAGACGCTGATCGCCATCGCCGCACTGGCCGTGGCCGCGGCGGCGGCGAGCGTGCCCTTCTTCCCGCGCGCCTTCCTGCCCGCCTTCAACGAAGGCTCGCTGGTGCTGTCGCTGATGTTGAACCCCGGCACCTCGCTGGCCGAGGCCAACCGCATCGGCGCGGTCGCCGAGGGCCTGATCGGCGAAGTGGCCGAAGTCACGCAGGTCGGCCGGCGCACCGGCCGCGCCGAACTCGACGAACACGCCGAAGGCGTGCACTCGGCCGAGATCGACGTCGACCTGAAACGATCGGATCGCGATCGCGAACAGGTCATGGCCGAGATCCGCGACAAGCTCGCGGTGCTGCCGGCGCAGGTGGCCATCGGCCAGCCGATCTCGCACCGGCTGGACCACCTGCTGTCCGGTGTGCGCGCACAGATCGCACTGAAGATCTACGGCGACGACACCGACACGCTGCGCGGCCTGGCCGAAAGCCTGCGCGCGCAGTTGAGCCAGGTGCCGGGTCTGGTCGACCTGACGGTGGAAAAACAGGTGCTGATCCCGCAGATCACGGTGCGCCTGGACCAGCGCAAGGTGGCACAGGCGGGGCTTTCGCCGGGCGAGGCGATCCGGGTGCTGCAGGCGCTGACCGACGGGGCGCACGGTGCGCAGATCGTCGACGGCGCGCGCCGCTACGAGCTGGTGCTGCGCCTGCCGGACGACCGGCGCAGCCCGCAGGACTTGGCGCGCACGTTGATCGACACGCCCGCCGGGCGGCTGCCGGTGTCGAGCATCGCCACGGTGGAAGAAACCGATGGCCCGAACCAGATCGGCCGCGAGAACGGGCGCCGGCGCATCGTCGTCTATGCCAACACCGATGGCAGCGACATGGGCCGCGTCATCGCCGACATCCGCGGCGTGATCGCCAAGGCCGCGCTTCCAACCGGCAACTTCGTCAGCCTGGAAGGCCAGTTCCAGGCGCAGGAGCAGGCCACGCAGCTGATCCTCGGCCTGTCGCTGGTGTCGCTGGCGATGATGTTCCTGGTGCTGTATTCGCGCTACCAGTCGGTAGTGCTGGCCGCCATCATCATGGCCAACATCCCGCTGGCGCTGATCGGCAGCGTAGTGGCGATGTGGATCGCCGGCGTCAGCCTGTCGGTGGCGTCGATGGTCGGCTTCATCACGCTGACCGGCATCGCCACGCGCAACGGCATCCTGAAGATCAGCCACTACATCAACCTGTGCAAGTTCGAGGGCGAACGCTTCGGCCAGGCGATGATCGTGCGCGGTTCGCTGGAGCGGCTAACGCCCGTGCTGATGACGGCGCTGGTGGCGGCCTTCGCGCTGACGCCGCTGCTGCTGGCCGCCGACGCGCCGGGCAAGGAGATCTTGCATCCGGTGGCGGTGGTGATCTTCGGCGGGCTGGTCAGCTCGACGCTGCTCGACACGCTGCTGACGCCGCTGTTGTTCTGGCTGTTCGGCGAGAAGCCGTTGCGTCGCCTGCTCGGCGAAGCTGCGCGTACACCCGAAGCGGTGGCGGGTACCCAGGAAGCCTATTGAACTGAATCGAGTTTGAAATCAGGCCTTGGCGGCGCCGCCTGTTCGAGTGCGCCGCAAACTTGCTGGAGATGGCAGCGATGATGAAGAGCGTTTTGGCGATGTTGGTGGTGGGATTGTCGGCGGTGTCGTTCAATGCTGCGGTCGCGCATGGCGGTGCGGCGCCCAAACATGGCGGCGTGGTCGCCACCGCCAGCGACCTCTCGTTCGAACTGGTGGCGCGCGACGGCGGCGCCGTGATCTATGTCGAAGACCACGGCAAGCCGATGGCACCCACCGGCCTGAAGGGCAAGTTGACAGTGCTCAACGGCGCAGAGAAGTCCGAAGCCGATCTGATTCCGGCCGGCGACAAGCTCGAAGCCAAGGGCATCAAGCTGGCCAGCGGCGCCAAGGCGGTCGCTTCGTTGGTGACGCCGGCGGCGAAGGCGATCACGGTGCGCTTCACGGTGAAGTAGATGCTCCCGCTGCCCGCGTTGCGCGGCGGGTCGTTCGCGCTGCTGGCGGCCACGCTGTTCGGCGTGAGCACGCCGCTGCTGCAGCGCGCCGGTGAAGGCGTGGGTGCGCTGACCACCGCCGCGCTGCTGTACGCCGGTGCGGCGGCCGTTGGCGCGCTGTCGCGCCGGCCGCCTGATCGCGAGGCACGCCTGGTGCGTGCCGATCTGCCACGGCTGCTCGCGATGGCCGTCTTCGGCGCAGCCATCGGCCCGGTGGCGCTGGCCTGGGGCCTGCAGCGCACCAGCGGCACCAGCGCGTCGCTGATGCTGACGCTGGAGGCGCTGTTCACCGCCGTGCTGGCGTGGCGGCTGTACCACGAGACGATGGATCGGCGCGTCTGGGCGGCGATGGCGCTACTGTTGGCCGGGGCCATCGTGCTCGTGCTCGACCAGCAGCGCGGCGGCGGCACGCAGCTGTGGGGCCTGCTCGCGGTGGCGGTGGCGACCGCCGCCTGGGGCGTGGACAACACGCTGTCGCGTGGCCTGGCCGAACGCGACCCGAGCCAGGTGGTGATGGCCAAGGGCGCGCTTGGCGCCGGTGCCACGGCGTTGCTGGCGCTGGGTTTCAGCGAGCCGCTGCCATCGGCGGCGGCGGCGCTGGGCCTGTTCGCCATCGGTGCGACCGGCTACGGCCTGAGCCTGCGCTTCTACCTGCTGGCGCAGCGCGCCTTCGGCGCCGCGCGCACCGGCTCGGTCTTCGCCTTCGCGCCCTTCATCGGCGCGGCGCTGGCGCTGCTGTTGGGCGACCGCTCTGCCAGCGGCTGGATGGCGCTGGGCAGCGGGCTGATGCTCGCCGGCGTGCTGCTGCACCTGGCCGAGTCGCACGGCCACGAACACGAACACGAGGCGCTGGAGCACGAACACGCGCATCGGCATGACGATGGGCATCACGACCACGAGCATCAGCCAATGACCGAGGGTGCGCACAGCCACCGCCATCGCCACGAGCCGCTGCATCATGTCCATCCGCATGTGCCCGATGCGCACCACGGCCACCGGCATTGAACGCCGACCCACCGGAGGAGTCGAATGCATCAGGCGGCGATCGACGCCGGTGCGCATGATCAGAAGCGAAGGACGGGTATGAATCTCTTTGACCGCCACGACACCCCGGCCAGGCAATCTCATCCGCGCCGGCGCCCTGCCATCCTCATCGCAATCGTCGTCGCGGCAGTGGCGTTGGTTTGGCTGATCTTCAATGCAATGATCTGGTTCGTCACCCTCGACTGATTCCCTGCCGCGGCGGCACCGACGGCTACAGCAGTCGCTCGTCGACGAACAGCGACTGCAGCCACAACTTCAGCTTCAACCAAGGGCTGCTGCCGGGTTCGTCGGTCGTGGTCACCACTCGACCTTGTTCATCGCGGCTCAGCCATTCGATGGTCTCGCCATCCGCCTGCAGCCGCAACCGATACATCATGGCGCGCTGTGACTTCTCCTCGCTCAGACGCACCAGGTCGGCCACCAGCGCCGGACTGTCGATGACGACGCTCATTTCGGTGTTGCCGACGGCCGATCGAGGATCGAGATTGACGGAGCCCACCACCAGCAGCCGGTCATCCACCACCGCCACCTTGGCATGCAACTGCGCGCTGGATGGACCCCTGAACCCGAACCCGCTTGAGCGCCGGATCAGTTCGGGGCTGAATTCGTAGATTTGCACGCCCAGGCGCAGCATCTCGAGGCGATAGTCCGCGTACCGTTGGTGCACCAGCGGCTCGTCGGACGAGTCCAGCGAGTTGGTGTACAGCGTGATGCGAACACCCTGCCGCATTCCCGTGCTCATGGCCCGCATGCCGACCGGGCCAGGCACGAAATAGGGCGACATGATGCCAACCTCGCGCCGTGCCCCGGCCATCGCGTCCAGCACGCCCTGCATCGCGGTGCCGGGCCGGCCCAGGGTCGGGCTGGGGTCAAGAGCCTTGCCCGGCGCATCCGCGTGCACATGGCCGCTGCCCGCCACCAGGGCAAGACGGCCCGTGGCAAGTTGCGCGCTCACCGTGGTCTGGCCAAGAGGGTCCTTCGCGTCCATCGACTGCGCCGGAGCGGCATCGCGCACCGCGGCGCTGAAGCGCTCGCGTGCCGCGTCGGCAGCGGCCGGCGCGCCGAGCACGTCCTGCACCGGCCAGGCCAGTTCACTGTTCCAGTAGGCATCGAAGGCCGTGGACAGCTGTCGCACCACCGCGCCCGCGGCCAACACGTCCAGATCGACGAAGTTGTAGTCCGGGTGGCTCATGAAATATGCGTCGCCGATGTTGCGCCCACCGAAGACCGCCAGCGCGTTGTCGGCGACCAGGAGCTTGTTGTGCATGCGATGGTTGTGCAACTCGAAGTCGCCCGGCGACAGCAGCAGGCGAGCCGTTGGCGCCCCCTTGCGCAATGCCAGCGGATTGAACAGTCGAACCTGCAGGTGGTCGTGCGCGCCCAGGTCGAGCAGCAGATCGTCGAGCGCCGCAGCGTGGTAGTCGTCGAGCAGCAGCCGCACGCGCACGCCGCGCGCTGCCGCGTCGCGAAGCGCGCGCAGCAACGCACGGCCGACATGGTCTGGCTGCCAGTGGTAATACTGCAAGTCAATCGAGCGCTCGGCAAGCTGCACCAACGCCACTCGCGCGTCGAATGCGAACTCGCCTCGGGGCAGCAAGCGAAAACCCGACGGCACGTCACCCGCCGCGACGCCCATGGGCAGACTGGCCACAGCGATGCGGGCCAGCAGCGTGCCCTGGGT
>Ga0316613_10002639_pt1 | contig 11505 bp, 8 predicted proteins | sample OWC_soil_day10_C_2_FD_207647 | JGI IMG/M metagenome (GOLD analysis project Ga0316613, IMG submission 207647) | Wetland soil microbial communities from Old Woman Creek delta, Ohio, United States - OWC_soil_day10_CT_b | ecosystem: Environmental > Terrestrial > Soil > Wetlands | place: USA: Ohio... | reverse complement strand
CATCGCTTGTCTTACTATAGCTGCCATAAGTCACGTAAACCGTATAGCTTCCTACTGCCAGGCCACTGATTGTTGCGCTGCCGCTATCATCGGTGACAGCAGCGCTTCCCACGGCAGCGCCATTCTTATAGGCTTGCACGGTTGCGCCAGCAATCGCAGTATTTTTATTACTACTATTCGTGACCGTAGTCTTAATACTGCCTCTGTAGGCAACAAATTTCGTCCAGGTTTCGGTCTTAATATCATTATCCCGTTCAACTAACTGCAGGAGTTTATCACTTAAATCATACGAATCATTGTTTTTAGCCTTACCCTTACGTGTTGGTGCCATGGTATCGGCCAATTGGTATTTAAAGGCCGCATATGGCTCATGGGTTAGGTTGGAATGACGATAGCCCAGTTCGATGTTAAAACGGGGCGAAACTTGCATGGTCGTGCGCAGTTGGTAACCAACTTCATCATCGTTATGCTTGTTATCATAATAGTAACCTTTAAGAAAAGCTTTCATCCACTGGGCATGGGAAAAAGACGTGCCCATTTCAAGGTCTACGCCGTCAACAGCACGGATATAGGAATAGAGAATACCATTGTCTTGGTAGCTGACGCTTGTCAGTTTATCGCCTGTTACCGGGTGATAGATGTTGAACCGGTACTCACTTAATTTATTAAAGTATTCGCCGCCTAACCCAATACGGGCCAGGTCATACTGAAAGCCGTAGTCATAAAAGAGGTTCATCCCAACCAGGCTGCGTTTGTCCGGGGCAAGATTACGCCAGCCTACACCCAAATTGGCCGTAGAGGCATCCCCGCTGTGGGCGTAACGTCCCTGCCAAAACCAATGGACACCAGAATCGTTGTTCCGTTCGCCAACAGGCTGGATTGTTTCCAAGGAATACGTTGGCTTAAAATCTTCACTGACATAAAAATTAAAGGTCGTTGTTTTCAGCCATTCCGGCCCCTTGGATTTGCCCTGCTGCAAATAGTAGGACATCAGCTTATTACCGAACTGAAACATTTTTTCCTTGTCAGTTGTGTTACCCTTACTACTGGTATCCTCGGTAATAACCGCTTGTGTCGTTTGCGGCGCTTGCGACTTGTCCACCTTAAGAACGATAGCGTCGTCAGCTTTTATCTCCGTATCCTGTGATACGACTTGCTCTTGGGTAACGGTTGTTTGCTCTGCCATACTGGCTGCCTGTGGCAATACTGTGTTTGTTAACACCATCAGCATGACGAGTAATTTCGTTAAAAATTTTTGTAGCTTCCGTGCTAGAAACATGACAACTTCCTCCTTAATCACTTTACATGTAGTTAGCCAACGACAGGATGAACTGTGCCCGTTCTTCCATCAAGACTATCACATGGTTCACTTTGCTATTTCACACCAGATCGCCTAGGTTGCGACAATCTCCATAATTTCATTGACGGCAATGGACAGTCCGCTTGGCCAATATACCTGTTTGCCGTCAGTCTTTGCCGCGTTGAACACCTGCTTATCCCTAAGTTCGGAAAACCGTATCGTATGCAGCTTATTTTTTATATCAAGTGTTATCGAATGATTATTATCCAGACAGATGGTAAGCAAATAATCGTCACCGGGAATTGCCGCCGTTATTTTACTCATAAAGTCACCTCTAGTTACAAAATAATCAACAGTTTGCTATAAGACAACCTTGTTCCGACAAAAAAACAACCTACTTTAATACTAAAGTAGGTTGTTTTTTTATGATACTCCCCAAAGGTGGAGTCTTTTACTCAATCCCATTCACAACAGCTGCTTTTGTCAACGCCGTTCTGTTGCTAACACCCATTTTTTTAAAAATTTTTCCCAATGCCTTTTTTACGGTGTCGGTCTCTATGTTCAGTCTTTTTCCAATAGCCTGGTTAGACAATCCCGCCGCGACAAGCTCGGTGATTTCCGTCTCCCGCTTCGTAAGTCGTTCGCCGCTATTGTCATTCAACTTTGCCTCAATCATTTGCCACTTTTCGGCGATGGGCGGAAAGATTGCGGTCACCCTGCTGATAAAGTCTTGATAGTGTCCGGCCGTTTGCAGATCGACAAGCAAATCGGCGATATAAGCGCTATTTTCCACAAACGGCATAAAAATTTGGTCCGGAGCCGCGATATTGAGTGCCTTTTCCAGCGTGACCAGCGCTTTTTCTCGATGCCATAACTTATCTAGGGCGGCAGCCTCAAAGATATAAGTATACACCTGGGCCAGCAGATTGGGGAAAAAGCCGGCGAGGGCGGCGTGCTGAGCAGCAATACCGGCTAATTGGTGATATTGGCCGGTAATCAAGAGGGCCTTGTCCCAGATCATATTCACAAACGCATGACTGGGAAAGAAGAGTGTTTCCGGCACATTACCCTGGGCAATCCAGGCGGGGATTCTTTTCGCTTGATTAAGGCAGGAAAAAACGAAACCTTCACACATATCAAGAATATGAATATGCGAATATAATGTTTTTTGCTTTAGTGCCTCCCGTGTTTGCCTCAAACTGTTCAGCACATAATCCCAGTCTCCTTTGACAAGCGCCAGCCGTATCTGGAGGAATGTCGCGCAGATGACCAGCGCGACTTGCCGGCGGGACTGAGCAAAATAAAGAGCTTTATGGGCTACGATTTCCGCATTGTCGAAATCGCCGATATTGTAGTACCACTCGGCCGCCATCATGTATTCCCCACCCGAACCGTGCCCGCCGGCCAGCCGGTAGTAGCTGGGAAGTTCCGCAATGACCTTGACTTCCGCCTCCAGTTCTCCGCTCACGCGGTGATACAAATATAGCACCGATGGTGAGCCTAACGTCCATGGCGCTTTTGTGTCGATAAAAGTGGAGGGACCCTGTAGCAGTTTCCAAGCTGCTCTGAAATGCCCGGCCATAGCGACGAGGTTATTATACGAGGTAATACCTTTCAGAACCTCCATCTCACCCATCAGCTTCAGCCGGGACTGATCATCCAATCCAGGCGAATTTTTAATATAACCCTCTAATTCTCTGCAATGTCGGGCAAATAACTCCATCTCATTGGATATAAACAGATTGAATCCATAAATAATGCCGGCCAGCGGATACTTCATTTTTATCGCCGCCGGGCATTGCTGGAAGTATTTAATCCGGGCTTCCTTGGGTTGTCTGGCAAGAACGGTGCCTTTAGCGATTTCAATGGTTGCTAGCAGCTTCTCGAAATCGTCGGCATGATAGAAATAATCCATGGCATGGTTATATTCACCAGCACCCAGGTGCCATTCGCCCGCCATCTTCCATAGAGTCTGGCGCCTGTCCAGGTCCTGCCGGTCAAAAATCCGCCGCAAGTAACTTGTCAGGATATTGTGCAGACAGTATTGCTGACTGGCGTAATCGAAGGTGATAAAGGCGTTGTCGACGGTAAGCCTCGTCAGCAAAACCTCGGCATTTCCTTTTTGCCACATGTGTTCGGCCTGGGCCAGAGAAAAGCTGTCAAAGATGCAGATTGCGTTCAGAAATTGTTTTACTTCCGGCGAACATGGCTGATAGACAACCTTCTCAATCAGTACCTGAAGGCTTTCGGATTGCTGATCCAGCCGCCCGGTCTGCCGATAGCCGAGGATGTAAAGGTAGACGGCACTGATCCAGCCCTCGGTATAGTAATGGAGAAAAGCGACTTCATCGGCCGTCAGCCTGATACCAGATAGCTTGCAATACTCTAAGGTCTCGCTGGCGGTAAGCTCGAAATACTTTTTGTCAATAACCAGGCAATATCCTTTCAGCGCAAGTTCTGCCGTATTTTCGCCGAAAACGCTCCGGGACACGATTACAATATACAAGTTAGGGATTGCTGCTTGGGCCAGCCGCTCGAAAAATCCATCGGTATCCTCGGAAGACAGTAAGTGATAGTCATCAATAACAAGGGCCGTTCGCGAGGAAAACGTCACGCCACCGATCAGTTCGATGGCTTCTTCCCTGAGCACGGTATCGCCGGGAACACCGATCTCGGCAAGTCTATTGGCGCAAGCCGGGGCAATTTTCCCAAGCAGGCGACTAAAACTATGCCAAAAAGCAGCCACAGAAGAAGCGAACACGGTTTGCCAGAGTACTTCGGCCTCACAGTCTTGAAGAAACTTCTTCACTGCGGTGGTTTTGCCATAGCCCATCGGCGCTTCAACCACCGTGAGCGGATATTGCCAGATTCCCTGCAGGGACTGGTTCAGTGATTTGCGGGTATAGAATTGTCTGGTGTCATTGATAGGCATGACAAACCTCCAAAAAAGATGTCCGTCACGGACCACACAGAAGAACGCCACCCGGTCAGTTGGTTTCAATGCTTTCGTCCCTCAAAATCCGGACACTATTAATATTACAAAATGATTAAATAACTTTTTTATCTCGGAGAGGTTGTACAAATTCCAATTTTAGCACATCGTTAACATAATGTTTAATTATATTTTATGGTATATTGTGTATGATGTAAAGAATAAGATCCAATATTTTCCCAAACTAGTTGACGCTAACCCCTTACAGATTGTGTTTACAGGAATACAACAAATCATACAAAACTATATTATGTATGATTTACTTTTGAATAGAATTTTCATTTTTATAAAGGGTGTGGAATATTTGGCAGATAGGGGAAAAAGAAATTTTTTTCTGTTCTTCATTATCCATGTTTATCACAATCCAATTATTCAAAGTTCAGGTTTAACCTTGCCAATAATTTTCCGGTATCCTGCCCCCTGATATAGTCCCAGCCAAGCCACTTTAAAACTGCGTTAGCTGGTAAATTATGAGGTACCTGCGGATGGAGCGCGGGAAAATAGGCACCAGCACAAATGCGGCCAAATTCCGGCCCGTTAAAATAGTCAATTAACGCTTGCAATTCTTTGGCCTTTGAGGCTTTTACCAAATAAGACAGCGGTGTTATTGGGGTTCCATCCTCCATCCAGATGACCTTTGCCTCTACCGGTGGCGAAATCGTATTGGCAAAAAAGTATGGCATCACATAGATGGGCGGTCGGTCATGATTGCTGCCGGCCATGCTTTTGATCATCTGGGATGGGTGCATGCCAGTCCGGACCGACCTCCTTAAGGCCGCAATGCCGGCATCGCCATATTGCTGATAAATGGTTAGCAGAATAATATCATCAAAATCACCGCTGCAACCGTTCAAAACCACCTTTTGTTCATATTCCGGCTGCAGTAAATCACCCCACGTTTTCGGAATCGGCAGACGGCCCATCTGCCGACAGTCAATTACCACCACAACAGGGTTGATGGCAACAACATTATACCATCCCTGCTTGTCAACAATGCCAATATAGTTAAGAGTACTATTTATCGGTTTCGGTTGTTGTAATGAGGTGGTATACAACCCCTTATTCATAACCTGTTCGATAAATTTGCTATTGAATAAATTGTAATCTGTAGTTACTATCAAGTCCGGTGCGTCAGCAATATCTTCAACTTGCTGCAGATAGTCAGCAAAATACAACACATCATTACTGCATGACCACAGATAATAATTAAGCCTAATATCCTTCTCTACTCGCAGTTTCTTTAAAATAGCCTGCAAGGCCCAGTTAAGCGGCAGATTAAGAGCACATGGCAGTTGCGCAACAAAATTGAATACCCCTTGGTTGTCTGTTACAACCTCGGACAATTGACGATACTGCTCTGTATTTTCAATTTTGTCAATTAGTAAACTGATAAATGATTCTGGATTAATTTTTTTGATGCTCAGGAGTGTTTTTAGTCGCAAAACAGCCCCTAAGCCTTGAGCTAGCTCTTCTTGGGTAACTATATTGAAGCCTGTAAAAATATCCATTGTTTCCGGATATTTGTCAACAATCCCCTGTATTGTGCACTCCAGTAAATTTTTATTCATAGACTACTCTTCCTCCAACACGACTAAACCAAATTATTTAATTTGTATTGGTTTTTCCGATATATTTCCCTATTTTGCTTATAGTCCAAATGTATTTCGCAGGTAAAGTAAATTCTTATTTAATATCTTTATTTAAAATATGTTTCTGAAGGGTTGGAAATGATGCGAAGCAAGACAAAAGATCCTATTATCTCTGTATTTATATTATTAATACTTTATGGGTACATATTATCGTTAAACTTATTAGCGCCTCTTATGGTCGATGATTACATGTATTCTTTTCATTGGAATACGTATGATCGAATTACTGGCTCTTGCGTTATGGTAATGGGTTTTGTCACCTTAATTTTACCATGTTGAATAGAGGTGTGCTTCTTTTTTTTGCCCAAATAGGTTTTCATATTGTATTTATATTGGCATCCCGGCCATTTAGTTAGGCTTTCTACCTCAAAACCGGTCTATAGATTTTACGACCCTCATTCCAGCAACTTTGAATTTCTCCAGAGCTTCTTTGACAATTGCCGGAAAATCGGGGCTGCCTGCTGTTGGTTGGACAGGCGACATACAATCTTCAAGGATATAAATTTTATTTTCTTCATCTTTTTCAATGACTTTCAGCATATCTTCCAAAGTTGATTTTACGCAATGACTCGCTGCTTCCCCTGCAACATATACTTGATCAAACTCCATCAACTCTGTCATCAATTTCTCGTTGAAGTTTCCAACAATTTTCAGCGAGCCATCTTTAAAATAGAGTTTCGATACTTCGGGCGATAATACACTGTAATTTTCTGTCCAGAGGCTTTCCCCTTTAGTGATCCATTTTATTTCTTTGCCGGTCATCAAGGAATAAAAAAATAACGCTTCATACAGCATTGGAACCACCGCGTTATCGACAGAACCTTTCTGAGTGTGATACTCCCAGGTGATTAGAATGTACTTTTCACCAGTCTCAAGCTGTTCAAGATAGCTTTCAATGAGTTCAACCGGAATCCATTCCGCATAGGGTCGCCACTTTTTCTCTTTTACATTTTCTAATGTAATAATCGAAAACGGATTCGGATTTTCATTTTGATCGTTTACCCAAAATCCTGGGGTATGGATTTGAAATACGGTGTGAGTATCAAGAGACACTCGAATTTCATCAATCCGCTCTAGATTGCGGTAGATAAAATTGCAAATTCGTTCTATATCTTTCTCAGCTCCGTTGACATATAGACTTGCACCTGGGATGCAAAATCCCACCTGTGGGTCAACCAAAAAGAGAACTGTTTTTTCACTACTAAAGGCAGGGTTAACTATTTTCCGAAGCTGCCGTACTTCATTTTGAATTATGTCATATCTGGGTAAGTATAAATCTCCAGCACGGTTAGGAGAATAGAAACTTGGATTTTGCATTAAATTCAGCCCCTTTTTTATCTTAGTACGCGAGTCAAGACTCCCGCCTCTACAGGCGGCGTTAATTCAGGCGGAGTAGACTCTCCACCTGAATCCCCAATGTTTCAGCTATGCTGAAACAAGTTCACTATTACTTGAGATAAGTTTTAGCTCCGGGTTATCGCAAACGCAAATCGTTTGTTGTTGAATATGCTCATGTTAAGTCACTCCAATCCTTTCATCTTTGTCCCATTTCATCTTTCGCGAAAGCAGTTGATAGAAGGTTTCATTATTAAGCCTAATCAAATTAGTCACCATGGGAGCTTTATTAATAACGATACAATCATCAGTTTCCAACTTAATATCCACTTGCCCATCTGCCGAAAGAAGAAGTTCCTTTTGATTCGATTCGACTACAATTTTGATTTCTTTGTTATCACTGGCGATCATCGACCTTACATTAAGTAAATGAGAACAGATAGGAGTGATTACGTTGATTTCAAGGTCGGGAGGAATAATTGCTCCCCCGGCTGATATGGAATACCCGGTACTTCCGGTAGCTGTGCTTATAATAATTCCGTCTGCGGGAAAGTTTCCTACATAATCCCCGCCGATATAAGTCCTTAGTCTTACTAGCTTAGCTATAGCTCCTTTGACTACTATGTCGTTTAAAGCGGTGCAATCTGCTTCATTTTTCTCCTTTCGATATACTCGTGCCTCTAAGCGTTTACGTTTATCTATGGTAAATTGACTATTAAGAATCAGAGAAATTACCTCGATCACTTTGGGAAGGTTATACTCCATTCCGGTCAAAAAACCTAAATGTCCAGTGTTAATCCCAAAGATAGGAATTTCTCCTACACATCTGGCTGTACCTAGTACTGTTCCATCTCCTCCGAAAGAAAGAACTACATCTAATTCCGAAAGGGGATTATCAAACTTCAATAGCTCAGCACTACTTCCCAGTCTCTCAATATGCCTGATGACAGTCTCAACATCAGCTGTTTTGAGCCCTTTAGAGCGATTGAGCATAATTCCTACCTTCAATGAATACACCTCGCTTGCTTCATGTTTAGTTATTCGCAAATTTACTTAAATCTGTTCACTAATCTTCTACCCAATCGGAGTTGAAACGGAACAGTCTGGCTGGCTTATAAGGCTTACCGGACTCCCATTCATCTGCCTCAATTACCATTTTTTTCTGCTTCTCCATTTTATCGCGAAAATTTCTACTATAAATGGCTTTCCCGGTGATAACTTCATACAGCTTCTTTAGTTCTGTTAAAGTAAACAATTCCGGCATAAGAGAAAAGGCAATATCGGTATATTCAACTTTGTTTTTTAATCGCTCAAGCGTATAAAAGATAACTGTTGCATGGTCGAAAGCAAGCCCTGCGGGATTATCCAGGCATTCAAAATTAACTTTAGAAGTTCTTCCTTCCATCTCTTTAGTAACAATTACAGTATCTTTTATTTCCTGCCCGCCATTTACCAAGGATAGTTCATATGTTGTTTTACGAATATAACCTGTCTGGGTTTGCGTTTTTATTTCTTCAAGCGTTGTGGCTCTGACATCAAACCAACAGGCATCTTCAGCATCGTCTCCGGCTTTTACGTTTAATTTAGAACTATCTACCAGTGCCATATATGAGGTACTGATAACTCTACGCCGCAGATCACGGTAAACCTTGCCCCAAGTATAAAGCTGTTCCATGTAAACATTAGAAACGTTAGTTTCTTCTTCCAGCTCCCGGATTGCTGCAGTATCAAGGTCTTCGAAGTAATTAACGAACCCCCCCGGCAAAGCCCATTTACCTTTATATGGATCGGTTACATCAACAACAAGGGGGTCCCCCTTACGTTTGATAAGCAGGACTCGTAGCACTTTATCGGGGACTGACCGAGCATTGGTTTCAACATCAACAGCAGTTAAGATTACCATATCTACAGTAGTAGACGGTTTTTTAAATTTACTGTCATCATAGTCTTTAAGAAATTCTTTTTGTTCGTTCATAATTTCACCCCTGTTTTATATTGTCGTAAATTGTTATCGGTGGTTTAGCCTTGTGGTCACCTTTTAAATAAAAAGCGTAAATCTTATCAAATACTTCATCACAAACTTCTTTTCCGGTAAGAAAATCCTCAATGTCTTGGTACGTGAACCCAAGCTCAACTTCATCAGGTTTACAAGGGGTATTGTCCAAAAGATCAGGAGTAGGAGTTTTCTTATAAATTTGTTCGGGAGAATCCAGAGTTTTAAGCAATTCTGCCCCTTGAAATTTAGTTAACCCAAATATTGGCAATACATCGGCGGCTCCATCTCCGAATTTAGTGTAGAAACGAGTACAATTTTCAGAAGCATGATCGGTTCCTAGTACAGCAAGCTGCTTCATTCCAGCTACAGCATATTGAGCTACCATACGAATCCGGGCTTTAACATTCCCCTTATGATAATCAATAAGAGTTTCTCCCGTAGCTTGTTCATATTCGATACAAAGTGCATCTACAATGGGTTTGATATCAAATTTGAACACCTCATCTGGGTTAATATAATCAATAGCGAGCTCAACGTCTTCTACATCTTTCTGCACTCCATAAGGAAGCATCATCGCGACAAAGCTTTTCTCCTCCAAACTTACGGCCATTTGAGCTAGTTTACCCGCCAGTGTCGAGTCTTGGCCGCCAGATAGTCCGAGGACAAATCCATTAAGCCCCGTTTTTCGCAAAAAGGACCGTAAAAATTCCACCCGCTCATAAATTTCCCGGCTCGAATTAATCGCTGGCAGACTTTTTACCTCTTCAATAATTCTTTGTTGAATTCTCTTGCTATAAGCCATTTCAATCCTTCCTTTCTCATCCTAATTTCCGAACATTCAGTCGTTTAACATCATAATGGTTCGCTTATTAAGTAAACGTTATTGCCTTTGATATACCAGTACACAGCTTCAGGAAGCAAATATCGGGGATCTGCGCCGTTTTCAAATTCTTCTCTTATGTAACTAGAACTAATTTCGTTTACTATGCCTTTATAAATCAGGCTAAAATTCCGATGATATTTACGGAGAATTGGGGTTTTGGCGATTATTTCACCCATAGGAATATTTTGTCGTTCAATTACGATAAATTTAGTAGATTGAATGAATTTTTCTCCATAAGTCCAATTAGGTAATTGAGCTAAAAGGTCTGCTCCCATCAGAAAAAACAATTCATCGTCCGGATATTTTTCTCGAAAATATTCCATAGTAAAGTAGCTATATTGCTTGCCAGAGATAGCCTTCATTTCGTGGTCATCAATCTCAAATATATTACTGTCAGCCACAGCTAATCTTAGCATTTCCATCCGGTGAAGATCTGCTACCTCTATATTCTTATCTGTGCGTTTGGATGAAGAAGGAAGTAATATAACCTTATCTAATTCTTCTCGTTGCGCAATCGTGTTTGCTGACCAGAGATGGCCATTAGTTGGCGGATTGAAGGATGAACCATAAATGCCAATTCTCATTATATCACCCATCTTATTAGTATTTTACTACTAAGTATTTATGTTGTAAGTATATTACTGCTAAGTAAGAAATGCAAGTATTATTTTACCAAGCCCATGGCGGATTTTCATCGCCGAGTCACTACCTTATCGGGCAAATTATAATAGCAGGACTAGTCTATTTGGCTAGTCCTGCTATTATAATACCTACTTTTTAATTTAGTTTGCAGGAAAAATATCCGAAATCAGAGAAGAATACTTCTGTTGCTCTAATTATTCTAACTTAGGATGTGATATTATAGAAAAGCAAACATCTTCTAACTATCAAAGACCGAAAGTATTAAAGTATCTTTGTAAAACCTGCAGTAAATGTATTCTGGTATGCCCTTCTGAAGCGATAAATTACGAAAACGATAACAAAGCTTATATTGACACTGGTTTATGTACCTCCTGCGGTACTTGCAAACACATCTGCCCTGAGTATGCCATCCGGTCAACTTAAACGAGCATACTAAACACCATGCTCAGACGCTTACTAAAAAATAAGCCTATAGTAAATACCTGTATTATGTTTCAGGCTTACTATAGGCTTTATCCTTGAGCGCTCTTGCCGCATGGGTTATATACTTGAAAAAAGCCTTCTAGCGAAATCGCTAGAAGGCTTGATTTTCTTATGGTGCGCCCGGCAGGAATCGAACCTGCGCTTCCAGCTCCGGAGGCTGGCGCTCTATCCCCTGAGCTACGGGCGCATTATATTGTGGCATTAACCACAAAAATGATTATAGCA
>Ga0316613_10002632_pt1 | contig 11526 bp, 11 predicted proteins | sample OWC_soil_day10_C_2_FD_207647 | JGI IMG/M metagenome (GOLD analysis project Ga0316613, IMG submission 207647) | Wetland soil microbial communities from Old Woman Creek delta, Ohio, United States - OWC_soil_day10_CT_b | ecosystem: Environmental > Terrestrial > Soil > Wetlands | place: USA: Ohio... | reverse complement strand
TCCCGACCTCCTTCACCCCTCGACGATGCGGATCTGCGCGCCGGAAGAAACCCCCAGGCCCGACTCCATCGCTTTTCCGATATGTCCGACGTCCCGGGGCGACAGGCGGAAGATCTTTTCGGCCGCGATCCCGTCGACCGCGACGACGTCCCGGGAGGCGAACGCCATCCCGAACGACTTCACGTCCGCGAGGTTCCCCCCGGAGGGGCCGTTCCGCAGGAGGACCCTCCCCGCGTCGATCACGGTGAGGGCGACCGGGACCCGGCGGTGGAGGTCCACGAGGCACTCCGACAGCCGGTAGTGGATCTGGCCCCGGTTTCCCCCCATGATCCCCATCATGTTCTTGAGCCCGAGCGTGATTCCGGCCAGTGAGTGGTGCTTCGCGATCGGGAGGTTGACGATCTTGTCCGCTTCGAGCGCGTCCCGGTAAAGATCCCACTCCTTGATCGACAGCGCGTTCGGAATGGACGTGCGGACGAACTTCCGGTCCTCGACGTGGTAGATGCGAAGCGCATCCCCGACGCGATTCTTCCTCGCGAATTGCTCGACGGCGCCCTTGATCCCGCTGCTGACGTAGCAGCGCCGCGGGTCGTTGCAGGTGCGATCGAAGACTCGCACCGATCCGGCGCCCGCCGACAGGCACATCTCGGCGACCGCAACGACGAACTCCGGGTCGGTATTCGCCGCCTGTTCCGGCGTTCGGTCCCACCCGATGTTCGGCTTGAGGACGACCACGTCGCCGCGGGAGACGAACGCCTTCATCCCCCCCACCAACGCCACCGCCCCGCGTGCCCGCTCCGCCGGGCCCGCCGCCGAGGATACGCCCACGTCGACCGTCTTCTCGCCCGCCGCGCGCAGCACCGACGGGAAGAGGGCCGACGCGGCCAACGCTCCCGCCGCGCCTCCCGCCGCCTGGAGGAACCGCCTCCGGCTGAAAGGACAACCGCCTGTCATCATCGGGGCATGATACCCGCCGGCGAAGGCAATTTCCACACGCGGGCACACGAATTCATCTCGCGAGCACCCCCGTCGATCGGGTTTCTCCCCGGGAGGTCACGAGCACGGCGGCGCGATCGGTCAACGGGCACTTCGTCTCGCAGATCCCGCACCCCACGCAGAGATCCTCGTCGATGTACGGTTTCATGAACATTTTCCAATCCCCTCGGGGCGTGAGCGTCCTCTCCTCCTTGAGCACGATCGCCTTGCTCCACGTCGGGCAATGCTCCTCGCAGACGATGCAGTCGGACTGCCCCGCCCACGGGAGGCAGCGGCTCCGGTCGACGTAGGCGAGGCCCAGCTTCACCTTCCGCTTTTCCTGGAGAGGGAGGCGCCGGATCGCCCCGGTCGGGCAGACCTGTCCGCAGAGGGTACAGTTGTATTCGCAATACCCGATCCTCGACACGAGAATCGGACTCCACATCCCCTCGAGCCCCGCCTCGAACCAGGTCGGCTGCAGGCCGTTCGCGATGCAGACCCGCATGCACTCCCCGCACCGAGTGCAGCGGGCGAGGAACTCCCCCTCCGACAACGCCCCGGGGGGCCGGATCAACAAGGGATCCGGCGCTTTCCCGTGCGCCTCCACCCGGAAGAAGGGAACGGTGACCGCCCCGAGCGCGGCCGAGGCGAGAACGCCCCGGCGCGTGAGGTCGACTGCCGCCGGCCTGCGCCCCTCCTTGCCGGAGAAGTGGATCACCTCCTCGGGGCAGATCGCTTGGCAATCCATGCACTCGATGCATTCGCCGTGGTCGGTCACGGCGACGTCGCCCCCGATCGCCCCCATGCGGCAGTCCGCTTCGCACAGGCCGCAGCGGGTGCACCCCGCCTCCGTGATCCGCCGCCGGAAAAGCCCGAACCGCCCCATGAGCGCCAGCAGCCCCCCGAGGGGGCACAGGTTCCGGCACCAGAACCGCCGCTGGTATCTCTCGGCAACGAGGATGCCGAGGAAGAGGAGCCCTACGATCGCGGAGGTCCGGAAGACCGGCTGCTCGAAGGCGAGGAAGTGGGCCTTGAGGAGCCCGTAGACCGGTTCCGAAACCCGGGGGATCGACCCGGGGGCCCGGTAGAGGCCGTCGAAGATCTGGTGAAGGACCAGGTTCAGCGCGGGAAAGACGGAGACGGTGAACGTCCGGATGAGAATGCTGATCGGGTCGAAGAGGAAGACCCATTGCAGCGTGAAGAGCGAGGAGGCGGCGAGGAAGAAGAGGATGAGAAACTTGTACCGTCGCCAGGATACGGGCACCGCGTCCTTCCGTCGGGCCTTCCGGAACACCGTCGCATCCGCGACGTCGATCACGGCGCCGAGCGGACAGAACCATCCGCAGAAGAAGCGGCCCAGCGCGACCGTGAGGAGCGCTACAACCAGCGCGGGCCAGACCAGCCCGATGATCGCCCGCCCCGCAAGGGTGGCAGCCCCCGCCACCAGGGGATCGAGCCGGAGAAACAGGTTGACCGCGTACGGAAGGACGTCATTGTCCTTGTACTCCGTGTTCAGGAAGAGGAAGGCGAAGATCGCGAAGACCGTCCATTGCGCGAGGCGGCGGAGGATCCGCATCGTCTTCATCGGCCGGTTCTCTCCGTCACTTTCGAGCCGTCACCCAAAGGTTGGCAAATCCTTCGAAGTAGCCGGTCTCGATTCCGCCCCCGTCGAACCCCGCCACCCGGAGAATACCCACGATCTTCGGGTGGTCGTAAACGTCCTTGTGCTCCTCGATCTCCTCCCGACTGACCAGCCCGGCCCATGCCAGAAGCCGCAGGAGCCCGGCCGTCCAGGAGGCCGGGGTGGTAAGGAGGTAGATCCCCCCGGGACGAAGGATCCGTTGGACCTCACGGATTGTCCCGCCGAGCCGGGCGGGATCGATATGTTCGAAAACGGCCAGCATCGTGACGACGTCGAAGAATCCATCGGGAAACGGGAGCCTGTCAGTTGCCTCGACGTCATGGCGAACCAGGTGGATGTCGCCCGCTTCTCCCGGCTCCCCGAGCGTAAACCTGTCCACCCCGTACTTCTCCCGGAAAGTAGTTGTCGCGAGGAAGAACGGGAACACACCGCAGCCGATGTCCAATACGCGCCCTTCCCGGTGCCCCGCAGGGATCCTCCGGTCGGCCACACGAACCCTCTGTCGCGCAAGGAACCCCTCAAGAAGCCCGGACCCGCGCGTCACCCTTCCGCTCACGTGCACGTCATCAACTCCGCACTCCTCCCCACGCCCCTCCCGGGCGCATGCGCCGGCGTCCTACCGGAGCAGATTGTACTTGAGAATGCAGAAGATGGCCCTCATACCGTCCTTCCAATCGATCTTCTTCCCTTCCGAGTATGTCCGGCCACTGTAGGAAATCCCCACCTCGTAAACCCGGCATCCCAATTTCGCCACCTTGGCGGTGATCTCCGGCTCGAACCCGAACCGGTTCTCCTCGATCCGGACCTTCGTCAGTACTTCCCGCCGGAACACCTTGTAGCACGTCTCCATGTCCGACAGGTTCAGGTTGGTGAACATGTTCGAAAGGGTCGTGAGGAACCGGTTCCCGAGGGAGTGCCAGAAGAAGAGGACGCGCTTTTCCCCGCTCCCGACGAACCGGGACCCGTAGACCACATCGGCTCTCCCGTCGAGAATCGGCTTCAGCAGCTTGGGGTACTCCTGCGGGTCGTACTCGAGATCGGCGTCCTGGATCAACACGATATCGCCGGTGACCGCGGAGAATCCGGACTGGAGGGCGGCCCCTTTGCCGCGGTTCCTGTCGTGCCGGATCAGGCGGCACCGCCCGGCCGCCGCTTCCTCCCGCAAGGCATCACCGGTCCCGTCCGTGGAGCAGTCGTCCACGACGACGATTTCCTTCTCCAGGAGGACGGCGTTCACGCGGGAGAGGATTTCCCGGATCGTACCGATTTCGTTGTACGCGGGGATGACGACCGACAGTTTCATTCCCCACCTCGGCTCTTCATCGGAACCTCCCCCTTCTCTCTCCGGGTAGCCCTTCCCCCGATGTCCCACGGGAGGAATAAGAAATCGCCCCTGTGTGGCCCGTCACGCTACTTCCTCCTCTTCCGACCCTTCCTCCGGCCCGCCATCCCCTCCCCTCTTCCCGGTTCGGGCACCGCAATCCCCTTCCCATGATCCGCCGTTTGAGCGGTGACACCGGTTGCTGTCAGGAAGAACGTCAACAGGAGGCTCGGAAACAACTGCGTCATGAGGCGGGACAAGGAGGTGCCGAGGTGCCAGGCAAGCGGCTTTGAGGTGATGACGTAGATGGAAAGGTAGGCCGCAAAGATCAGCGACAAGGACGCCCAGGAACGCAGGACGGCCCCGCGTTCCCCCTTGCGGATCGAGACACCCGAGAAAAGCAGGTACGCCGCGAGCAGCGGAAGGTGCAGCTGAAAGATCGCCTCGCGCACCACCGCCGCCCCCACTTCCAGGTACCGCGCCGGATCCGCGACCCGTTTCAACACCGCGGCAAGTTCGAATTCGCTGATCATGTCGTTGGGAGGCACCAGAGCGAACTTGAAGTACGCGAGGGCGAGCAGCGCCGGAAGGGCCCCGAGAACGAACCACCCCGCCCGGCGGATCTCGAACTTCCGGACGTTTGAATTCAGCACACGGACGAACCATACCGCCGCGAGCGCCCCGAGGAGAATCACACCCTCGTTCTTCGTCCAGCACGCCAGCCCCGTAGCGAAACCTGCGAGCGACATTGCTCTTTGGCTTTTCGAGGTCCCCGCCAGGTGCAGCAAGGCAAACGTCGCTAGCATGTAATACCCAAACGGCACATCGGCATATTGGGAGGCTCCATGGCGGAGGAAGACCGGCGTGCACGCAAGAGCGACACCGGCCAGGATTCCCTGGAACGATCCCCGCAGAAGAGCTACGGAAGAGGTGAGCATCCCGATGGTAGATAGGGTATAGAGCAGTGCAAGCACGGCGGGGAAGGAAACCGCGTCCCTCCCGAGGAAGGTCCAGCCCCTCGCGACAAGGCCCGGAAGCAGGAGCGGGTAGTCAGGGTGGATCTCGGACAGAAGGGGGGAAAGCGCGTCCCGCCAATACTCCCCCCCGCGGAAAAGGAATCGCGCGCGAAGGTTCCAGATCGCCCACGCATCCCATCCTCCATGGGGACGGTCAAACGTCAGGAAGACCTCGGTCAGGATCACCCCCGCCGCAAGGAGAAAAAATAGTGCAGCGAGGGTCCGAAGCGCCCACCGCGGGACCGTGAACGCCTTGGCGGCAGGCTCCGGCGAGGTCTCGGGCGTCGCCTCTTTCAGATACCGTACCGCTATGTACGCCAGGGAGGAAAAGAGAACCGCCTCGAAGAGGAACAACCGCGCTGCGGAGACCGGCGCCGTACAGGAAAGCAGGAAGAAATACGCCAGGGAACCGGCGCCAAGCCCGATGCCCGCCCCGAGACTGATCCGGAATCCCCAGCCTGCAACGGTCCCCGTCCCCCCGGGAAGGAAGGTGGGCACCCAAAGTGTACCCGCGACGGTGGGAAGGAGGCAGGAAAGAAACGTGACCAGTGAGGTCATTCAGCGGCCTTGCGGAGGAGAAACACGCCGTTCCCGAAGTCCCGGACAAAGGAGAGACCCCGCATCCGGTCGTCGCCGGGGACCGCACGATGGAAATTTCCTATGACGATCGGATAATCGCGGCCCTTCGGGTTCACGGAACGATCGATCACAAGCAGGGGGGAAAGGGAGTACTGGGTGAAGGCCCAGGCGAGACGGTCTTCGTTGTGCTCTTTCGGATCGCTCACGTACCCGATGATCCCATGCGAGGGAAGATGCTTGCGGACCTCGTTGTACCTTGCCTCGTACAACGTCATCTGATCCGCCGCCGGGAGGTCTTTCCTTCGTTCGAACGAATTCCATTCCCCCCGGAAAAACGGGAGGAAAAAATAGATCGATGTGAGGACGAGAAGAAGGATCCCCGCGTAAACCCTGTATCCGGCCGCAGATTGCAAACGTCGGTTCCCCCTTCTGTACTATTATACGTCGTACGATGAAAATTCAACACGACACTCCGATCGTGGTCATCCCGGCGTACCAGGAGGAGAGGTCGGTCGGGGATCTGGTCCGCTCCCTGCGGGAGCGATACCCCTACGACGTGCTCGTCGTGAACGACGGGTCCACGGACCGGACCTCCGAATCCGCGAGGGAGGCGGGCGCGATCGTCCTGGACCTTCCATGCAACCTCGGGATCGGCGGCGCAGTGCAGACGGCGTTCCTGTACGCGAGGGACCACGGCTACGACGCCGTCGTGCGGATCGACGGGGACGGGCAGCACGAAGTCGAGGACATCCCCAAGGTACTGGAACCGATCCTGGCGGGGCGGGCGGACGCGGTCATCGGTTCCCGCTTCCTCGGGGAGACGGAATATCGAGTGAGCATCCCACGGATCTTCGGGATCCGGTTCTTCCGCCTTCTCGTCAACCTGACCACAGGGTACCGCGTGACCGACCCGACCTCGGGCTTCTTCGCCATCAACCGATCCCTGATCGAGTTCTACTCCCACCATTACCCGTCGGATTACCCGGAGGTAGACGCCTTCATCCTGATGCACCGCCTGAAAAGCAGGGCCGTCGAGGTGCCGGTGCGCATGTACGACCGGGCCGAGGGAAAATCGTCGATCACCGCCTTCCGGGCGGTGTACTATATGGTGAAGGTGACGCTCTCCTACCTCATCAACCGCATCCGGAGATTCGGGTGAACCGGGTAACGATTTTTTCGATCTGTGCCTCCGCCGGATTCCTTCTCTACATACTGGAGATGGTACGGCGTCGGAAACTGCGGGAGGAGTATTCGATCCTGTGGCTGGCCGGCAGCGTGGTCATCCTGGTCCTGTCGATCAAGCAAGACTGGCTGGTCGGAATCGCCCACGCGGCGGGGATCGCCTACCCGCCGTCGTTCCTCTTCCTGGTCGGTATCCTTTTCATTCTGCTCATCCTCATCCATTTCTCGATCGCCATCTCGAAGCTGCACATGATGAACAAGAAGATGGCGCAGGAGATAGCGTTGATGAAAAACGATATCTCCGCGCGGGGGGAGGATTTTCCGAAACATTCCTGAACTGCCGTCACTTCCCGCTCTGTCGCACCGCGGCATTGGATAACACTCAAGTTATTTTTTTTCATATACCTGCCAACCGTTCAGATTTACAGGAGATTTGTAATATGATGCCAGGGGGGTTTTCACCCGCTCATACAAGCGCATAACATAGGCGTCGCCGTGAAAAGCGCCGTTTGGATCATCAAAACATAGGAATCTCGGGTCCCTGTCCTTGATGTATTTAATTAATTCCTCTAAATCATTCTGGTTGATCGTCTCTAAAAAAACTTCACTTACCGGCAGGCGGGGATTCAGCCCGGTGAGTTTGGGGATGAAAAATGAATTGGCGGTAAAATAAATCGTATTATTGACAGTATGGATGTCTGCAAGGTAACGGGCTTTATCCTCGATTGCCAATGCGATACCATCGGAAAGTAATGCTCCTGATACGTTTTTCCCGGGAATTGTTGAAAAGGTACAGAATTTCACTCGATTTTTTACATTCACAAAAGCATTTATGTTCTGCACTAAAATGAACGGGATGATGATGAATGTAAATACCATTGTTTTCGATATCGCCATGGTGTGGTAAAATCGATTGTCTGAAATGGATAAGCGTTTCTTTCGTCGGGAAAAAGACAATTTTAACACTCTCTTGTCAATATATTCAGGTAGAAAGAATCCATATAAAAATAATATGGACCACAGGTTCCATTTTGCGGGCCTATTCACATAATATGAAAACCATACAAGAATGGTTGTCGCAAGTGCGTATTTAAAGCTGTTTTCAATTGACATCTTGTTGTTGCTGAATTTTACTCCGAAATAAATGATGAGGTAAATCGAGTGCACAATGATTACCCATGCAATTGGTTCGGAAAGTTGTAACTTTAACCCCCCATACCCTTTAGAGAAAAAATATAAATATTTTGAAAATTTATTAAAATCTGATGGGATCGGCAATATTTGAATGGTGGAATATGTTACAAAAACAAAGATCGCGAAAAAAATTAATATACAAAGGAAGTATAAGGCACTAAGTTTCAAAATATCTGGCATATTTTTATTATTTAGGCGGGATATTAAAAAAACAAAATAACCCGCGGAAACTGCTATGCCGGTTTCAGGATTCAGCAGTATAAGAAAAGAAGCACAAAATCCAAGGAAAACAATTGCGATTTTCAAAGTCTTTTCTCTCATCCAGTAGAGAAAGAGTATCATGATGGGAAACCCGATAAATCTCAGCGCAGATTGGTTCGGGTAAAGCGTGGCTTGGTGCGTGCAATAGATCCAAGGGACCAGCAGCATCATGGAAATCATCGTGTGAAGTATATTTTTCCGATTCCACATCCAATATCCAATAAATGCCATAATACAGAAAATCACTTGCGAGATTTGAATTATGTTGTAGTAATTACCGAAAGAAAGGTTGACGAATTTTTTTTCGACGATACTAAAAAAAAGAGGTTGAATAAGTCCATACCTTGGGTACACTTCTTGGAATAACGCAAGGCCTGACGCAAGGCGATCCCCGGAGCCAAAGAACAATCGGTAATGCATTTCAATCAATGTAAGATCAGTTTGGGAACGATTTGACAAATCAGGAGGTTGTAAAAACCCTGGGACCATCAATAAGAATATATATATCAGTATAGGTATAGACAGAACCCAATTCAGATTGTATCCACTGAAATATTTATCCTTGAAATTTATCAACAATTTCAATCCAATGCCGAAAAGGACTCCAAGCGTAATGTAGTTTTCCATTTCGCTTATTTTTTTATCATATATAAATACTGGTATTAACAAGAAAGGTACAATCCATCCGCAACGTCTAATATAATAATCAAAATGTAATAAGTAACTTTTCAGAGAAGATGATAGATGAGAGCGCAGTGGAGAAACAAAAAACATATATGCGAATGCAATAAGGAAAGTTAACGCAATTATGATTCTGTGTGTAACTATTTGAGCGATACTGTCATACATATTGAACTTCTGAATATGTTCCAAAAGATATGTTTCGGAGAAGACAAGGTTTGTTTTTTGAAAAATAACAAATGAAATAATCCCAATAATAATAACGATAACTGTGGATGCAGTTGCAAGGGAGGAGGTATTGGAAACACCTTGAACTTTGCGATGGACCAAGACTACTTTTCCCAGATTCCCAAAATGGTCTTCCCAATATTATGCCCTAAAATGGGGTCGAAAAACCTGGATATGGGAATGAGATACCTGTCCCAATATTCAATTTGAAAACGGCTTGGTTGCGATTGGCGTAATAGCACCTTGTTCATGAGCGATACGCATAAACCCGTGCAATCGAGGTAATCCATACGCCGAACGATCAGATTGCCCGGTACTATGCTACGGAGCATGCTCATGCTGTACCGTCTGTAATGACCGATCGCCTTGTCGAAGGGGCTGTAGAGCCATTGATGGGCTGGTGCCAGCACAATCAATTTCCCATTCTCCGCGAGATGCTGCGTTGCCCGGTATAATTCCTCAACATCATTTTCAATGTGTTCAATCACATCAATGTATAGGATCGTCCCGAAAAGGCTGTTCTCTGCAAGGCTTTCGATCGTCCCTGTTTGCACACTGCAACACGCAGGCAATAATCCGGATTCCATTTTTTTTTCGATGAGAATAGACAGATTTCGATCAGGTTCCAAGCAAACCCATCGACGTTGGGATCCATCGCATAATATCTTTGTGGTTCCTCCTATTCCAGCTCCCACCTCCAGGACATCTCCACGAAGAAAAGATTTTAACATGGATCCGTAATAATTTTTCCAATTGAGTGCCTTTTCGAAAATGTGCAACTCATTCCCTGAATATCCGAAACACATGCTAGGTTATTTCCTTGTCATAATATAATCTCGAAAATCAATTGCCGGAATGAATAGTTTTTGTGTGCGATAATGCAAAATAATCAGTCCAAGGACAAGACATATTAACAATGCCTGCATGAGAACAGTCGAAAGCCCTATCATAACGTAAGTTGCCCACCCAGGTATAGGTAGATCCGTAAACACTCGCACTCCAAGGACGACCAACATCGAGCAAAGAATCAGGAATATAATGGCAAAGGTGGCACGTAACAGACGAATGGAGACGATATCAAGAAAAACAGCTACCGCACTTAATCCATGAAGGATGAGATTATCTATGTCCATTTTGGAGGATCCTGCATATCGTTTCCCCCTCTCAATCGGTTCCGTTAAAAAAGGAATTTTTGACTTAATGACGCCGGCGGAGTAGTTATTCCAAATTTCAGAAACATTTACCAGCTTCGCCAATGAATTCCACGGTATTATTGAAAAATTCCCGAACGTGATCGATTTTCCTGTCAGCAACACGAAGATAAATTTATATAACTGATAGTAAAGCTTAAAAATAAATTTTTCTTTTCTCTTCGTGCGTTCCGCAAATACTATTTTGTTGTTATTATTATAGCTTTTTAACAATAATCTTTCTATATCCTCTGGTTTATCTTCACCATCGGAGTCCATAACAATCACATAATCAAAGTTTTTTCCTTTCGATATATATGCCAATCCAATGGCGATGGCTTTTTGATGGCCAAGGTTCCTGTTCAAATTGATTATCTCAATAGACGGATTGTTACGATAATCCACATCTGGTTGAATCGAGGAGCCATCATTTAATACAATAATGGAAATGGACGCATTCGGGATGCGAGATGTGTTGAGAATTCTGTCAGACAATACAGAAAAAGCTTCCCAATCGTTGTAAACCGGGACAAGGATTGCAATGTCAAAATCTTTTTTCATGGATTACCCCTTGTTTTCGAATCGCGCTGGAATGTCATCGTTCCCTGACCCATACGCGCGCCTTTTTTCATCGCCGCTTTCACAGACAGCCCGTTTGTTTCAGAATGCGGGCGTACCCCACCGGACCGAATCCCGGACAACGAAATCGGTCGGGGCGCCACCTCCCGATCCGTGCGGCTATCCGCACGCGCGGGGCATTTCCGGATTCATCTGATCCGTGAAAAGTATACCGTCGTGGAAGGATTCCGGGTAGCACAGTACAAAGAGGCGTGGCTTCCTTTCGATGGGCGGAAAAGGAATCGCCGGGCCGGCAGGTTCCACATTTGTGTCACGAACGCCCGTGTCCCTTTTCCCCGGTAAAGAAAATCACCGATAATATACAATAAGATCTGAAAAAAAACGGTTGTTTCTGACAGGAATCCCGACGCCAAGTCCTGCACCGGGAAGGCACCCTGCGGTGGCCGCCCGCCGGAAGGCGCATGCGGTGCCCGAATTTCGATGTGCCGGCATCGCGGGAAGATCTACTCCTCCCGGTGGTTGCTTTTCCCTGATCCTGGGCCACAATGAATAATCTGACACTAGGAATTCCAGGGGTAAGCGATGGCCAAGGTCCTTCTCATCCAACCTCCGATGACTTCCAAGGAGCGATTTGCACGCGGTTCGGAATCCACAGCCAGTCACATTCCACCTTTGGGA
>Ga0316613_10002631_pt1 | contig 11529 bp, 10 predicted proteins | sample OWC_soil_day10_C_2_FD_207647 | JGI IMG/M metagenome (GOLD analysis project Ga0316613, IMG submission 207647) | Wetland soil microbial communities from Old Woman Creek delta, Ohio, United States - OWC_soil_day10_CT_b | ecosystem: Environmental > Terrestrial > Soil > Wetlands | place: USA: Ohio... | reverse complement strand
ACGGCCTGTGCGTGTCCAGCTTCTCACTGACGCCTGACACCGCGGTGGGCCTGACGCAGCACCTGGGCGTGAGCCCGCGCTGGCTGGACCACGTCCCGATGGGGGGTGCCTGTGGCGTGGTGGCGGTGCGCCGTGCCGCGCGCGCTGTGCAAGCCGGCGACGCGGACATCGTGGCCTGCATCAGCGGCGACACCAACCATGTCGATTCCTTCAGGTCGATGCTGGGCAGCTTCAGCGCCTTTGCGCGCGATGCCACCTGGCCCTATGGCTCGGGCGGGCCGAACTCGATGTTCGCCTTCATCACCGCGCACACCATGCGCACGCGCGGCGCCAGGCGCGAGGACTTCGGCAAGATCAGCGTGGCGCAGCGCGAGAACGCGCTCGGCATCCCGCACGCGATGTTCAGAAAGCCGCTGACGCTGGACGAGTACATGGGCGCGCGGGTCATCGCCGACCCGATCCACTTGTTCGACTGTGTCATGCCCTGCGCCGGCGGCGACGGCGTGCTGGTGATGAGCGAGGCCCGCGCACGCGATCTGGGCCTTCCTTTCGTGCAGGTGCTGGCCGCCACCGAGCGCCACAACGCCTGGCGCGAAGACCCGATCATGGTCCGCGGCGGCTGGTCGGTGGACCGCGACGAGCTGTATGCGATGGCCGGCATCCAGCCCAAGGACCTGGACCTGGTGCAGTTCTACGACGACTACCCGGTCATCGTGATGATGCAGTACGAAGGCCACGGCCTGTGCGCCGAAGGCGAGGGCGCCGAGTTCGTGCGCGCCCACACGCTGGACTGCAACGGCACGATGCCCACCAACACCAGCGGCGGGCAGTTGTCGATGGGCCAGGCCGGTGCAGCGGGCGGCTATCTGGGGCTGGTGGAAACCGTGCGCCAGCTGACCGACAGGCCTTTGGGCAAGGCGGTGCCCAACGCGAATATCGGGCTGGTCAGCGGCTTCGGCATGATCACCTACGACCGCTGCCTGTGCACCGGTGCTTTGATTCTGGGGCGGTCTTCGTGAGCCTGCGTTGTGTCCAGCGTGGCGCGCGGCGCGGGTCCGCGTTCTCCGGCCCACATCGCGGGCCCACGGCTTGTGTGCGCGCAAGTTGCCTCGTCCTCACCGACCAGGCGGGTACGGAACCAGCGTACCGCGAACGGGGCCTGCGCCCGCGAACCCGCACCACACGTCCTGCCACCGCTCATGGTGTTCGCTACCTGGCATGCCACCGTCGGTGGTTGCAGTGCGGCGGTGGCCACCCGCGGGCGCAGGCCCCATTCGCGGTACGCTGGCCCATGGCCGGCTTGGTCGGCGGCGACGAGGTGAAGGTCGCGAACAGAAGCCGTGGGCCCGCGAGCGTGGGCCGGAGAACGCGGGTGACGCCGGCGCGCTGCCGCAGCGGACTCGGCATGGAGGGTTTCCAATGACCATGCCCCTGATGCGCCCCAAGCGCAAGAACCCGGTGCTGCGCACGCGGCTGCCGACACTGCCGCCGGGACAACGAGGCCGCGTCGCACTCGGCATGACGGCAGCAGCGGCAGAAGGCCGTTTCGAACTTCAGCAATGCGAAGACTGCGGCACCGTGCAGTACCCGCCACGCGAAGCCTGCCACCGCTGCCTGTCGCCCAACTTGAAGTGGCGCGAGCAAAGCGGTGAAGGCGAACTGCTGAGCCAGACCACGCTGTCCCATAGCAACGACCTGTTCTTCCGCGAGCGCCTGCCCTGGCGGCTGGGCCTGGTGCGGCTGGATGCCGGCGCCACGCTGATGCTGCACCTGCACGGCGACGTGCCCGACGCGCCGGCGCGCGTCAAGGTCGGCGCGCGGCTCGACCGCGCCGGCCAGGCGGTGCTGATCGCCTTTCCCGACAAGGAGAACCCCCACATGGCCGACGACCCGATGCTGCGCGAGATGGGCTGCGACCCCAGGTTCCGCAAGGTGCTGGTCACCGACGGCAAATCCGCCGTCGGCCAAGCGCTGGTGCAAGCGCTGGCCAAGGCCGGGGCCGACCTGATCTGGGTCGGCCATGCCGAGCCGTGGAAGAAGCTGCCCGGCTTCGACGCCATCTCGGCGCTGCCCCAGGTGAGCCTGGTGCCGCTGGACCTGACGAACGGCCGCTCGGTCAGCGAGCTGGCCGGCTCCATCGCCGGCAAGGTGGACATCGTCATCAACAACGCCGAGGTGCACCGCACGCAGGGCGTGGCCAGCCGGCGCGGCACCGACGTGGCCCGCGCCGAGATGGACATCAACTACTTCGGCGCGCTGCGCCTGGCACAGGAGTTCGGCCCCGCATTGAAGGGCCGCGGCGCCGACGGCCAGAGCAACGCCATCGCCTGGGTGAACCTGCTGTCGATCTTCGCGCTCAGCAACTTCCCCTCGCACGGCACCTTCTCGGCGTCGAAGGCCGCGGCCTATTCGCTGGCGCAATGCCTGCGTGCCGAGATGCGGCCGGCCGGCATCCGCGTGCTCAACGTCTTCCCCGGTCCGATCGACGACGAGTGGAACCAGCTGATGCCGCCACCGAAGGTCGCGCCCACCGCGCTGGCCTCGGCCATCGTCAAGGGCCTGCGCGACGGCATCGAGGACCTGTACCCCGGCGACGTGGCGCAGGAATGGCTCTCGCGCTGGCGCGACAACCCCAAGGTGCTGGAACGCGAACTCGCGGCGGGGAGCGGGCTGTGAACGGCGCGCAGATCCTGAGCGCACTGGCCGGCGCTCTGCGCGGCGGGCAGATCCAGGTCATCGACCTGACGCAGACGCTGACGCCGGAGTTCCCGCAGATCGCGCTGCCGCCGGAGTTCGGCCAGTGCTGGCCCTTCCGCATCGAAGAGGTGTCGAAGTACGACGAGCGCGGCCCCGGCTGGTACTGGAACAACTTCTCCTGCGGCGAACACACCGGCACGCACTTCGACGCGCCGATCCACTGGATCTCGGGCCGCGACCTGCCCCACAACTCGGTGGACACCATTCCGGTCGGCCACTTCGTCGCGCCGGCGGTGGTGATCGATTGTTCGGCACAGGCCACGGCCGACCCCGACCACCTGCTCACCGTCGACGCGGTGCTCGAATGGGAGACGACGCATGGCCGCATCGCCGCCGGCAGCTGGGTGCTGATGCGCACCGACTGGTCCAAGCGCATGGACCCCGAGGCCTACCAGAACTTCGACGAGACCGGCCAGCACACGCCCGGCCCCGATGCCGAGGTGGCGCGCTTCCTGGTCGAGCAGCGCGACGTGCTCGGTTTCGGCAGCGAGGCCATCGGCACCGATGCCGGCCAGGGCTACCACCTGCGCCCGCCCTACCCCTGCCACTACTACATGCATGGCGCGGGGCGCTACGGGCTGCAATGCCTGAGCCAGCTGGACCGGCTGCCGCCCACCGGCAGCGTGCTGATCTGCCCGCCGCTGAAGATTGAGAAGGGCAGCGGCAGCCCGCTGCGGGTGCTTGCATTGGTGGCGACATGAACATTCCCAAGAAGCGCCTGGCCGTGGTCACCGGCGGCAGCGCCGGCATCGGCGAAGAGATCTGCCGACAGCTGCTAGCCGACGGCTGGGCGGTGGTGTCGATGGCGCGCCGGCCGCCGCCCTTCACGCACGAACACCTGCATTCGGTGGAAGTGGACCTGGCCGACCGCGCGGCCACGGCCGCGGCGGCCGAAGACGTGGCCCAGCGCTTCGCGCCCGACACCATCATCCACAACGCTGGCGTGATCCTGCCCGCGCTGCTGCAGGACGTGACGCTGGAAGACCTGGACATACTCGTCGACATCCACCTGTCCACGGCGATCCTGCTGGCCCAGGCCTGCCTGCCGGCGATGAAGGCGGCGGGCTTCGGCCGCATCGTGCTGCTGTCCTCGCGTGGCGCATTGGGCCTGGCCACGCGCACCGCCTATGCCGCCACCAAGGCCGGCATGCTGGGCATGGCACGCACCTGGGCGCTGGAGCTGGCACCCCAAGGAATAACAGTCAACGTGGTCGCGCCCGGGCCGGTGCAGACCGACATGTTCCACGGCGTCATTCCGGTGGGCGACCCCAAGGTCGCGCAGATCGCCGCCGGCATCCCGGTCAAGCGCCTGGGCCAGCCGGCCGACGTGGCACATGCGGTGCGCTTCTTTGTTTCCGAACACGCGGGCTTCGTCACCGGCCAGGTGTTGTATGTGTGTGGTGGCACCAGCGTGGGGAGCCTGACTCTATGAAGATTGCCGTACTCGGCGGCGGCCACGGTTGTTATGCCGCCGCCGCCGATTTGAGCGACGCCGGCCACGAGGTTCGGCTGTGGCGCCGCGACGCGGCCGCACTGGCCCCGGTGCAAGCCGGCGGTATCCGCATGAAGGACCAGAAAGGCGCGCGCGACGTGCGCATCGCGCTGGCCAGCGGCGATATCGGGCAAGCGTTGAAAGGCGCCGAGCTGGTGCTGATCCCGTCGCCCGCCATCGCGCAGGACGACATCGCGCGTGCGATGGCGCCGCACCTGGTGGACGGCCAGGTGGTCTACCTGCCGCCGGGCACCTTTGGCAGCTTCACGATGGACCGCATCGTGCGCGCCGCGGGCAACCAATCCGCCGTGACCTATGCCGAAACCGGCACGCTGCCCTGGCTGGCGCGCAAGCATGGCGCGGCCGAGGTGGCGATCACCATCCGCGCCATCCATCTGCCCACCGGCGCGTACCCGCAAGCGCGCAGCGCGCACGCGCTGGCGGTGATCTCCAAGGCCTTCCCCGGCGTGATCGAGGACTGCGGCGACGCGCTGTCGGCCGCGCTGATGAATGCCGGGCCGATCATCCACCCACCCTTGATCCTGATGAACGCGGCGCCGTTGCAGCACTTCGAGCGCTGGGACATCCACAGCGAAGGCACGCAGCCGGCCGTGCGCGCGGTCACCACCGCGCTCGATGCCGAGCGCATGGCCGTCCGCGAGGCACTCGGCTATGGCGCACCGCATTTCCCGCTGGCCGACCACTACGACAACGACCGCTGGATGTACGGCGACGCGCACAAGAAGCTCACCGACAGCGGCGATTGGCGCGAGCGCATCGACCTGCACACGCACCGCTACATGCTCGAGGACACGGCGCTCGGCCTGGCCTTCCTGGCGTCGGTGGCGCGTCATGCCGGCGTCGATGCGCCGGTGGCGCACGGCTTGCTGGTGCTGGCCGGCGCCATCCTCGGCCGCGATCTGCACAAGGGCACGCGCACGCTGGACGCGCTGGGTCTGGCCCCCTTGAGCCGTGCGCAGCTGCAGACACTGCTGCGCACGGGAGCCGCTGCATGACGGAGCGCATCGCCTGCGTCGGTGCCGGCCGCATGGGCCGGGGCATGGCCATTGCTTTCGCCTACGCGGGTATGCCCGTGACGCTCATCGACCTGAAAGCGCGCAGCGCCGATGGCTGGGCCCGGCTGTCGGCCGAAGCCTTGGCTGAAGTGCGCAGCAGCCTGCAGTTGCTGGCGCAACTGGGCGCAGTGCCGGCCGATGCGGTGGAGCGCATCGCCGCACGCATTCGCCTCGTGCCTGACGACGAGGCCGATGCCGCGCTGGCCGCGGCCACGGTCATCTTCGAAGGCGTGCCCGAAACGCTGGACGCCAAGCGCGAGGCACTGGCGCGTGTGTGCGCCGCGGCGCCGGCCGACGCGATCATCGCCTCCACCACCTCGACCATCCTGGTCACCGATCTCGTGCCGCTGGTCACGCACCCGCAGCGCTTGATCAATGCGCACTGGCTGAACCCGGCCTACGTCATTCCGCTGGTCGAACTGAGCTCGCACGAAGGCACGTCTGCCGCCGTGCGCCAGCGCCTGAGCACACTGCTGCAAGGCATCGGCAAGCAGACCGTCGAATGCGGCCCGGCGCCCGGCTACATCGTGCCGCGCCTGCAGGCGCTGATCATGAACGAGGCGGCGCGCATGGTCGAAGAAGGCGTGGCCACGGCCGAAGACATCGACAAGGCCACGCGCTACGGCCTGGGCCTGCGCTTCGCGGCGATGGGCGTGGTCGAGTTCATCGACTTCGGCGGCAACGACATCCTGTACCACGCCAGCCGCTACCTCAGCCGCACGTTGAGCGCCGAGCGCTACACCGCACCGGCCATCGTCGACACGATGATGGCCGAGGGCCGCAACGGGCTGAAGAGCGGGCAGGGCTTCTACGACTACCGCGGCATCGACGTCGATGCCTATCGTCTGGATGTGCTGCAACGCACGCTCGGCATGCTCAGGCATGCCGGCCAGTTCAAGCCTCCGGTCATCGACCCGCCATGAACGCAACCAAGTTCAAGCCGCGTCAGGCCTGCCACCGCAGTGCCCTGGCATTCCTCCCCCGTCCACTGGAGTCCAGACCATGATCCCAAAGGCCTCGTTCCCCTTGCTGCGCAACACTCTGGCGGCCCTGAGTCTGGCGCTGGCCGCAGCGGCCCCGGCGCAGGCGGCCGACGTCACATTGAGCTACGCCTTCTTCGCGCCGGCCGGCACCTTCCCGGGCAAGCAGATGGCGCACTGGGCCGAACAGCTCAAGAAGCGCACCAACGGCAAGGTGGAGGTGCGCACCTACCCGGGTGGCACCTTGCTGGGTGCACGCGACATGTACGACGGCGTCACCAAGGGCGTGGCCGACATCGGCCTGGGTGCCCCGTCCTACGACCCCGGGCGCTTCCCACTGACCGCCGGCCTGTCGATGCCGCTGGACTTTCCCAACGCCACCGTCGCCAGCCAGACCTTGTGGGCCGTGACCAAGGAGTTCAAGCCCAAGGAATACGACGGCTTCAAGCTCATCGCGATGTTCACCACCGAGCCCGGTTACATCCAGTCGCGCAACCCGGTGCGCAACCTGGCCGAACTCAGCGGCATGAAGCTGCGCGCTGCCGGCACCGGCGTGCCCGTGCTCAAGGCGCTGGGTGCGGCGCCGGTGGGCATGCCGATGCCCGAGGTGCCGCAGGCGGTGCAGACCCGCGTGATCGACGGCACCATGACCTCGCGCGAGGTGCTGAAGGACTTCCGCCTGGCCGAGCAGCTGAAGTACGTCACCGACTACCCCACCGTGGTGGTGACCTTTGCCGCGGTGATGGACAGCAAGCGCTGGGACGCGCTGCCGCCGGACGTGAAGAAGGTGATCGACGAGCTGGCCGAGGAGATGCCGCTGTGGACCGGCAAGTACCACGACCAGGAGAACGTCGGCGCCGCGATCGAATGGGCCAAGAAGGACCACAAGCTCGACGTGCTCGCCCTCAGCCCGCAGGAGAAGGCGGCCTGGGACGCCAAGCTGGCGCCGATGGTCGATGCCTGGATCGCCGAGGCCAAGGCCAAGGGCCTGCCCGCCGACCGCTACATCGCCCGCGCCCGTGAGCTGCGCGACCAGTTCGCCGCCAGCAAGAAGTGAGCTCGGCTGCCATGCCCGGCACGCAGCCGCCGGCAGGCCGGCTCGAACAGGCCAGCCTGTGGATCAACCGCGGCCTGGCCGTGGTGGCCGGCGTGGCGCTGGCGACGATGATGGGCTTCACTGCCTTCGACGTGGTCATGCGCGCGCTGGGCCGGCCGGTGGCGGGCTCGGTCGAGATCATCGGCTGGCTCGCGGCCGTGGCCATGGCGCTGGCCCTGGGCGATGTCCAGGTGCATCGCGGCCATGTCGCCATGACGCTGCTGTCCGAGCGCCTGAGCAGCCGCCCGGCGGCGCTGCTGGAGGCCGTCAACAGCCTGGTCGCGCTGCTGCTCTTCGGCACCGCGGCCTACTTCATCCTACGATATGGCGCGACGCTGCAGGACACCGGGTCGCTGTCGGAGACGCTCAAGGTCGTGGTCTACCCCTGGGTCTATGCCGTCGCGCTCGGCTTTGCCGGCCTGGCACTGGCGCTGGCCATCGATCTGCTGCGCAGCCTGCAGCGCCTGGCGGGCGCGGCATGACGCGCGGCCGTTGTCTGCCTTCAACCCACGGCCCATGGACCCCAGCCTCGTAGCGATCATCGGCCTCGTCGCCATGGCGGCCTTCATGGTGTTCGGCATGCCGATCGCCTTCGCCATGCTGCTGGCCGGCGTGCTGGGCAACGCCTACATGCTGCCCAGCGGCGCAGCCAGCCACCTGCTGGCCACCAACCTGTGGGAGCAGTTCTCGTCCTACGGCCTGAGCGTGATCCCGCTGTTCGTGCTGATGGGCCAGTTTGCCTACCGCGCCGGCGTGACCACGCGGCTGTACCAGGCCGCCTACACCTGGGTCGGCCGCCTGCCCGGCGGGCTGGCCAGCACCACGGTGGCGGCCTGCGCCGGCTTTTCGGCCATCTGCGGCTCGAACTCGGCCACCACCGCCACCATGGGCACGATCGCGCTGCCCGAGATGCGCAAGTTCCGCTACGACGCCGCGCTCAGCGCCGGCGCGGTGGCCGTGGGCGGCACGCTGGGCGTGGTGATCCCGCCCAGCGTGGTTCTGATCGTCATCGCCGTGCAGACCGAGCAGTCGCTGCTGCGCCTGTTCTTGGCGGCGGTGGTACCGGGCCTGGTGCTGACGGCGCTGCTGCTGCTGACCATCACCGCGCTGTGCCTGCGCAACCCCAGGCTCGGCCCGGCCGGCCCGGCCACCGACTGGGGCCAGAAGTTCAGGGCACTGAGCGGGGTGGTCGAGACACTGCTGCTCTTCGGCATCGTCATCGGCGGCCTGTATGCCGGCTTCTTCACGCCCACCGAAGCCGGCGCGGCCGGTGCCGTGGGCGCGCTGGCCATCGGCGTGCTGCGCCGCCAGCTGACGCTGCGCAGCATCGCCAAGTCACTCAGCGAGAGCCTGCGCATCTCGGCCATGGTGGTGCTGATGATCGCCGGCGCCGTGCTCTTCGGGCGCTTCCTCACCGTCTCGCGCATGCCCTTCGAGCTGGCCGAGTGGGCCGCCGCACTGCCGGTAGCGCCGGGCTGGATCCTGCTGGTCGTGGTGTTGATCTACCTGGTCGGCGGCGCCTTGATGGATGCGCTGGGCTTCCTGGTCGTGACCACGCCGATCTTCTTCCCGCTGGCGCTGGCACTGGGCTTCGACCCGGTGTGGTTCACGGTGCTGCTGACGGTGGTCACCACCATGGGCGCCATCACCCCGCCGGTGGGCGTCAACGTCTTCATCGTCAACGGCCTGGCGCCGGACATCCCCATCGCCAGGATCTTTCAGGGCGTGGCCTATTTCGCGCTGGCCTACGCGCTTTGCATCGCCGCGATCTGGTTCGTGCCGCAGATCGTGCTGTTCCTGCCCCAGCTGCTGCTGGGTTGAAAACCGCTGACCAAGGAGCCCTCAGGATGAGCCTGCCAAGCCTTCAAAGCCTCGTCGAACCCGACCGCGTGCACCGCAGTGTCTACACCGACCCCGCCATCTTCGACCTGGAGATGCGCAACATCTGGGAGCGCACCTGGGTCTACTGCGGCCATGAGTCGCAGGTGCCCCAGGTGGGCGACTACCACACGCTGCAGATCGGCCGCCAGCCGATGGTGATGGTGCGGCAGAAGGACGGCAGCGTGCGCGTGCTCTACAACCGCTGTCCGCACCGCGGCGTGCAGTTGTGCGGCAACCAGCGCGGCAACACCGGCACCGGCTTCGTGTGCTCGTACCACGCCTGGAGCTTCCATCTCGACGGCAAGGTGCGCGCCATCCCGCTGAAGCAGGGCTACGAAGGCACGCGCCTGGACATGGGCCACCCGGACTGCAGCATGAAGTCCGCCGCCCGCGTCGACAGCTACCGCGGCTTCGTCTTCGCCAGCCTGGCCGACGAGGGGCCAGGGCTGCTCGAGTTCCTGGGCGATGCCAAGGTGGCCTTCGACGACATGTGCGACCGCTCGCCGCTGGGCGAGGTCGAGGTGGTGCCGGTATGCCATCGCGTGGTGCAGCACTCGAACTGGAAGTTCTTCATGGAGAACCAGCTTGACGCGCTGCACCCCTCGGTGACGCACCAGTCCACCGGCGTGCCGGCGCGGCGCGTCGAACAGCGCGTCAAGGCCGATCAGGGCGCCGCGCCGCTGTTCTTCCACTACTTGTCGGCCTTTGCCACCAGCTTCGACCAGTGGGACTCGGTGCAGACCGTGAACTTCCCGCGCGGCCACGGCATCCTCAAGGCCTACATGGGGCTGCGCCCCACCGACCCCGATACCGTGGCCTACGAGACGCTGATGAAGCAGGCCTACGGCGAGCACAAGGCCGAGGAGTTCCTGTCGCGCAGCATCCACCATGTGCTGATCTATCCGTACCTGTCGGTGCAGTCACCGCTGCAGCAGCTGCGCTGCCTGCGACCGCTGGCCGCCGACAAGACGCTGTCGGAGATCTGGCACTTCCGCCTGAAGGGCGCGCCCGAGGCCATCTACCGCCGCTCGCTGTGGTACTTCAATCTCGTCAACTCGCCGGCCACGATGATCAACGCCGACGACCTGGAGAACTGGACCAAGGGGCAGTGGGGCCTGCAGGCTTCGATGGCCGGCGACTGGGTCAGCTTCCACCGCAACCACGGCGGCGACGAGGAGCGCGACGGCGTGCTCTATTCCAACAAGGGCACGTCTGAGGTGGTAATGCGCAGCCAGTTCAAGGCCTGGAGCGAATACATGGCGCCGGCACTGGCCGCCGCCCAGGCCTGAGGAGTCCGGCAATGAGCGAAATCAATGTCAAGAAGGCGCTGGGCCAGGGCGTGGTGATCGAGGCCATCGAGTCGATGACCGGAGCCGAGTCGATCGCCCCCGACCACATGGGCCGCGGCGCGCGGCCGGCCACCGGCTACGTGCCGCAAGGCGTGGCCGTCACGCCGGCGCAGCAGCAGGACATCGAGCAGTTGCTGTACCGCCAGGCGGCGATGCTGGACGCCAAGCGCTGGCTGGAATGGACCGAGCTGTTCGCAGCCGACGGCGTGTACTGGATGCCGGCCGCACCCGAGCAGACCGACTGGATGAGCCAGCCGTCGATCTTTGCCGAGGACCGGCTGCTGATGGAGGTGCGCATGGGCCGGCTGCAGCACCCCAATGCCTGGTCGCAGGCGCCGCAGTGGCACACCAACCACCTGGTCGGCAACGTCGTGGTCGAGGCCATCGGCGATGCGCAGGCCGAAGTCTGGTCGCGCTTCCAGATGATGGAGCTGCGCCGCGACAGCGTGCGCCACTTCGGCGGCAGCTACCGGCATTCTCTGGTGCGCACGGCCGACGGCTGGCGCATCCGGCTGCAGCGCGTGGACCTGATGAACGCGCAGGCCGCCTTCGATTACGTGATCCAGGCCTGGATCTGATTTCAACCCACGGAGAAAACACCATGCATCGACGTCATCTGATCGCCCACGGCTGCGGCCTGCTGCTGGCCCTGGCCGGCGGCGCCGCCCTGGCCCAGGAAGTCACGCTGAAGGCGGTCAACGCCTTCCAGGAAGGCACCTACTTCGCGCGCGGCTTCGAGAAGTTCGTCAAGAAGGTCAACGACGAAGGCAAGGGGCTGGTGCAGATCAACTACATCGGCGGCCCGAAGGCCATCCCCACCTTCGAGCAGCCGAACGCGCTGCGCAACGGCGTGGTGGACATGGCCAACACCACCTCGTCCTTTACCGCCGGGGTGGTA